>Ga0123519_10009185_pt1 | contig 14925 bp, 17 predicted proteins | sample YelNatPaOPRAMG02_FD_87396 | JGI IMG/M metagenome (GOLD analysis project Ga0123519, IMG submission 87396) | Hot spring microbial communities from Yellowstone National Park - Yellowstone National Park OP-RAMG-02 (version 2) | ecosystem: Environmental > Aquatic > Thermal springs > Hot (42-90C) ...
AGCAGCTTATCTGCTGTACTAAAATCATATCTTACATAACCTCCTTTATCAAGTATTTCTACTAAGCGATCCCGGCCTGCACGCAGGATTGCTTCTGGGGTTGTTATTTTTGCTTTAACAAATTCTTGATATGTTTTTATTGATATGTTTTCGCTTATTCTCTTGCCAAAGAGCAGGGCAGCAAGAAACCATTTGAAAATTTCACTTTCTTTTTTGCTTTGAAGTTTTATTCCTAGCTGTTCTGAATATAGCTCGCCATGTTTTTTTATGAGTTTGGCAATTGCAAATTTCATTTGTTTTTATTATTTTTATGGCCTTAGTTTTGCCCATCCGCTTGGTTTTCTAATATGAAAATTTTTGGGCTTTTCCCCAGCTAGCTGAATTCTTCTTCTGCCAAGTTGTTTTTGTGCAAGTTGTAGATAAGGTAGCTCCTCTTTCTCAAAACCAAGAACTTTTGCAGCAACGACATCGGCAGCTATCATGTCTTCTGAAGCAAGGATAAAATCCGTCTTTTTAACGTCGTGACTTGATTCGTAAACCTCACAACAATAGCTGCCATCAACAAGCACAAAACCTTGTTGGTTTAAAGAGGACACTGCACATAGCAGGTCAATCAAACGTCTTTCGAAAAGTTCTTTTGCTTTACTTCTTGCGGCAAGCAAATACGTCCATTCTCTATGCATATAATCTTTTGTTGACACAAAACCGCGGGGAGCGATAACTCCGAGAAGTCCTTTTATCGCACAAGTTAGGCCAACAATATGATGACATTTTGCAACCGGCACATGGATAACATATTTTGCATCGGCAAATGTTTTTGCTATTTCAAATTCTGGCCATTCTAAATATTTCAAAACTTTGATTTTGATATAGCCTTTCGGATCGTTGTTTAAATCAACGAAGCTATCAATTAATGGATTAAGTTTGGAATAGCCTGCCTTGAGATACTCTCGTTGTGTGTCGCGATGTGAAGAAGAGTCTGCAAGAACAATTTTTTTGGCCCCTTTTTCTCTGAGCCATTCTATCAAAGTTATAAGGACATTCACGTTTGTGCTTATGCTTTTTCCGGGAGGCGCACCTTCAACAAGATTTGGTTTAACAAGAATTTCTTTTGGCAATTTTGGTTTGAGCAAGTTTAGTGTTTTTTCGACTGCGGCTTTGATGTCATCATTTTCTATACGCTTGAAAATAATGCGCTCTCTTTTTTCTCTTTGCTCTTTCTGCTCTCTTCGCTCTTCTTGCTCCTCTTGCTCTCTTTGGTCTCTTCGCATTATTTTTATATACAAAGAATATTAATAAATTTAATTATTTTATCAAACAAAAATTATATAAATAGATGTTTCTGGTTAGAGATATGGCAAAACAAAAAAGAGATACTATACAAGAAATTGAGGACGACATTCGCGACATTATAAACTTCGTAGAGATAAAGCGTCTCGAAGAGCTTGAAGTCGGAGAAGGCAAAAAAATAGAAGATGATACTGCAACAGAACTTATTGATAAGCTAAAGCAGTTGGCGGCGAAGATAGGCAGAGTTGGGCTTTTTAAATAACAATTCAGAAATATCAAAAGCAGCGTCGAAAGCAGACTACAGAATTAAGTGTGGCTGTTTTATTTATTACTCTTTCTCATAAGTTTTTCTTTCTCATAATTTCTTCTCTTATTTTTTTTGAGTAATGGCATGCTACATGAAGCGGCTCTGGTAATTTGTGGGGCGGCCTTGTAAAACGCTTTGTTAGTTCTAATGCAGAATCAACAGAAATAAAACCTCCCGGGCTTACAAAAAGGGGTTTCGCGCCTATTTTTGTAACAAGCACATGGCCAACAACTTTGCTGCCAAGGACTATCTTATCTCCTTCGAGCTCCCCACAAATGAGTTTTTTTGCGATTCCTATAGTAGGCTTTTGGGTTGCAAGTGCAAAATGACTTGCGATACCAAAATATCTAGGATGTGCAACACCATGCCCAAGTATAAAAACAATATCTGGTACATTTTCAAGCTTGTTGTAACACGCAAGCATTGCCGGCAACTCGCGATAAGCTCTGAACTCTGCCACATAAGGAAAAATTGTTTTTTGTATTTCGTAGCTTTGCTCGATAATTTTCATTTCACTGTCCATAACAACTGCTGCAGCAATTATTTTGTTATTCAAAAAAGCCGTGCACAATCCTCCTAGAGTTTGCACAAGCGAGAAATCAAAAGCGTCCTCGAGCTTGACCTGTTTCGAAAGTTTCTTCTGCTCTCTTGCGAGCCTTTCTAGTTCTGCCCCTGAAAGAGGGCTTTCTTCTAAATTTTCCGTTTTTTCTTTTTCCATGCCCAAAAAAAGCAAAACAAGGTTAAAAGCTTTGTGCATGAAAAACAAAAATAGCGAAAAGTTTTAAAAGTAATTTTTTTTCTTGTTGTTATGTTCAAGAAAAAATGTTCTGGATGCGGAAAAAAAATAGACAAGAAATTTGATTTTTGTCCGTATTGTGGAGAACAACAAGAAAAACAAGAAAAACAAATGGGCGGCTTTTTTGACGAGCTCGGAGAAATAGAAAATTTTGAACTCGGCAAGGGATTCTTTCCATACTTTGATATATTCAAAATAGCTAGAGAGATAGAAAAAGAGTTCCACAATATAGACAAAAATTTTATTAACGAGAAAAAAATAAAAAGTAATGGCATTAGCATAAGTATTACCACTGTTAACGGTGTGCCTACGATAAAAGTGAAAAATTTTGGAATACCGGAAAAAAGAAGACAAGAAGTTTCCTCTATAAAAACACAAGATAAAGGAGTGAAAGAAAGAATAATAAGCGAAGAAAAATTAAAACTTCCAAGAAAAGAAGCCAAGACGAAAGTAAGAAGACTTTCTGATAGGATTATCTATGAAATTGAAGTGCCCGGAGTTAAAAGTATTAATGATATATTTATCAACAAACTGCAGAACAGCATAGAAATAAAAGTTTTTTGTCCCGATAAAGCTTATTTTAAACTTATTCCAGTTGCGCTTCCGATTAAGCGTTATTGGCTCGAGAATGAAAAATTAATTCTCGAATTGCTTCCTAAACTCTAAAAATCCAAAATTAGCGAATTAGCTAGAGCCACACCAAACTAAGCTGAAGCATATCGGCAGTCGGGAGCTCTTCTACAATTGCCGGAGAAATACCTTCTTCTTTTATTTCCTCGGAATTTTTTTGTGCTATTTCTATTGATGTAAGTAGTCTTTGTCTCTCGCTATCTAGCTTGAGCATTTCTGGCTTTAGTTTTAGTTTTCTGAGCAGTTTGTGTCTTTTTTTTCTTAATTGTTTATATAAATGTGTTTTTTGAGAAGCAGTTATTTTTGAGAGCTTTTTCTCGTAATCAAATCCTGGCTTGAGTTCGTCGCTATAAAGAGCAGCTCTTAGCAATATGTAATCGTTAACCATATCGTAAGGACCTGCAATATTTATAATTCTTCTTCGTAGTCTATTTCTGAATTGATAATTACTTTTTGTTGAAGCAGTACAAAAATGTACCTTTGGCTTATAGTGTTTTGTTGCAATGTAGCTAAGCAATTTAAGCGCTGCTTCTTTGCTTCCTCTAACGATGTAGTCGTCTCTTAATTTATAGTGGCGCGAGATAAAGACTGTATTGCTGTCTCCTGCCTCGAGTTCGTTGATGTTGAGAAAGCCTATATAAGATTGTACAGCATCGACAAAACGTTTTGTTTCTTCAAGTTTGTCTGGGAAAGCGGGAATTTCACAACCTACTTGACTGCGCGAGAAAAAGCGCCTTGCCGCTGCTATTTTTGAAATTTCTTCTATTAGATTTTGCTGTAAAAATTTTGGATGAAAACGCACTTCATCAATTCCTGCTGTTTTGAGTTTATGAAGTGCTTGCGGTGTAACGTTATCGGTAGGAAGGTAAATGTGGATATGGAAAGTTTTACCAAAATGTTTTTTCAAAGCCCTCGTGTACTTCAATGTTCTTTCTAAAACAAGTAACGGATCTCCTCCGGTGATTCCTGCGCCAGCGGCATTACTCAAAGCAGTTTCTTTAAGTGCGTCTCTAATATTTTTGCATTCTTTTTCGTTTGCCCATATTTTATCAAGATATGCCCTTTTCCAAGAAAGCGGACAATAAGCACAACGTCTTTGACAAAGTCCTGTTATAAAAAGTACAACTTTTTTGCCTTCTGTACAGAGCTCGCAACCTTTGGGCAGGGCTTTTGTATTATGAAGACAAAAAGAATCAAAATTTGTTCTGAAAATTCTCATTTTTAATTATTATTCATAAAAATAACTTAATGCCTCTTGTATTGTTGCAACTTCACGTGTTTCTATTCCTGCTTTTTCTTTGACGTTGACTTTTTGTGGAAGCGTTTCTGTTGTGCACACCTCTGTCCAGCCAAATTTTTCACAATGTTCAGTAGTTTTATAAATCACATCGCGGCTCTGAAGCAACGGCACTAAAAAAAGAGTTGCGTTAGCATCCTTCGAAGCTTTTGCTTTTTCTAGTATGTGCGAGACTGGCCCGATGCTGCCGTCATGATTTATTGTTCCTGTAATCATAACAGAGCTATTGATACTTTTGTTTTGAAGTGCTGCTATTGTGGCTATTGTTAACGCTGCTCCGGCGCTCTCTCCACCAATAGTACTTGCATTCGCATATATACTATAAATAAGATCAAAGTTGTTTACGTTAATTCCTGTAATATTCGCTGCAACGAGGCGCGCTATACGCATGCTATGTTGTGTGTCTGCCCAGAAAAGAAGATTATCAATATCAACAAGTGTTCTGCCTGTTCCGGGCATCGCCTCGACAACAAGCAATGTTGAAACTCCTTTGCCTTGTGCATCAATCGCAGGCACTTTCATGCTAACAAACGTTATGTTGTTTGTTGAAACAAAAGACGGAACAAAAGAAGTAAGCTCTCCTTCGTGTTTCAGTTGTTTGAATCCTTCACGCATCGAAATGCCAAGCATCAGAACAGCAAGTAGCAAAAAAACAATAATAAGTATTGTCGTAGCTTTTCTTCCTCTCCGCATCTTTTCTTCCAATCTTTTGCTATTTTTTCTATACAACGAATTTGCCATTTTTGTATATCAACTTATCGTCTATAAAAATTTTTCCTTTTCGCATATTTTTTATAAAATCCATATGGATAGCAGATTTGTTTTTGCCATTGCATTCTTTATAAGCAAGACCCAAAGCCAGATGAATAGTTTTGTCTAATTTCTCATCCAGAAGATAGTTATCCATGTACCTTGTTAGCTTAGGATTTATCCCGAAAGCAAACTCCCCAACGTATCTCGCGCCTTTGTCTGTGTTTAGCAGCGCATCGATATCTTTTTGATTGGTCTTTGCTTTCGCCTTAACAACTTTTCCATTTTTGAATTCCAGGTACAGCCCTGAAATTTTCTTGCTTATAAACCTGTTTGGAACATCAAAATAAATATACCCTTCTGTTGTTTTTTCTTCTGGCGCAGTAAAAATCTCTCCGTCTGGGAGATTATAAATACCATTTTTCATTATCCATTTTCTTCCTTTCACTCCAAAACTCAAATCAGTATCTGGAGTTAGAATTCTGATTTTTTTACCTCTCTCCAAAATTTTCTTAACTCTAGAAAGCTTGGCTTCTATTGATTTCCAATCTATAAGAGATGCTCCAAAAACAAGATCTGTATACTTCTTGAGCGACATTTTCGCTGCTTGCGAATAAGCTTTCGTTGGATATCTAAAAATAAGCCATTTCTTGCTAAGCCTAATTCTGTCTATTGGTTCAAGGACTTTGTGTCTCAACATTATTTTTTTAGGATCAACAGAAGCAAGTTCCTCTCTCTCTTTTTTGTTTCGTGGAGCTGCTACAAAGATAAAAGCATCTGTATTTTTATATTCATATTCTAAAATTTTTGGGTAATGCCTCAAATGATGAGAAGAAGCATAGCGATAAAAAAGTGGCGTGAAGCCTGCTTCTATTATTTCAATTTTTGGATGTGCGCCTTTCAAAAGAGCTTGTTTGTAAAGTTCGAGAAGGAGGGGTTTTGCTTCGACTCCTCCGCTAAGCAAAATTATTTCTCCTTTTTTAAGCTTAACAGAATGATTAAGCATTAGTTTTGCTAAATTCTGTAATTGCTTTTGTCTTTTTTGATTTTTCATTTCTTTGTTTCTTTGCTTTTTTGCTTTTTCTCAAAATGGGCCTGTTCAGATTTGAACTGAAGACCCCTACGTTTCTACACACAAAAGGGAGAGAGCCAAAGCTCTCTTGACTCACCCTCCATAAGAGAGAGCCCGATTGTGCTATCAGCGTAGTGCTCTAACCAGGCTGAGCTACAGGCCCATGCGCACGCCTCGGGGAAGACTCGAACTTCCGACCCACTGATTTCTTACAGCATTTTATTTTCTTTTGGCAATTTCTCCCAAAAGAGAAATGCCCTAACAGTCAGTTGCTCTACCTGCTGAGCTACCGAGGCTTAAAGAAAAAAAATAAATATAATTTATAAAGTTGTCGCATCTGCTTGGTTTTATTATCGCTCTTTTTTTCAGCAAATTTTTAGTTTTTTCTTTTCTGCTTTTTCTTTGGTGGCATTATTGGTTTCAAACCAAGGTCTTCAAAAAATTGTGGTTTTTGCTCAAGTATCCTGTAAACAGAAGAATATTTGCTTCCTCTTATAAGACTTAAAATTGCGCTCGTTGCAGTGTCAACATTTTTGGTTGTTCCGAGAATATTTATAGTGTTGTCTTCGAGTTTTAGCGCACAGTCGCTCAGCATGCTAAGTGTTTTGAGTACTTTTCCTTTCTTTCCTATTAGTCTCGCCTTGATCTGTTTGATTCTGCTTGGTCTTATGTAGTCTTTGATGTTTATTTTTTGTAGCATATAGTCAACATCTCTGAGCAACAACGCTTGTTGCATTGAAAAACCAGTAGCGAGTGCTTTTATGATATTTGCAGCAGTATATTCGGAAAGAGCGCTGCCTTCCACATCCAAAGTATTGCCCATAAGTTTAAAATTAACGTCAAGCTTACGTCCAAGCTCTCCGAGTTTTATTTTTTTTATTCGTGAAATCTGTTTTTGGTTAAGAAAAATTTTCATTCTTTTAAATAGCAATTTTGAGATAGCCCTTCCGTTTTAGCCACTCTATTTCTGACAAGCTATATTTGAAGATTATATCTCCTTTGTCTTGTTGAAATTCCCATGGTTGCACAAGAACAACATCTCCTTCTCTTAGCCATAATGCACGTTTGAGCCTTCCCGGGATTCTACATACACGAGACTTTCCGTCTAGGCATTTCACGGCCATTCTCGCTGCTCCCAAACGCTGTTCTATTATACCAAGCACCTCATTACCACGAGGCAGTCTTGCTCGAAGTACTTGGGGGGCTTCCCTAACTTCCTTCTCGGCATTTTTGGTTTTGTTGTACATCTCTCTGGAAAGAAAAAGTTGTTTTTAAAGTTTGTGAGAAGCTGAGAATAACAAAATTAGATTCAAAGAAGCACGAGAGCGTGTGGGATACCATCAATTTTTATTACGCCGCTGCTCTCTATAATCCCTGCTTTTAGTGCTGTTCTTATTGCTTTCTCTCCAACGATATTAAAAGTTGCGTCCTCCGCAGAAAGGTCACGGATTATTCTCAATACCTCGGCTTCTGTTTTTTTCTCTCCGCCGTAAAACTGCTCTTTTATTTCAAGTTGCATCTGGCCTTCCTCGAATTTCTTGCCAAGTAATTTTGCATCACAAATCGCAACAACTTTACGATAAGATTCATGAATTTTTACCAACATTTTAGATTTTTGTTCTCACGCTGTGTTTTGCTCCACATGCAAGGCAGTGCAAAAACATAAGTTTGTCTTGTTTTATTAGTTCTGTATCGGGTTTCCCGCATTCAGGGCATATAACAAATTCGTTGCAATAGTCTTCAAGCTTTTTGTTAATAAAAGTAAAGCTAAGCTTGCGATTGAGTATGAGCCTGTTTTCTTCTAGGAGCACGAGCGCCGCAAGCTCATGCGAAAGGTATTTCATAAGATGTTCTGGTGTCCGCCTAAGTGTATTACATATTTGCAAAAAGTTTGTGATGATTGTTTTATTTCCTTCTATTATGCCTTTGGCTTTAGGAATCTCAAATCTTTCTTTTGTTATGGGTATTTGTTTTAGTTCTTTGTATGCTTTCTCGAGAAGTTCTTCGTATGCCATGCAAAAAAGTAGCCAGAATGATTTAAATATTTTATGAAAGAAAATATTTTAAGAATGTTTCATGCTCTTCACGGCTTTCTTATTTTAAGAATTCTTTCGGCGTCTATAATCATCGAATTTGTTGTTGGGCCCGGCCCTGCTCCGGGGCCACTTATAACATAACTTCCGTCTCTTCCAAATTCTCCTTCTGATATCAGGATAGCATTATCAACTCCGCTTGGCACAAGTTTTTTGAACAAAGGATTATCATTTATATGCTTGAATCCTGCAGATATATACCAATCACCAACATTGTGCTTGAATCCCCAAATAACATCTTCTTCTTTGTTTTTTTCTCGAGTTATAGAAACTATATATCTTCTGTTGGTGGCTTCTTTCAAAAGTTTCTTTAGCTCTGATGTATTAATTCTGTGTGGTTTAACATCTTTTGCCCTCATATATTCGTTGCAGAAATTGCTTATGTTAAACAAAATTGCAGCTTTCATTGGTACGTCACCTGTAGCTTCTTTGTTTATGACGTCGAGAGGTTTTTTTGAGCCCGGCTCTGCGTAACCAAGTCTTTTTGTTTCTTCAACAGCCTCTCCTAAACTGCTGCCATTTGAAATCCTATAAAAAATATAATTTAATGTCCCGTTAATAACAGCATGAATTTCTGTTATCTGGGGGCCCCTCCTTTCTTCTAGATATTTTAATAATCTTGAGCCTCCGCCAACAGTTGCGCTATAACCTATTTTTTCTTCTTCTATCTTTTCTTCAAGTTCAGAAAAATAATTTGATAGCGCTCCTTTTTCACATGTGACAATTGGGATTTTCTTTTCTAATGAAGAACTAATATAATCAAAAGCAGTTTTCCCATCATCTAGTGTAGGAATAGCCAAGAATATGATGTCAAGATCGGAAAAATAATTTTCATAGTTTCTTGTATCGTCGATTTTTTCTTTTTTGGACATATCTCTGTAGACGCCTTCTGAATCTATAACCCATCTAACAGCCCATCCTTTTTTCTGTAATTTTCTATAAAGCTCTGATCCTATGTTTCCGGTGCCTATAATTCCTGCTTTTGGTTTCATGTTTTTTCGGACTAAAGTGCTAAAGTGCTCTTATTTTTCCTGGGCATGGCTCATAGATGAGGGCTTCTTCGAGAAGAGCCGAAATTGCAGAATTTATTTGTTCCGCATTCTCTTTGAGTTGCAGAATTAATTGTTCTATATCAAGTTCTTCTTCTTTTTTTAGCATAGAAAGAATTTTTTCTTTAATATTCGCTGTTTCCGATTTTTCTGCATTTTCTTCGAAATTAAAAATTTCTTCTTTGTTTTCTGTGTTGCTGATTTTCTCTTCTTTTTCTTGTAGCTCGAGCTTGCGCACAAGAAGCCAGCGAGGATCTACTTTGCGTGCAATTTCTGGCAGGATATATAGTTCATTATTGAAATATTTCAGCGACCCTATAACAAGTACTGTATCCCCTATTTCAATACCGTTGAATTTTGAAATATCAATACCAAAAGCCTTTGCGCGAATTTGTGAAGTCGCGTCATCAAGCGTAAGAGAGGCAAAAGTTTTCTCTCCCTCGCTTACAAACTTATCGATAACATTTGCTATTATGTTTGCTCGCTCCGCGCCAGAGCTTTGCAGGCTCGCTATTCTCAATTTCACGGCTGCCTTTTTTTGTTGATATCCTTTTGTTTGTTCATAATTTTCCATTTTTTATTCTGACTAAAGAACTTATATTCGCTGTACAAAGCCACGTCTCGGAACAAAGATATCTCCAACTTTGTTTAGCTCGTCTAGCGCTTCTTTTATTTCTTCATGTTCAAGCTTGCCTTCAAGCTCTTTGTAAAGCTCTTCCTCCGGAATAAGTTTGCCAAGTCTAGATTCTAGTCTTACGAGCGCTTCACGAACAACAAGAATACGGCTGCGTTGTGAAGTCGGGACTCCGGTCGCGATTCTGTCTATATCTATAGTTTTTGTTTCATAGTCAAATCCGACTTGCATTAAAGAATGTTTTAAAAGTTCTATGGCTCTCAGCGCATCCTCCTTCGTGATTTTTTTGCTCAACCTACTTCTCGCACTTGCTGCACTTAATCTTACCAAAGCTTCTAGCTGTCGCGCGCTTATCGGAATTGGTTTAAGTAAATCATCAGAATAAACAGGCTTGTTTCTAAGCTCAACATAAAATTTTTTAATTTCTTCTACCGCCTTATCTGTTAGTTCTGGGTGTATGCGCTGTCTCGCATATGCAAAATATTTTTTGAGCAGTGTTGGCTCTATAACGTTTCTGCTTGTTATATTTCTTTGTTCTAATAGTACGTGTGTTGCTATTGCCTCGTCTCTTGTTTTCTCTGGCATGTCACGAATCGTAAATATGACATCAAATCTATTGATAAGTGTAGGAGGCATATTTATCTGTTGGGCTATAGGATTGAAAGGATCAAATCTGCCAAGTTTTGGATTTGCTGCTGCCAAGACGGCCGTCTCTGCGCGAAGTGTTGCTTGTATGTTTGCTTTGCTAATTGTTACTGTTTGTTGTTCCATTGCTTCGTGCATGCTACTTCTGTCTTCTTCGCTCATTTTTTCTATCTCGTCTACACAAAGCACTCCTTTGTTGCAAAGAACCATCGCTCCTGCTTCCAAACTCCAGCCTTTTAGAAATTCGTCGCGCACGACGGTTGCTGTAATGCCTGCTCCTGTCGCCCCTCTTCCTGCAACATAACGTCCTTTCGGAGAAATACCAGCAACAAATTTTAAAAGTACAGATTTCGCAACTCCGGGGTCTCCTACAAGCAAAATATGAATATCGCCTCTAAAAAAAGTTCCATCAGATCTTTTTTTTCTCACCCCGCCCAAAAGCTGCAGCACGATTGCTTGTTTGATTTCTTCATAACCATATATGCTCGGTGCAATGCTCGCAGCAAGTCTTTCGAAAATTTTTGGATCAGCAGCAAGCTCATATATTTGTCGTTCGTCTTCAGGGTTGATTTCTATTTCTTCGAAGGTTTCTTCGAGCGGAATAATATTATTTGCTTCTATCGCAAGGTCGAAGCGCACGGAAATAGCGCCGGTTTGTAGAGGGACAGGAACTTCTTTGAGTATGCCAATTACTTTTACTCTGCTCCCGGGAGTTGTTTTCTCTTCCATATGAGGTTCTACCAAATCTTCTTGGAGAAAAACATTTATCCGGCGGGGCTGTTCTCCTCCAACAAGACTTTCTGGGCTTTCTTCTATTACAAGACGTTGTGCATCAACCATATCTTTGCTTACGAGCCTGAAATTGCCCTTTCTTCCACAGCTGCATCTGCTTGGTTCTCTAAAGCGTTTGTCAACTTGAAGTACAGAAATAAGCGTTCCGCAACTTGGACATTCAAATTTCGCATTCACAACCTGCGGTCTTACATCACTTGCTTGACGTACTATACCTTCGATTGTAATAAATTGCGAAAGATGTTTTGCCCTTATATCACGAATCTTTATGTGTTGCGATTCTGGCAACTCGCTTAGTCTCACACGCGCACCAGAAATAAGGCCCGCCTCGTCGAGCGCAAGCTCTAAAATTCTTAGAACATCTTCCGGAGCCTTAAGAAGCTGTTCTGCAAGCTCGTGCGAGAAACTCGCAAGATCGTAAAAAGAAAAACTAATTACTTTTTTCCCTGTTCTTGCAGCTTTTCCCACCTCATTTTTATAATAACTAAAAAATTCTTTTGCAACAAGCAGTATATCTTCAGATTTCATGTTTTTTCTCTGTTTGCTCTGTTCTTGTTTGCTTTTTATACTTTATTGTGCTCAAAAAAATATTTTCTATAGCAAAAATAGCAAACAAAAACTATATTGGGCTGTGCAAGGTTTATCAAGACTTTAACCTATTTTCTTATTTTTTAAGTTTTGCAGTTGCAAGCTTTATGTTACGAATGAGCTGTTTTATAGAATCGTCGAGCTGCTCGCGATTTTTTGTGCCAGTACAAACAAGCTTTCCGTTGCTGAAAAGTAAAAAAGTTGCATTTGGTTTTTCTAGCTTGTAAACAAGCCCGGGAAATTGTTCTGGTTCGTATTCCGTGTTTGATAACTCCAACATAAGTAAGTTAAGGTTGAGTACAATACCAAGATCTCCACTTGCAACAATGTTTTGGACAGATATTTTTGGCTTTTCTTTGACCCTAACGTCTATCTTTCTAAGCTGCCGAATAACTGCTTCTATAACTTTTCTTACTTGCTCTATGCTTTTTGTTCCTGTACAAACAAGGTTTCCAGAAGAAAAAACAAGAACAGCAGATTTTGGCTTTGGCACACGCAAAACTAGACCGGGGAATTGCTCGGGATTATATTCTGTGTTTGGCTGACTTCGCGCAAGTTTTGTAAGAGATATTTGTGTATTGAGCGAGGTTGTTGCAACAATATTCTGTACTCTTAGCTTTGCCTTTGCCATGTAGCAAAAAGGCAGAAAAGATTTAAAAAGCTTTGCAAGTTACGCTTTTCGCGTTACAAGGCTTTGCAAGTTTTTTGTAAGATTATTTTGAAAGGCGAGAAATTAAGAAAGATATAGCATAATAAGCATGCCTCATTTTTTTGTGTAATTTTTTTTGAGCATTTTCGAGCTGCTCCTCTACAGATTGTTCAAGCTTCCCTCTTTTTTCTTTTTTGTATTGCTTTTTTTTATATTTCTCTGAAAGGTATGCGTATTGGCTTATATGGGCTTCGTTTGTGAATTTATAAATATTGCCCCCACAAAAATCACACTTCTTGGAAGCATTCGGCAAATTTTCTAATGATACAGAAGAATAAAATTTTGCGCCACAACTTTTACATTTAAAACCATATTTCGGCATTTTCTATCTATCTTTTTCCCTATTTTTTGCCATCTTTTTCTTTTTATTTTCCTCTCGCCTTCTCTTGCCTTTCATAGTCGCGCTTTATCTCTTCAAGAAAAGCGATGTCTCTAACAGAACGGTCGGGACGCAACATTTTAAGACGAGGAAATCTCAAAGCGAAACCACTAGAATAAGTTGGGGAACGCTGGATCTCTTGGTATGTTACTGTAACAACAATTTCTGGTTTGACTCGAACAACTCTTCCTTTCTCCTCTATTATGAGCGGCCTAAGAAGTTTTGTGAGTTCTTTGAAGCTCAAGCCGCCTTCTTCTTTTTCCTTGATCCCTGTACCTACTTTGCCTATCTCTAAAATTTCACCTTCGTGCTGGCAGCCAAGAATAAAAGAAGAAAGCCAGCCGCTTCTTTTTCCTGTACCAAATTCTCCTCCTACGATTACAAGATCAAACTCGTTAAGTTCTGGCTTGAGCTTGAGCATATAACCAACTCTTGCTCCTGGCTTATACGGCGCTTGCAAGTTTTTCATCATTATCCCTTCTTCTCCTGCCTTCAGGGCTTTCTCGTAGAAGGCTTTCGCTTCGGCGTCTGACTTCGCAATTAGCTGTTCTGCAAGCTTGAGTTTCCATTTTTCTCCTTTTACAATTCTCTCGAGCAATTTTCTTCTTTCGATAAAAGGCTTTTTTATTAGGTTTCTGCCTTCATAAAAAATTATGTCAAAGATATTAACTTCAACAGGCAGTTCTTTCTGCATTTTTTCTATTTCATATTTTCTTTTTATGCGCTGGCTTATTTCTTGGAACGGCCTGTATCTAAATTTTTTTGGATCGTAGCCAACTGCTTCGGAATCTAAAATAAAAGATTTTCCTTTAACGTACTTCTTAACATACTCAATAACTTCTGGAAATTGTTTTGTAACCTCGTCTAGTCTACGTGTAAAAAGCTTTATCGTTCCATCTTCTGATTTGTTGATCATAAGACGAAAGCCATCATATTTGAATTCTATAGCGCATGGTTTCCCGACAGTTTCGAATCCTTCTTTGAAGTCTTTTACTTTTAACGCAAGCATGACTTTTATTGGCCTTCCTGGTTTAAGTTTTACTTCGCTCAAGGCTTTCGGGCCAGACTTTGCGGCTTCGAAAACTGCAGTGAAGTCTGCTGTGAGATCATAAGCTTCCTGCACAGCATCTATATATTCGTTGTACTTTTTACGGTCTTTAACAAAAAATTCATTTTCCTTTTTGTTATACTTTATGCCAAGCTTTTTTCCAAAACAGCCCCACACAATCGCATCCCTTATCGCGCCGTCTCCTATCCCTATTCTTAGTTCTTCGAGAACTGTCCTTATTATGTATCTTGCTTCGAGAGGAGAGGCAAGCGAAAGTAATTCTGCAATAGCAGAAACTTTTTTTTCCACTGTTCCGACGCCTGTAAATTCTGCCACTTTTTTAAGAGTTTCATAAACATGCTCTGTTGTTAGGTATTGTTTGAACAAAGTTTTTTGTTTTTTCTTTGCAACAAGTTCTTCGGCAACTTTGCCCAAATCTCCAACAACTTTCCATTTGTTGATGATTTCGTTTTCCGAGATGCCTGTTGCTCTTGCTATTGCTTTTATTGCCAGCTGACTTGAAACCCCAAGTTCTTTTTCCTCGTACGTAGGAAAAACGCTTCCTGCGGCGAGCAGTACAAGATAACTTTCTTTGGTATTAAGTGTTGAAAAAAAGTCTGCAAGAATTGCTGTTTTGGCAAGTCTTTTCCTCGTTGATTCTAATTGCTCATAGATCGCCGCAAGTTTTGAGTAAAGCATTATAAATAAATGTAAAAAAGCTATTTAAGCTTTTTCGCTAACGGACGTAGAAAGTTTTTTATAGCGGTACGAGCTTATTATTGCATGCAATTTGATGATGTACTCAAAAAGAGAAAAAGTGTAAGAAGATACGCCCCAAAAGATGTG
>Ga0123519_10009186_pt1 | contig 14925 bp, 11 predicted proteins | sample YelNatPaOPRAMG02_FD_87396 | JGI IMG/M metagenome (GOLD analysis project Ga0123519, IMG submission 87396) | Hot spring microbial communities from Yellowstone National Park - Yellowstone National Park OP-RAMG-02 (version 2) | ecosystem: Environmental > Aquatic > Thermal springs > Hot (42-90C) ...
CGTTTGAAATTTGTAATGAGATCCCGAAACGAGTTCGGGATGACATAAAATTGTCAATTTAAAAAATAATGCTATCAGTCTTAATTACAAGTATACTTTTACCACAATTAATGACATAGAACCCAATAGTGCTTGTCAAAGATAATAAAAAATGATAAAATGAAAGAATTAAAAATTTATATGATAAAGTCGTGGCTAATCAGATAAAATACAACGACAAAACTTTAAATATTGGCGATACCGTAAGTCTTCATTATTTGATTAAAGAAGGCGATAAAGAACGGGTGCAAATTTTTAAAGGGATTTTAATTAAAATAAAAGGCGATACGCCAGAAAATAAGATGATTACGGTAAGAAAAATTTCCCGCAGTGGGATTGGGGTCGAGCGAATAATTCCTTTAGCCTCACCTTTTTTAAAAGATATTAAAGTGATTAAAAAGACAAAATATTCACGAGCAAAAGCTTATTTTATCCGCAATTTATCCGAATCTGAGATAAAACGTCGCTTATATTCATGAATTGGCAAAATCAAAAAACTGGAGCGATTGGGGAAAAAATTGCCCTTTCTTATTTAAAAAAGAATAATTTCAAGATTCTCTCGCGCCATTTTACTTCACGATGGGGAGAGCTTGATATAGTGGCAAAAAAGGATCAGAAAATTCATTTTATTGAGGTTAAAACAAGGATTGGTGAAAAAAAAGGAAAGCCTTATGAGGCAGTCAATTATTTTAAGATTAAAGCCTTAAGAAGAGTGATTGATTATTATCTCTTGAAAAATAAATTTTTTAATTTTAAACTTTCTTTAGATGTGGTATCAATTGTTTTAAATGATGATTTGAGTTTAAAAGAAATTAATTTTTACGAAAATATAGATAACTGAAAGGAGGTGAAAAAAGATGGTTGAACCAATTAACGCTGTCTTAACTCAATTTTGGAGAAAATTGGCGATATTTTTACCCGATTTTTTCGTCGGTTTTTTAGTTTTATTGATTGGGTTAATCGCCGCCAGTATTTTAAAGAAATTGATTATCTCTTTGTTTAATTTTTTTAAACTTGATTTTATTGTCGCAAAATCAAAATTATTGCAAAAAGAAGAAATTAAAATTTGGGAGCAGATTGTGGCTGAAATAATCCGCTGGACCGTCGTCATTTTATTTTTAATCCCAACCCTTGAAATTTGGGGATTATCAAGAGCAACTCAGGTATTGAATCAATTTTTATTTTATATCCCAAATGTCATCATTGCTGTCATTGTTTTATTTGTTGGGATAGTGGTGGCCAATCTGGTGGCTGATTTAGTCAGGCACAGCATTGCCAGTGTTAACAGCAAATCAGCCGCCACAGTCTCTTTTATCGCCAAATCAACGGTATTATTTTTTACTTTTTTGATTGTTTTAAATCAATTGGGAGTGGCTCAAGATTTAATCCGAATTTTATTTACTGGAATTATTGCCATGTTATCTATTGCTGGCGGTTTAGCTTTTGGTTTGGGCGGTAAAGATCTGGCAAAAGAGCTTTTGGAGGAACTGAAAAAATCTTTACAAAAGTGAAAGAATTTTGGTATCATAAATAGACAAATTTTATTATCATAAAAAGAGTCTTTTTATTTATTTTTTTTAGCTCCCATCGTCTAGCGGCCAAGGACGATGGGTTTTTCCCGCAAAAGTGAGGCGCGTTCGTCTAGCGGCCTAGGACGGATGCTTTTCAGGCATCAAATCACCGGTTCGAATCCGGTACGCGCCACAAAAAGAATGCGGGATCCCGCATTTCTAAACCCGCGTTGCGGGTAAGAACTGCTGGGACAGCCAGTAAATCAGGGGTTTAAATCCTCTCTTGGGAGCACTTTTAAAAGCGCGAGATATTATTTCCTGCCTTTTTGTCATTTTCGACCTCGGCCTTCTTTTAAGAAAATATAATTTATCGCAATAATTGTTGAATTTAGCAATATCTTTATTATTTTTATTATTATTTTGTTATATTTCTTTTTATCATAACCAAACTTAGTCCAGCATCCCAAGGGGATCCCGAAACAAGTTCGGGATGACATAAGAAGATACCTTGTAAGGGCAGGATGACAATTGGGTTATCTGTCATGCCCAAACCCTCCGATACGGAGGGCGGGCTCGTTTCAGCATCCCGTTGAGATTTTAATGTCATCTCGACTTAGTCGGGATCCCGTTGAAATAAAGAAAAGGAGATCCTGAAACGATCTTGGTATTGAAAGGACAAGGATTAAGATGACAAAATAAAATGAAGGTAAGATTATAAAATCAGGTTAGACATGGAAGAGAAAATTTTATATAATTTTTTTTATGAAGGAGGATTTTTTGATTGAGCAATCAAGGCAAATTAGGCGATTAATGATTGAGGCAATAAGAGCAAAAGAAACTCATCATATTGGTTGTGCTTTGGGGATTGTTGAGATATTAACTTACCTCTATTTTCACCAATTAAATATCAATCCAAAAAATCCAAATGAGGTAAATCGCGATATTTTTCTTTTAAGCAAAGGCCATGCTGCTTTAGCTTTGTATGCCGCCTTGTGTCAACGTGGTTTTTTCTCAAAACAAGATTTATTAAATTATGACAAAGATGGCAGCTTTATGCCCGAACACGCCGCTACCTCAGTGGTTGGGGTGGAGTGGTCAACTGGCTCGCTAGGTCATGCTTTACCGGTGGCAATCGGTTTAGCTTATTTTTACAAAACAAGAAAGAAAAAAAACCGTGTTTTTGTCCTGCTTTCTGATGGTGAGCTAAATGAAGGTTCAAATTGGGAAGCCTTCATGTTTGCTGGTTTTCATAAATTAGATAATCTAACCGTGATTATTGATAACAACAATTTTCAAGGATTTGGAAAGATAGATGAAGTAATTAATTTATCTCCCTTACCGGAAAAATTTAAGCTTTTTGGTTGGACTGTGGTGGAATGTGATGGGCATCAATTTAAAAGCTTAAATCAAGCCTTCAATACCGCATCTTTAGCTAAACCAAAAATGATCATCGCCCATACAATTAAAGGAAAAGGAGTGGCTTTTTTTGAAAATAAATTTTTTTCCCATTACCAATCAATTGATGAGAAAATGAAGGAGGAAATTCTAAAAAATCTATGAGACAGGCAGTGATTGATACCATTTATGACCACATGAAACAAAACGAAAACAGCTTTTTTTTAACCGGTGATTTAGGGTACAACACTTTGGAGACAATCCAAAAAGATTTTCCCAGCCGTTTTATCAACGTTGGGATAGCCGAACAGAATATGATCGGGATAGCCGCTGGTTTAGCTAAAGCGGGCAATAAAGTTTTTGTCTATTCAATTATCCCTTTTTTAACAATGCGTTGTTTTGAGCAGATAAGAAATGATTTATGCTATCATAATTGCGATGTTGTCCTTTTGGGGACTGGCGCTGGTTTATCTTATGGTATTTTGGGCAGCACTCATTTTGCTCTTGAGGATGTGGCGGTTATGACTGCTTTGCCCAATATGGTGGTTTTTTCACCTTGTGATGAAATGGAGGCAGTCTTGGGGATAAAAGAATTACTTAATAATTATCATGGACCAGTTTATTTTCGTATTGGTAAAAAAAAGGAACCAACGGTGTATGAAAACGCTTTTCCTTTAAAAATCGGACAAGGAGTAGTGATTATGGAGGGAAAAGATACGACAATTTTTGCCAATGGATCATTGGTTTCCGAAAGCTTGTTGGCCGTTGAGGCTTTAAAAAAAGACGGAATTGCTGCGGCTTTAGTCGATATCCACACCTTAAAACCAATTGATAAACATTTGATTCTTAAGTTTTGCCAAAATAAAAAAGTGGTTTTTTCAGTTGAGGAGCATAGTATTTTTGGTGGATTAGGAACAGCCGTGGCTCAGGTGATTGCGGAAGCCGGATTGGGGACAAAGCTTTTGCGGATTGGCACCGATGGTAATTTTGTCAAATTGGTAGGTAGCCAGGCTTATTTGCGGGAAAAATTGGGTTTTAATGCAAAAGGAATAGCGGAAAAAATTAAATCATTCATTCTTTAATTTAGCGCTATTCCTTTTGGTAAGGGATCTTCGCTTTTTAATTTAAATCGCAGAATAAAAAAACAGAAAGCAATGTATTATCTATCACTCAAATGTGTTTCTAAATCTTAAGCAAGATCTTGAAACAAGTTCAGGATGACAAAAATATAACACTTGTTATATCAACTCCCCGATTTGAAGGGCGGGCTTGTTTTGGAATCTTAATTGAAGATATCTTGATTCTTTGATTTGAAGGACAGGAGGAGGACGGTTTATTAATTCAAGTGGATTTACGGTAAAACTAAAATACTTACAGCTTTCTTATCTTCAAAAGGCAGGAAAAAAATGGTAAAATGATTAGTTTAGGGTGAAAAATAAAAAAAGCCTATGTTTAAATTAGAATTCCCCTTTTTCCCAACCGGCGATCAGCCGCAAGCAATTGATAAATTAGTTCTTGGGGTAAAAAGGGGCTTAAAAAATCAGGTTCTTTTGGGGGTGACCGGCTCGGGTAAGACCTTCACGATGGCCAATGTCATCGAGCGACTTCAGATGCCAACTTTAATCATCTCTCATAACAAGACATTAGCTGGTCAGCTTTATCAAGAGATGAGAGATTTTTTTCCCCAAAATGCCGTCTCTTATTTTGTCTCCTATTATGATTATTATCAGCCAGAAGCCTATATTCCCCAAACTGATACTTATATTGAAAAGGAGGCGCAAATTAATGAATTAATTGATAAATTAAGATTGCAATCAACGACCAATATTTTAACCCGATCCGATGTGATTGTGGTGGCGTCAGTCTCTTGCATTTATAATATCGGTTCACCGATTGAATATGGTCGGTTTATCTTAGAATTGAAAAAAGGAAGAGGCATTAATTTAAATGAAATTACTTTTCGTTTAGCCCAATTACAATATGATCGCAGTGAATTTGACTTTAAACGCGGCACTTTTCGGGTAAGAGGTGAACGGGTGGATATTTATCCGGCGTATGAAGATTTTGGTTATCGCATTTATTTGGGAGAAGGTAAAGTAAAAAAGATAAGCCAATTTGAGCCTCTAACTGGCAAAGAAACCGCACTTGATATTGAAAAGATAATCATTTACCCAGCCAAACATTATATGACTGATCCAAAAACTTTTGCCGAAACCGAGCCAATTATCCGCCGCGATTTGCAAATGGAGTCAAATTTACTAAAAAAGCAGGGAAAATTGGTTGAGGCAGAAAGATTGATTCGGCGGGTCAATTATGATCTAGAGATGATTAAAGAAGTTGGTTATGTTAATGGCATTGAAAATTATTCGCGTTATTTTGATGGGAGAAAAGAAGGAGAACCACCGTTCACTTTACTTGATTATTTTCGCCAAGCTTATGGGGATAATTGGTTGCTTTTTATTGATGAAAGCCATATGACGGTACCTCAGCTTAAAGGAATGTATCGGGGAGATTATTCAAGAAAAAAAACTTTGGTTGATTTTGGTTTTCGCCTGAAAGCTGCTTTTGATAACCGGCCGCTTAAATTTGAGGAATTTTATCCAATCCCTCCTCATATTATTTATTTTTCCGCCACCCCGGATGAATGGGAGATAGAAGAAGTGAGGAAACAAAGGGCAAAAATTGAAGTTAAAACCGGAAAACAAAAAGAAATTTATGAAGGATTAGCTGAACAGTTGGTTAGGCCAACCGGGATAGTTGATCCAAAAATCATCATCCGCCCGGCAAAAAATGAGGTGGCTGATCTTATTGGAGAGATTGAAAAGAGAGTGAAAAAAGGAGAGAGGATTTTGGTGACGACTTTAACCAAAAGAATGGCTGAAGACTTAAGTGATTATTTAAAGGATAAAAAAATTAAAGCGGCTTATCTGCACAGTGATGTGGAGACTTTGCAGCGGTCAGATATTTTGGATAATTTGCGCTTGGGTCAATATGATGTTTTAATTGGAGTGAATTTATTGCGGGAAGGATTGGATTTACCCGAGGTGACTTTAGTGGCGATTTTGGATGCGGATAAAGAAGGGTTTTTGCGGTCAAAAACATCATTAATTCAGACAATGGGCCGGGCGGCCCGCAATGTTTTGGGCGAGGTGATCCTTTATGCGGATGAAGTGACTTTATCGATGAAAGAGGCAATTACCGAGATTGGGCGAAGAAGAACTTATCAGATTGCTTTTAATCAAAAACACGGGATTACTCCCTCAACTGTCAAAAAGCCGGTGCGAGAAAAAATCATTGTCGATGAGGAAAAAAAATCAGAAAAGGAGATGCCTAGTTTTTCAATTAAAGACAAATTAGACCAGATAAAAATCGACTCACTGACTCCTTATGACCGAAAAAAACTGATAAATAATTGGCGCAAAGAGATGAAAAAACAGGCGGAAAATCTAAATTTTGAGGCTGCCATTGAGATAAGAGATTTTTTAAGACGACTAACGGTGGAGGCGGAAGGTTAAAGATTTTTAATAAAGAAAAACAAATTTTTCCATCAGGATGACAATTGAGTTATCTGTCATGCTGAACTTGATTCAGCATCTCTTTGAAATTTGTAATGAGATCCTGAAACGAGTTCAGGATGACATTACAATACAACCTGTCATCCCGACTTAGTCGGGATCCCAAGGGATCCCGAAATAAATTCGGGATGACAATAATAACACTTGCCATGGTTACGGTAATAAAACCTGTCTTGCTTAAACCCTCCGATACGGAGGGCGGGCTCGTTTCAGCATCCTAAAGAGATCCTGAAACAAGTTCAGGATGACAATAAGAAAGTTTAGGATGACAATGGGGGTATTTGTCATGTTTTACCCTCCGATTCTAAGGGTGAATGACAGAAGAAGGAAAATAGTTGGAAAAAGCGAAGCAAAAATTTGGATTATCAATTTAATTTTTTAAAATGATAGAGGAGATAAAAATTAGAGGAGCGCGACAACATAATTTAAAAAATATTAATCTTAATATACCAAAAAATAAGTTAGTTGTTATCACCGGTTTATCGGGTAGTGGTAAATCATCATTGGCTTTTGATACGATATATGCCGAAGGCCAACGGCGCTATGTGGAATCACTTTCTTCTTATGCTCGTCAATTTTTAGGAGTGATGGATAAGCCGGATGTTGATTTTATCGAAGGTTTATCACCAGCCATTGCGATTGATCAAAAATCAACCAGTCATAATCCGCGTTCAACGGTTGGCACCATCACCGAGATTTATGACTACCTGCGGGTTTTATTTGCCCGAATCGGTCATCCTCATTGTCCGTTATGTAACCAAGAGATAGCAAAACTCTCATTGGATGAGATTGTGGATAAGGCTTTTAAAATAATCAATCAGCAATTGAATAATGATAAAATTAAAGTTCATCAGTTTAAAATTTTATCTCCGGTGGTTCGCCAAAAGAAAGGTGAGTTTAAAGATTTGTTTAATAATTTACAAGTGAAGGGTTTTGAGACAGTGATTGTTGATGGAAAAGAATTTTCTTTGCAAGAAGAAATCAATTTAATCAAAACCAATAAACATAATATTGAAGTGGTAATTGATAAAATTTTTTGCCGTTATAAGGATTTTAAAGACCCGATTTATCAAAGAAATTTGCGGTCGCGGTTAAACACGGCCGTTGAACAATCGTTGAATTTATCTGATGGCCTTTTGATATTAAAAATTAACGATGACACTGGTTTGCTTTTTTCTGAAAAATTTTCTTGCCCAAATTGCAATATCTCACTGCCTGAAATTGAGCCACGGATGTTTTCCTTTAATTCACCAGTTGGCGCTTGTGAAAAATGTCATGGTATTGGGACAATATATAAAATTGATCCCAACTTGATATTAAATCCTAACTTGTCCATCAATGAAGGCGGAATTTTGCCTTTTAATCGTTTCTTTTTTTATGAGACCTGGTATATCAGACTTTTAAAAAAAATGGCGGAAGAAGAGGGGATAGATTTAAATACACCGATCAAAAATTTATCGCAACGACAAATTAATCTGCTTCTTTACGGTACCGACAAAATTTATCAGGTGATAGGGAAAAATCGGTTTGGCAAAACTACGATGATTTATGAAAAGTTTGATGGCTTAATTAATGAGTTACAACGGCGTTATTTTGATAGCCAAGGAGAGCAAGCATCGGATATCCAAAAATATATGAAAGAAGTAATTTGTGATAGTTGCGGTGGAAAAAGATTAAAAAAAGAAGTTTTATCAATTACAATTGACCACTTAAATATTGCGGAAATTTCTGACAAATCAGTAAAAGAGTTGAAAGATTATTATCAAAACATTTTTTTCAAAAAAATTAGTCCTTATGAAAAAATTATCGCCACCGCAATCATCAAAGAAATTCTTAACCGGCTTAACTTTTTAGACAGTGTTGGATTATCTTATCTTACCCTTTCCCGGGCGGCTAAAACTTTATCCGGTGGTGAAGCTCAACGAATTAGGCTGGCTTCCCAAATAGGCAGTGGCTTAACCGGCGTTTTGTATGTTTTGGATGAGCCCTCAATTGGCCTCCACCCAAAAGATATCAATGCTTTAATCAATTCCCTTTTTAAACTGAGGGATTTAGGAAACACACTTTTAGTGGTTGAACATGATGAAGAGACAATCAAAGCGGCGGATTATATCATTGAATTGGGCCCAAAGGCGGGTAAGGAGGGCGGACAAGTTGTTTTTCAAGGAGATTTGGCGGCATTAAAAAAGTCTGATTGTTTAACCGGGCTTTTTTTATCGGGCCAGGAGCGGTTGGATTTTGCAAAAAAACCATTGATTAAACACATGGGCGAATTAATTCTGCGGGGAGCTAAACAATACAATCTGAAAAACATCACCGTCAAATTTCCTTTAGGCAATCTGATTGCTGTAACTGGTGTTTCTGGAAGTGGAAAGTCCGCTTTGGTTGTTGATACGTTATATCCCGCCTTACGTTATTACTTAGAAAATCAGACAAATATTAATTTTGGTCAATTTGAGCGGTTAGAAGGCTACCAATATTTGGAAAAAGTATATCTGGTTGATCAATCGCCGATTGGCCGTACCCCCCGCTCAAATCCGGCCACTTATGTCAAATTCTTTGATGAAATCCGCGATATTTTTGCCCAGACGGTTGAGGCTAAAGCTAAAGGGTTTAAGCCCGGTCGCTTTTCTTTTAATGTCAAAGGTGGTCGCTGTGAAAAATGCCAAGGGGCCGGCGTTATCAAAATCGAAATGCAATTTTTACCCGATGTTTATGTCACTTGCGATGTCTGTCAAGGAAAAAGATATAATCAAGAAACATTAGCAATTACCTACAAAGGAAAGAATATCTTTGAGATTTTAAAAATGACCGTCGATGAAGCGATTGATTTTTTTCAAAATCACCCGAGGATTTATCAGAAATTGAAGTTTTTAAAAGAAGTTGGTTTAGGTTACATTGAGTTAGGTCAACCAGCACCTACCTTTTCTGGTGGTGAGGCACAACGAATTAAATTAGCTAACGAATTGACAAAAAAAGACACCGGCCGAACTTTTTATATCCTTGATGAGCCAACCACCGGTCTTCACTTTTTTGATGTGAAGAATCTTTTGAAAGTCTTGTTTAAATTGGTAGAACGAGGCAACACCGTTTTAATCATTGAGCACAATTTACAAGTGATCAAGAATTGCCAATATATCATTGATCTTGGTCCGGAAGGCGGAGATAAAGGTGGAAAAGTGATTTATCAGGGTGAGATTGATGGTATTATTAAAGTAAAGGATTCTTATACTGGCCGGTATTTAAAATTAATGAACGAATAATCAAATGATTAATCGGTTAATAAAAAAAATAATTTTTAGTCTAACCGTTTTTTTATTTCTTTGTCCAATTACCTCTGCTGTTTTTGGCCGAGATTTTAAAAGTGATTATAAAGTGGAATACTTTTTAAAAGAGGAAGTCGACAATCATGTTGAGGCGCAGGTAAAATATGAAGTTAGCATCACCAATTTACGCTCTGATGTTTATATTTCTCAATTTAGCTTATCTTTTCCTAAATCTTTTCCAATTAAAAATATTCTTGCCCACGATGATAATGGTCAAGTGCAGCCAGAAGTTGTGACCGATGATGAAAAGATTAAAATTAAATTATCTTTTTCAAAACCGGCAATCGGTAAAGATAAGAAAAATAGTTTTTATTTAAATTTTTATCAAGCTAATTTATTTAAAGTAAATGGTAATATCTGGGAGGTGATGATTCCCACTTTAACCGGAGAAGAATACGAAAATTATCAGGTGATTGTTTATTTACCAAAAGAGACGGAAAAAAAAATTTCTATCGCTAAACCTTTACCGGCGAAAATAAATAAAATCGGCACTGAAACACAAATCATTTGGCAAAATCCACCCACCCGAACCATCTATGCCATCTTTGGTGAGGGACAATTTTATCAGACTCAACTGACTTATTATTTAAATAATCCTAATCCTTTGCCGGCTTATATAGAATTGGCTTTTCCACCCGATACGCTTTACCAAAAAATATTTGTCCAAAATATTTCACCCAAACCCGCCCAGATTTATAGTGATTTGGATGGTAATTTTTTGGCGCGATACTTTTTATACCCAAAAGAGACAAAACAAATCCTTTTTGAAGGGGTAATCGCGGTTTATCCTTTACCAAGACAAGAGGTTATTTCAATTGTAAAAAAGATGCTTGAACAACAAAAAAAATATCTTTTAACGCAAAAAAGTTATTGGCAAATTGAAAATTTAAGCCAATTGCCAGAAGTTAATCAACCACGTCAGATTTACAATTATGTGATTGATCGGCTGCAATATGACTTTAAGCAGGTTGAAAAAAGAAAAAAAAGATTGGGAGCCAATAATGCTTTATCTAATCCTAATTTAGCCGCTTGTACTGAATACACTGATTTATTTATCGCTTTAGCGCGAGAAAAAGGAATAATGGCACGAGAAATTCAAGGTTATGGTTTTTCTTGGGAAAATTTTTTGCGGCCGATTTCTTTAGTCTCTGATGTTTTACATGCTTGGCCGGAATATTATGATCAAAAAGAAAAGCTTTGGATTCCAATTGATCCCACCTGGGAAGATACTTCAGGAATTGATTATTTTTATTCATTTGATGTCAATCATATTGCTTTTGTAATTCATGGAAAAGAACCCGATTATCCAGTACCAGCCGGTATGTATAAAATTGGCGACTCAAAAGCAGTCCAAATTGTACCAACAAAGGAAAAACCAACTGAAGATGGACAAATCGTTTTTGAAGCAAGCCAATTTCCAGCAAAAATCTATGCTGGACAAAAATATAACGGTAAGATTTTGATAAAAAACTCAACTAATACCTATCAATGGGGAATAAATTTTTCAATTGCGGCTGATTGGCTTTCTTTGGATAAAAAAACATTTTCATTCAATTTTTTGCTGCCAGGGGAGGAAAAAATAATTCCAGTCAGCTTTTATGCTCCAAAAATTGCTAAACCAGCGGTAGTTGATTTGACAATCAATTTCATGGGAAAAAAATATAAGCAGGTGATGAAAGCCTACCCATTTTATTATCAATATTTTAAATATTTATTTATTTTTGTTATCGGTTGTTCATTTATCTTTTTTATTCGCCATGCGTTTTTCCATCACAGAGGTTGAAAAACTACCGTCAACAGTCGGGGTTTATCTTTTTGAAGGAAGAAAAAAATGTCTTTATGTTGGTAAATCAATCAATATCAAAGCGCGTGTCAAGGCTCACCTTGAGGCGGCCACCTGCGATAACAAGGAAGCGAATTTGATCAAAAAAACCGACACGATTGTTGTTTATCCAACGGAAAATGAATATCAGGCGATAATTTTGGAGGCAAAATTAATCCAAACATATCTACCGAAATATAATGTCCGATGGCGCGATGATAAAAGTTTTTTGTATATCAAAATTACAATTAATGAGGAATACCCCAAAGTTTTTCTTTCGCGAAAGCCAATTAAAAAAGACGGTTTATATTTTGGCCCTTTTTCATCTGTCAACAAAGGGCAAATTCTTCTTAGAATTTTGCGAAAAATTATTCCTTTTTGCACCCAAAAAAAGCTAACTCCCTATCCGTGTTTTTATTCAAAAATGGGTTTATGTCGACCTTGTCCATCGGCAATTCATAAGGAAAAAGATGAAAAGAAAAAAATAGCGCTGAAAAAAATTTATCAACAAAATATTAAAAAACTGATTAAGATTTTGGAAGGAAAAATCGATTATGTTTTAAATAATCTAAAAAAGCAATTAAAACGCTTAATTAAAGAAGAGAAATATGAGGAAGCGGTTTTAATCCGCAATCAAATTTTTCATTTGAATCAATTAGTCGCATGGCATTTTTATGAGACAGATGAGATATCAAAAGATTATTCTGGTAAAGAAAAATTAACCAGTTTAATTTCAATTTTAACGCCTTACTTTAACAACCTTAAGAATCTTAATCGGATTGAATGTTATGATGTGAGTAATTTGAAAGGAAAAAATGCGACTGCCTCGCTGGTTGTGATGAACGATGGTTTTTTTGATAAAAGCGCTTACCGGCGTTTTAAAATAAAAAATGTTCAAAAGCCGGGCGACTTGCCAATGATGGAGGAAGTATTTCGCCGCCGCTTTTTTGGCAAAAAAATTGATCCTTGGCCGGATTTAATCATTTTAGATGGGGGCAAACCTCAACTTAAAAAAATATTAAAGGTTTTGGCTGAATTAAAAATTAATATTCCTGTCATTGCTATCGCCAAAAAGCCAGATCGGTTAATTATTGGTCAAGCCGATTATCCAAAGTTAAAATTGGCTCAAAATGATCCGGGTTTTAATTTGATAAAATCAATCCGTGATGAGGCGCATCGTTTCGCCCATCAATACCATTTGTTTTTGCGGAAGAAAAACTTTTTGTTATAATTAAATTTAAGTCCTATGAAAAATCTATTTTTGATTATTAATATCATTGTTAGTGTTTTATTAATCATCCTTATTTTAATTCAAGGAAAAGGGGCTGGTTTAGGTAGTGCTTGGGGTGGAGGAGGAGAATTTTATCAGACGCGACGCGGGGTAGAAAAATTTACTCTAAGGGCAACCGTAGCTTTAATTTTTTTATTCTTCATCGTTTCTTTAATTAATTTATTTTTGCGCTAAACATTAATAAGTTGGTTTAAACCAGATGCCATCATTTAAAAAAACAATTCGTTACTCCTGGTGGCTTTTGATTGAATTTGTAAAAAAGTATTTAAAGTTAATTCTTTTATCATTCTTTCTTTCTTTTCTTTTTATCATTATTGCCATTTCCCTTTTCCCTTATCTTAATATTTTGTTCTTTCAAAAAAAAGAAGTCGTGGGGATAGTTGGTGATTATGATATTAATTACTTACCGGAGGAAATAAAAACTAAAATCTCCAACGGAATGTTTTATTTGAATCAAAAAGGAGAGCTTATCCCTCTTTTAATTTCCCGCTGGGAAAAAAGTAAAGATGGGTTAACTTATCGCTTTTACCTCAAAACTAATTTGGTTTGGAACGATGGAAAAAAGTTGGAGGCGGCTGATATCAATTATGACTTTATTGATATTACCCGGCGGGTGATTGATACAAAGACAATTGAATTTCAATTAAAGAATCCTTTAGAAATTTTTCCAATTTATTTAGCCGAACCAATTATCCGCTACCCCGGGATTGGGATTGGCGGTCGATATTTTATCAGCAATATGAAAGTAAATCAGGGCAAGTTGCAATCATTAGTTCTTCTTCCTCAAGAGAAAGAATTACCGGTTTTAATCTATCGATTCTTTCGCTCTGAAACACAAATGATTACCGCTTATAAAACGGGCAAAATTAATAAAATGAAATTGACAAAAAAAACTGTGGCTGACTATTTTAAGCCGTGGAAAAACAGCCGGGTGATTAAGCAGGTTGATTATTCAAAAATCTTGACCTTGTTTTTTAATTTTAAAAAAGATTGGTTAAAAGATAAGGACGTAAGACAAGCCATTTTATCGGCAATCAATCTTGCCAATTTTAATGAGTTTGGTGAAATAGCGCTTACTTTCATTAGCCCATATTCTTTTGCTTACAACCCTTATCTTAAGCGGCCGATTTATGATCCGGAAGGAGCAAAGAAAATATTAAAAAAAACTTTTTCCTCACCAAAAGATTCACTTAAATTAATCACTTATTGGGACCATTATGATATCGCTGACTCAATCGCTAATGATTTAAAAGATGCTAATGCACCAGTTAATTTAGAGGTGATTGGGTATGAAAAACCACATGATTTTGACTTGTTTTTAGCTTATTTACAAATCCCGAAAGATCCGGATCAATATTATTTTTGGCACTCAACCCAAAAGCAAAGCAACATCAGTAATTATCAAAATTTAAAAGTAGATAAATTATTGGAAGATGGCCGGTCAACTTTAGATATAAAAAAAAGAAAAAAAATTTATTATAAGCTGCAAGAGATAATCCAAAATGACCCACCGGCGATTTTTATTTTCTTCCCTTATGTTTACACGATTGAAAGAATTTAGAATTTAAGCTGATTTAACCATATAATGGCTAGCATTAAAGGTTTTTTTGATTTGTTATAATATATTTTAAGATTTATATCTATATCTTTTGTCATGCTGAATTTATTTCAGCATTTCAATGATCCAGGTCGGATCCCGAAACAAGTTCGGGATGACAGTAGAAAGTATGGAATTTTGATAATCGAATTTGCAGGACAAATAGCCCTTTAATATAAGTCCGTAGTTCAACGGAAAAAACAATCCCGACTTAGTCGGGATAAATGGCAGTTTGATTCTGCCCCGGTCAAGTAAAGTTTACCGCTAAATTTTATCGCCAATTTTAATCAATTGATGATTTATGTTATACTAAATTAGTTATAAATAAAATTTTATCTATGAGTGCAGAAAAACCAGATAATTCACCAA
>Ga0123519_10009189_pt1 | contig 14923 bp, 10 predicted proteins | sample YelNatPaOPRAMG02_FD_87396 | JGI IMG/M metagenome (GOLD analysis project Ga0123519, IMG submission 87396) | Hot spring microbial communities from Yellowstone National Park - Yellowstone National Park OP-RAMG-02 (version 2) | ecosystem: Environmental > Aquatic > Thermal springs > Hot (42-90C) ...
ATTGAAGCCGACTCTGGAGCACGTTTACACACCAGGGGTAGGGCACTTGATTCGTTACGATTCGCCGGAGCCATATACCTCGGCGACCAAGGCTTTTCTGGCGCGGGTGTATGGGCACCAGCCACAGCGGTGAGCCTGGAAGCGAGGATGCGCCGGTAGTCTTCGGACCGCTGCTCTGGTACGGCCAGGCTCTTGCTGAGTAGGCGGAGCAAGCAGGGACAGATCGGAGTCGCCACTCCCTCCACATTTGCGCGTGGCCGTCTCGCCGAGACGGCCACGCCTTTTCACGCTTAGGACTCTCATCGCCGGTTGAGCAGCCGACAGAGCAAGGGGAACCGTGCCGTGCCTTGCTTTCCCGCAACAAAAGTGCTATACTCTTTTGCGATTAGAGGAAACGCGTGGCAAAAGTGGGTGACCCCCACTTTTCTTGTTGTAGACCACTGGGCTCTGTGTAATCTGGCTCGAGGAGCGTAGCCTAAGGACTGTCGCACGGATGGGAGGACCCTGCACGGATGAAGAGCGACTTCATATCCGCGATAAACCAAATCAGCAGCGAGAAGGGCGTATCGAAAGAGGTCGTCATTCAGGCGATCGAGGCCGCCCTCGTCTCTGCCTACAAGCGCAATTTCAACTCACCCGGCACGCAAGCGGTCCGCGTGGTGATCAACCCTCAGTCCGGCGAGGTCACGGTCTACGCCCAGAAAGAAGTGGTCGAAGAGGTGAAGGACCCGCACACTGAGGTCTCTTTGGAAGCGGCGCGAGCGGTGAACCCGGCGGCTCAGATAGGAGACCTGGTAGAGGTGGAAAGCACGCCCCACAACTTCGGGCGCATCGCCGCTCAGACGGCAAAGCAGGTGGTCCTGCAGCGGCTGCGCGAGGCGGAGCGCGAGCTCGTCTACGAGGAGTTCATCGACCGTGAGGGAGATATCCTGAACGGCGTGGTTCAGCGGGTGGAGGGGCGCACGGTGATCCTGGACCTGGGGAAGGCCGAGGCCACTTTGGCGCCGATGGAGCAAGTGCCGGGCGAGGTATATCGGCCCGGGCAGCGCCTGAAGGTTTACCTGCTCGAAGTGCATCGCACCAGCAAAGGCCCGCAGATCATCGTCTCGCGGACGCACCGCAACCTGCTCAAGCGTCTCTTCGAGCTAGAGGTGCCGGAGATCTATAACGGCACGGTGGAGATAAAGTCCATCGCTCGGGAACCCGGCTCGCGCTCCAAGGTGGCGGTGGCAGCGCGTCAGGAAGGCGTGGACCCCGTGGGCTCGTGCGTAGGCATGCGGGGGGTGCGCATCCAGAACATCGTCAATGAGCTGAGCGGGGAGAAGATCGATGTCGTGCAGTGGCACGCCGACCCGAGCATCTTCGTGGCGAACGCGCTCAGCCCGGCCCAGGTCATCTCGGTGGACCTGAACGAAGAAGACAAGACAGCGACGGTGACGGTGCCGGAGCGCCAGTTGTCGCTGGCCATTGGGCGCGAGGGGCAGAATGCCCGCCTGGCGGCCAAGCTGACCGGCTGGCGCATCGACATCAAGCCATCCGCCGGGCTCAGTCGGCTGGAGGAGAAGGGTGATCGCCAGCGGCCGGGAGCGGCCGGCGGGGCGGCGGCCAGTGACGCCGGCGAGATGCCGAAAGTGGTGTGACCGATGCCAGCGAAGGGGCCTCGTCCGAAGCACATTCCGCAGCGAACCTGTGTGGCTTGCCGCCGCACGGCGGCGAAGCGGGGCTTGGTACGGGTTGTGCGCACGCTGGAAGGGACGGTGGAGGTGGACCCGACCGGCAAGAAGGCCGGTCGGGGGGCGTACCTGTGTGCCTCTCAGGAATGCTGGTCGCTAGCCCTGAAGAAGCGTCTGCTGGAGCACGCTCTCAAGACGACTATCGAGCTACCGGATCGGGCTAAGCTGGAGGCCTACGGCCGTAGCCTGCCTTCAGAAGCGGCCGAGCCATCAAGCAAGCCGGAGGCGCAGGGGCTGGCCTGATCGTGCGCGGCCGGCTCGCATCGTTGCCAGCGCTTCCCGGATGCCGGCCTCGTCACCTGCCAACTGGTCTGGGGAGGACCGGTCTGGGATGGAAATGTCGTCCCGCCACTGGCAGTGGGCCTAGGCATCCCTATCGGTTATGAGCCGCGCAACGCCGGGCCGAGGCAACGATAGCCGCCGGCCGGCTGGAGCTTCGCCGGTGCAGGCAGGCGTCGCCCGAGGCGGCCTCCGTGTCAGTCAGCTAAAAGCAGAAAGGGGAGTGGTGCAAATGAGATCGACTAGACCAGGTTCTCGGGGTCCGACGGGAACGCGCCCGGGAGTGAAGGGCCACCGCCCTGGTGGTAGGATGGGGAGACCGGATACCAGTGCGCCTGCACCCTCCTCTGCTGTCAGCAAAGCCCCAAAGGCCGTAGAGATCCCGGCCAGCCTCACTGTGAAGGACCTGGCAGAGCTACTCGGAGTCAGCCCGGCGCAGGTCATCAAGGAGCTTCTTAGCAACGGCATCCTCGCCACCATCAACCAGACCATCGATTATGATACCGCGGCAGTAGTCGCCAGCGACCTGGGCTTTGAGACGAAGGAGAGAGAGGTCCCAAGCGAAGAGCAGGAGGCCGCGGCCGTGCCGGAGGAGGTCGAGGACAGGCCGGAGGACTTGCTGCCGCGACCACCGGTAGTGACCATTCTGGGGCACGTTGACCACGGGAAGACGAGCCTGCTGGATGCCATTCGCAAGTCGAACGTTACTGCGACTGAGGCCGGCGGCATCACCCAGCACATCGGTGCCTATCAGGTCGAGATTCACGGCCAAAAGATCACGTTCCTGGATACGCCGGGGCACGAGGCCTTCACAGCCATGCGTGCCCGCGGTGGCCAGGTGGCGGACATCGCGGTGCTAGTGGTGGCCGCTGACGATGGCGTGATGCCGCAGACGCGTGAAGCCATAGCGCACGCCAAGGCCGCCGGCGTGCCGATCATCGTCGCCATCAACAAGGTAGATCGACCCGGTGCCAACCCCGACCGCGTCAAGCAGCAGCTATCCGATCAGGGGCTGCTGGTCGAGGAGTGGGGAGGCGACACCATCGCGGTGCCCGTTTCCGCTCTTCGCAAGACGGGCATCGATACGCTGTTGGAGATGATCCTCCTAGTGGCGGAGATGAGAGAGCTGAAAGCGAACCCCAACCGCGCCGCTCGGGGGGTCGTCATCGAGGCTCAACTGGATAAGAACCGCGGTCCGGTGGCCACGGTCCTCGTGCAGAACGGCACCCTCAAGGTCGGCGACAACCTGGTTGTGGGGCCGGTTTATGGCCGCGTGCGGGCCATGTTCAACGAGAAGGGGAAGCGCATCCAGAAGGCGGGCCCGTCTGCACCCGCCGAAATCTTGGGCTTGGTGGACGTGCCGGCGGCCGGCGAAAAGTTCTTCGTCGTTGCCGACGAGAAGACCGCCCGTAGCGCGGCCCTGAGCAATCTTCAGTTGGTCCAGCAGCAGACGACCGGCGAGACCAAGGCCGTGACCCTTGATGACCTGTACAAGCAGATCGAGGCCGGCCAGATCAAGGAGCTGAACGTCATCTTGAAGACCGACGTTCAGGGCTCGATCGAGCCCATCCGCAGCTCTCTGGAGCGGCAGTCGACCGACGAGGTCAAGGTCAAGATCATCCACGAGGGCACCGGCAACGTCACCGAGTCCGACGTGCTGCTGGCGCAGGCTTCGAAGGCGATCATCATCGGGTTCAACGTCAAGGTGGAACCGGGAGCCCGGCGAATGGCCGACTTGGCTGGTGTCGACATAAGGCTATACGAGATCATTTATAACCTGATCGAGGACGTCGCCAAGGCTCTGGCGGGCATGCTGGAGCCGACCTACGTGGATGTGCTCGAAGGCCGTGCCGAGGTGCGCCAGATATTCAAGGTCGGCAAGGGCGAGACGGTGGCTGGCAGTTACGTTCTGAGCGGCAAAGTCACGCGCGGCGACATCGCCAAGCTGATCCGGGACGGGAAGGTTGTCTACGAAGGCAAGATAGAGAGCCTGCGCCGCTTCAAGGAGGATGCGCGCGAGGTGGCGGCTGGCTTCGAGTGCGGGATTCTCCTCGAGAACTACCGGGACATTCACGAGGGAGACGTGATCGAGGCCTACCGCAAGGAGCGGGCGACGTAGCCCGCCGGCAAGGTGACCGATGCCTAGCTATCGCTTGGAACAAATCAACGAGCTGATTCGCCAGGAGCTGAGCGTGCTGATCTCGCGCCAGGTCAAGGACCCGCGAGTGCACGCGCTCACCTCGGTGACGGCCGTCGAGACGTCGCCCGATCTGCGCCACGCCAAAGTCTTCGTCAGCGTTCTGGGGAACAAAGAGGAACAGAAGGAGACCATAGAGGCGCTGCGGGCGGCTGCCGGCTTTCTTCGCCACGAACTGGCCTCTCGCCTGACGCTGCGGCACGTCCCCGAGTTGGACGTGCGCCTCGACCAATCCATCGAGCGCGGGGAGCGTATCATGCGTCTCTTGCGCAAGCTGGAGAAGGAGAGTCTGGAAGGCCAGGAGACCAGGGAGAAGAAAGCCGAGGGCGAAGCGCCCAGCCAAGATGAGCCGATGGCGCCGAAGCCAGTTCGCGAATCAGCATCGGAGGACGAGACGACTGCGAATGGAAGCTGAGCCGCTTGTGCTGTCCTCGCAGCGCCCACTCGTGCTCTGTCACGTCGAGCCGGACGGGGATGCCATCGGGTCGGGGCTCGGCCTAGCGCTGGGATTGCAGCAACTGGGCAAGCCTGCTCTGCTAGCCTGTGCCGACCCTCTGCCGGCGCATTTCCGCTTCTTGCCTCGGATCGAGCGGAGCTATCGTCAGAGCGTCCCTCCAGAGCCTCCCGATCTGCTGATCGGCGTCGACACCAGCAACCCGGAGCGCTTCGGGCTTCTTTTCGAGCAGAACCGCGACCTGTTCACGGCCACGCCCATTCTGAACGTGGATCACCACGTTACCAACACGCTCTTCGGCACGGTAAACCTCGTGGACCCGGCGGCGGCCGCCGTGGCGGAGGTGGTCTATGCTCTACTCCTCGCTCTGGGAGTGAGAATGGACGTGCCAGTGGCGACCTGTCTTCTGACTGCCATCCTTGCCGATACGCAGTGCTTTCGCACTGACAGCACGCGGCCTACGACGTTGCGCATCGCGGCGGACCTGCAGGCGGCGGGAGCCCCGCTGGCCGAGCTGATGCGGCACAACGCTGTGCCCCCGCTGGGGAAGAGCAAGCTCTTCGGCCAGCTCCTGAGCGTGGCGCAGACGGAGGGGCGCCTGAGCTGGGTGGCCCTGGACTTGGAGAAAGCTTCCCGCCTCGACGGGGCTGCCGAGCTTTGGAATGGGCTAGCCGAGTTGCTGTTCCGGCTGGAGGGGGCCACGGTAGTGGCGATTCTGCGAGAGGTGGCAGGGGGAGTGGTGAAAGTCAGCTTGCGCTCGGCCGGCGATTTGAACGTGGCCGAGACAGCTCTGGCTTTCGGCGGCGGCGGCCACCCTCGAGCCGCGGGGTTCACCGTCCCCGGTCGCTTGAATGAGGCTGAGCAGGCGGTCTTGAGCTACCTCCGGCGCCAGCTCACCAGCCGCGCGGAGTGAGGCGGGCGTAGATTTCGTGATTGGCTGGCTTCGCTCGGCTGGCTATAGATGGCAGTGGCGATCACGGATGGTGTCTTCAGTACTATGGATGGTATCTTCAATATCGACAAAGAGCGCGGGGTCACATCGCACGATGTGGTGCAGCGCGTGCGGCGGCTGGCTCGGCAGAAGCACGTGGGCCACGCGGGGACGCTCGACCCGGCCGCCGAGGGAGTGCTTCTGGTCTGTCTGGGAAAGGCCACCAAGGTCGTCGAATACCTGATGGATTCGCCCAAGCGGTACTGTGCTCAGGTGACGTTGGGCGCGGTGACCGACACTGGCGATGCCGATGGCAAGATCATCTGGCGCGCGGAGGCGGTTACGGTGGACCGGACGCAGGTGGAAGAGGCGCTACAGGCCTTTCGCGGCCGCATCAAGCAGGTGCCGCCAGCCTATTCGGCGCTCAAGCGCGGGGGAACGCCACTCTATCGGCTCGCCCGCCGCGGGCTCGACCTCCCTCGCGAGGCGCGGGAAGTCGAGATCTACGACCTCAGCCTGATGGCGTGGGAGCCGCCGGTGGCGGTAATAGACGTTACCTGCAGCCGAGGAACGTACGTGCGGGCGTTGGCGACGGACCTGGGAGAGCGTCTGGGTTGTGGGGCGTATCTGAGCCGGCTGGTGAGGCTGGCCAGCGGGCGTTTCACCCTCGAGGATGCCGTGCGGATGGAGGCGCTGGCCTCTGCCTTCGCTGCCGGCCGAGCAAGCGATTATCTCTATGCGCCGGACGAGGCGCTGCTGGGCACGTTTGCGGTGGTGTTGGGGCCGGAATCGGACCGTTTGGTGCGGCATGGGTCCAGCATCGCCATCGAGCTTGCTTCTGAGGCGGCTCCCCGCCACGGCGACCTCTGCCGCGCTTACGGGCTGCGGGGCGATCTGCTGGCGGTTCTAAGATACGATTCCGCTTCTCACCTCTGGCAGCCGGACAAGGTGTTTGTCGGCTGATACCAGTTGGGGGAGTCGGTCGGGATGGTTGCTAGATGTTGGAACCGATAGAGCTGAAGCAGGTAAGGTTGGCGGGACCGGTGGTGCTCTCGATCGGGGTCTTCGATGGGGTGCATCTGGGGCATCAGCATTTGCTGGCACAGGTGGTTTCGGAGGCGCGCCGGCTTGGGGCCATCCCGGCGGCTCTCACGTTCGATCCCCGCCCCGAAGAAGTCCTTTCGCACGGGGTGGCCGGAGGATACCTGACCGACCTGCACGAACGGGCGGTGCTGATCGGCCAGCTCGGCATCAAGGTCTGCGCCTATCTGCATTTCGATGCCCAGCTAGCTCGGACGCCGGCAGCCGAGTTCATGGAGCGGGTGAGGCGGCATCTGCCGCTGGTGCAATTGTGGGTGGGACCCGATTTCGCGCTCGGCAGCCGACGTGAAGGCAACATCGCTCGCCTTACGGAGCTAGGTAGTTCGTTGGGCTTTTCCGTGCACACCGTTCCTCCCTACGAATTGCGGGGAGAGGTCGTCAGCAGCACGGCCATTCGGCGGGAGCTTGCCAGGGGCGATGTCGTTCGGGCCAGCGAGATGCTAGGCCGCTGTTATTCGCTGACCGGGCCGGTCATCGCTGGGGACGGGCGGGGGCGGCAGTTGGGCTTCCCGACCGCGAATCTGGGTTACGACCCCAAGCGAGCGTTGCCAGCGGACGGCGTGTATGCAGCCTGGGTCACGCTTCTCGAAGCCGAGAGGAGAAAAGTGTCGGTGGCCGACGCGGCGAGCAAGCGCCACCCGGCGGTGCTGAGCATCGGCGTGCGCCCTACCTTCGGGGGCGGGCGGCGGACCATCGAGTCTTTCCTGCTCGATTTCCAGGGAGACCTGTACGGGAAGCGGATGACCATCCATTTCGTGGAGCGTTTGCGGCCGGAAGTCAAGTTCGCCGGCCCCTCCGAACTGGTGGCACAGATGCAACTCGATGTGGCGGCTGCCCGTCGAGCCTTAGCAAGGTCGGCCTGCCTGCCTATGCCTATCTTTTCAAGCTGACCTCGGACGGGCGGCTTTCTTCCTCTCCCCTGCTCGTTTGTTCTCTTCTGTTCTCTTCGAGGCGCACCCAGCAGAACAGCACTCGTCGGGCAAGACGTTCGTCGTCCAGCTTGCGTTCGTGCTACAATAGCTGCTGCCCCAAGGGTGCCTGATGAATACGCACCTATGGACCGCCGCGTCCTCGGTAGGTGTGCAGGCAGCAATCCGACTGCATGCGTAGTCAGGCATACCAGACAACAAGACATGCGGGAGGCATCATGTCTAGTGGCAGCTCCTTCTATTGTTCTTGCCCAATTCTACGCCTGATCGGCGCTTTGCTGTTGGTGGCCACGCTGGTGGCGGGGCCTGCGCTTTCATCCGCCGCCTGGGCAGAGGAGCCGGCGGCGGACCCTCCGCGCCTGACAGCAGGGGCGGATTCGTTCTTCGGCATCGCCGAGGCGTATCGCCAGCCTCAGCTAGCTGGGGAAGCTGGGGTACGCTGGGAGCGCGTGCTGTTCTTCTGGAACACGATTCAGCCGAACAACGCTGGCGAATGGCTGCCCAATTCCGAGATCAGCGATGAGCAGATCGAGGCCGAGGTGGAAGCTGGCCGGGAGTTGGTGGGGGTGATCGGCAATCCGCCCGGCTGGGCCACGAGGAATGGGTCCGTTCCCAAGAACCTGGAACTGCCCGTCGACCACGAGAAGAACTACTGGGCTGGTTTCGTGCGGGCGTTGGCGGGGCGCTACGCTGGCAAGATCGACCACTGGATAATCTGGAACGAGCCGGACATAGACCCTGGCAACCCTGGCTCGACCTGGGCGGGCACGGAGCGCGAGTACTACCTGCTGCTGAAGAACGCCTATCTGGCTGCTCGGCAGGCCAATCCGCGCGCCAAGATCATCTTCGGTGGCACCACGTTCTGGGCGGACTCGATGTACAATCGCAAGCTCTTCATCGAGCGAGTGCTGGAGGAGGCGGCCAAGGATCCTACGGCTGCGGCCAACGGCTTCTACTTCGACGCCGTCGCGCTGCACATTTACAACACCGTTTCGTACATCTATACCACGCCGAAGTATTACCGAGACGTGCTGCGCCGATTCGGCCTGCGCAAACCGTTGTGGCTGACGGAGACCAACGTCGTGCCGTGGGACGATCCGGTGGCCGGCATCCCGGCTACCCACTACCGGGTCACGATGCAAGACCAGGCCTCGTTCATCATCGAAGCCATGGCGTTGGCTCGGGCGGCTGGCTTCGAGCGGGTGGCCGTCTACAAGATGGTCGATGGCCTGGCTCACCAGAAGGAGCCCTATGGCCTGGTGCGCGACGATGGCACGCCGAGGCCAGCCTTCCGCGCCTATCAAGTGGCGGCGACGTACCTGAGCGTCCCCGGGCGGACGACCTACGAGCGCGAGGGCAGTATCGCCAAAGTGACGGTGGAGGTAGGAAGCCGGCGCACGACGGTGCTTTGGAACACGCGGACCGAGCCCGTGCGGGCGCGCATTTGGCCGGCTGGCACGCGAGCGTGGTTGATCGAGGCGGATGGCCGGAGTAAAGCACTGCCCCTGCCCACCGATCCGAACAACCTGGCCTACGACATTCCCCTCACCGGGGCTCCCGCCGCCAACGGCATCGAGGAGATAGGCGCTTACGTGGTGGGCGGGAAGCCCGTGATCCTGGTAGAAGACGGTATCGGCGAGGGGCTACGCACCCCGGATGGGGGCCTGTACTTCCCGGTGACCGGTTTCTCGACCTCCGGTCCCTTCCTCGATTTCTTCACCCATCGCGGTGGCATTCGCACTCTCGGTTATCCCATCTCTCGGCCCTTCAAGCTGCAGGGGGTGACCGTGCAGTTCTTCCAGCGCCAGGCCCTGACTTTGCGGGCAGACGGGACGGTGGGGTTGCTGAACGTGCTGGATCCGGAGTTCATGCCCTACACGCAGATCAACGGGGCGATCTTCCCCTCGTTCGATAGCGTCTTTCTTGAGGGGTCGCCGCAGCCCGGCCAGGAGGGATACGCCGAGGCGGCTCTGCAGTTCGTGCGGGATAATGCTCCCGATGTGTGGGAGGGGATGCCGGTCAGCTTCGGTTCCACGTTCTTCAATGCCGTCCATCCAGACGAAGCCTTCCCCGATGGAAGGGTGGATCACGGCCTCTTACAGGGATTCAATATGGAGCTCTGGGGCCTTCCCACCAGCCGCCCAGCGCGCGATCCGAAGGACAATAACGCCGTCTATCAGCGCTTTCAGCGCGGCGTCATGCGCTACGATGGCAACCGCGGCGTTACCGAGGGGCTGCTGCTGGTGGACTACCTGAAGGGCATCTTGATGGGCCAGGGCCTGCCGGCGGACCTGGATGCCGCCGCGCGGGAGAGCCCCCTCTACAAGCAGTACGACCCCTCGCAGCCAAAGTGGGTAAGCCGGCCCGATCAGCTACCCGATTCCGATCTCACCCAGGCCTTTGAGCGAGAGCCAGCACCGGCACTGGAAAACGGTACCCCGTAGGGAGAAGGCCGATCCCCCTTCGCCTAGGCGCCGATGAGTTGCGGGCCCGATTTCCCAGGCGGCAAGGGGGATCGGCTCCTTGGCGGCAGAGTGGGCGCCGCCGCAAGGGCCCGGAGGCAGTTCCAATCGGCCCCCACAAAAGTCCTACTCCCTGCTCGGTATGGCGGCTCTTGGTTCATTGACAGCCTACCCGGCCGATGCTAGAGTAGTCTCCTGAAGAACACCGTCTGCTTGCACTCCCTTCGACGCGCGAAATGCCTGTGAGGTGGGGAAGGGCAGATGGGGTTGGGTGCTGGGAATGGGTTCGAGAAGGAGGAGTGGCAAGCCATGGCAGGGATCCGCCGCGTTTTCCTGGTGTTCGTTTTGGTGGCCAGCATATTGGCCTCGAGTTGCAGTAGTCCTCAACCGACTCCGACAGCCCCACCGGTCGGGCAGACCCCTATCAGTGCTGCCCCAGAAGCGTCGGCTACGCCGATTCCTCCCCCCGCGACCGTAGAGCCGCCGACCGCTACTCCGCTGCCGCCGACGGCTACTCCTTTGCCCCCAACCGCGACTGCGGTGAAGGAGCGGCAGGCCAAGATCGACGCCCTCTACGTCCGTACTGGAGACAGAATCAGCGGCGGCACTAGCAGGGTCAAGGTGACGGTCGAAAAGAACCCGTCCAGCGAGTTGCGAGTGGGGTTCTATGAAGAGGAGGTAGGCGGTACTGGCCCGCAATGGCGAGCGGCCGGCTGGATGGCCGTCATCCTTAGCAGTTTTCTTCTAGGCGTGGATCCGATGGACTACCGTTTCACCTATGACGTGGGCGGCTACATCGACGGCCCCAGCGCTGGCGCTCTGATGACGGTGGCGACGCTGAGCTGTCTGCTGGGAGATGAGCTCAAGCCCGACTCTACGATGACGGGCATCATCAACCCGGACGGCACCATCGGCCCGGTCGGGGGGATTCCGCATAAGGTGGACGGGGCAGCAGCTCAGGGGAAGAAGCTGGTATTGATCCCGGCCGGCCAACGCAATGACATCGACCTGGAGAGCGGCCAGAGTGTGGACGTCGTCGAGCGCGGCCGGCGGGCCGGCGTGACCGTGAAGGAAGTCACTGACATCTATGAGGCCTACCAACTTCTCACGGGCAAGGCCCTGCCCCGCTCGGAGGCGGCCCGCGATGCACGGCCGGAGCTGCCTGGCAGCTCGTTCGACCGCGTCAAGGCCAAGGCCAAAGAGTGGTACACACGGTACTGGAAGTTCCGCGGCGAGTACGACGCGCTCAAAGCGGACGTCAAGATGGATTTCACCGATGAGATGATGAGCAGCGCCGATGAGCAGGGGCAGCGCTCGTCTTCCTATTACGACCAAGGGATGGCAACCGGCGCCTACGGTGCGGCCGTCGGCGCAGCCATGAGGTCGGCCGTGGCCTTCCACACGGCGAAAGTAGTGGAGGCGTACTTGCTCGGCGGGGGCGAGGAATCGGCGATCAGGTACGTGGACTCGCTCTCTTCCGTGGGCCTGCGAGTGGATGCCATTCTCGACCGACTGCAAGCCCAGCCGGCTGAGACGCTGGGCGACGTAGCTGCTCTCGCCGATGCCTATGGACAGACGACGGTGGCGATGGGTCTGACCGGCCTGGGCAACAGCGTAATGCAGGAAGAGTATCCTAACGCGAGCGGCGATGCCGAGAAAGCCGCGGCGCTGGCGAAGGCGGCCCTCTACTTCGCCATGGCTGACCACGCCCTTCAGCTGGCTGAGGATTCTATGGAGATAGGGATCGGTTACGGCAGTCTGCCGGCGCCGGATGAGGCCAAAGTCGAGAGCATGAGCGAGCTGCTGCGCAAGGCCGCCGCAGCCAACATCAATTACTTCGATGCAGTAGTGCTAGACGACGTCGCCCGCAATGTGGGCGCCCACCCCGACCTCGTTCGTGCGCAGTTCGCTGGTCAGGACTTCGACTATATGTTCGCCATCTCCACCCTGAACGCTCTGCCTGCCATCCAGGAGAAGGCGGGCCCTGGCGCGGCCGGTCTCTACGCCACTCTGGGAGCGGCCTTGAGCTCGTACACTCTGTCCTCGACTCTGATAAGCAAGTACTACTCGCTGGGGGGCCAGATCGACGATAACGGCAACCTGGTGGGGATCAGTAACGAGAGGGCGATGATCGATATGCTCGACTTCGCGGAGCGCCACGCTCGCGAGAATATCGCCCTGGCTACCAGCCTGGGGATCGAGCCGGTGCAGCCAGTTGTCCACTACGAGTCGGGCAAGATCGACCGCGAAGGCTCGCTGGAGGACAAGTTCGGGGCCTTGCAAAGCTTCTGGACGGCCTCGATGCAGGGGCAGATTCTGGGCACGCTGAGCGGCAAAGTGACCCTGGTGAAGGAGTGAGGGGCCTGCTGCCGCGTCGTAGCGACGAGGGGCGTGGCCGACTGAGCTTGTAGGGGCTGATACGGTAGGTGGCAGACAAGAGAGGTCGCCACCTACCGTGTTTCTTAGAGACACGGGGCAGAACCGCCGGTCGCGTTCTGCCCCGTTCGAGTGCCTTCTGCCGGTAGCAGCCTCCAGACGGCTACTTCTGGGCTTCTTTCTCTTTCTTGGCGGCGGCGATGATGCGTTGCGCCTCGTGGGCTGGGACCTCTTCGTAGTGGTCGAACTCGACGGTGAAGGTGCCTCGACCTTGGGTGATGGAGCGCAGGTCTGTGGCGTAGCGCTGCATCTCAGCCAGCGGGGCCTGAGCGTGGATGACGGTCTTACCGTTCTGCGGGTCCATGCCGAGCACGCGTGCGCGCTTGGTGTTCAAATCGCCGATCACGTCGCCTGTATACTGCTCGGGCACGGTGATCTCGTAGCGCATAATCGGTTCCAGGAGCACGGGGTTGCCCTGCTCCATGCCCTTCTTGAAGGCCTGGATGGAGGCGATCTTGAAGGCCATTTCGGAGGAGTCGACCGGGTGGTAGGAGCCGTCGTAGAGGGTAACCTTCACGTCTACCACTGGGAAGCCGGCTAGAATGCCTTCTTGAACGGCTTCGCGAACTCCCTTCTCGACGGCGGGGATATAGTTCTTGGGCACCACGCCGCCCACCACGCGCTCGCCGAATTCGATGCCGCTGCCGCGGGGGAGAGGCTCGAACTCGAGGAACACGTGGCCGTACTGGCCGTGACCGCCGGTCTGCTTTTTGTGCTTGTACTCGGCCTGGGTACTGCGCTGGATGGTCTCTTTGTAGGGAACCTTGGGCGTACTCAGGACGACGTCGACGCCGAACTTGCGCTTGGCCTTGCCGGCCGCCACGTCCACGTGCGATTCTCCCATTCCCGAGAGGAGCATCTCGCCAGTGTCCGGGTCTTTGTGAACCCGCAGGGTGGGGTCTTCCTCGACCAGGCGGGCGAGAGAGGTCCCCAGCTTGTCCAAGTCGGCTTTGGTCTTGGGCTCTACCGCCGCCGAGAAAGCTGGCTTCGGGAACGTAATGGGAGCCAGGACGACTGGTTTGTCGCGAGTGCAGAGGGTGTCGCCAGTGTGCGTCTCTTGCAGCTTCGCCACGCCGCCGATGTCGCCGGCGACCAGTTGCACGGTTGGCTCCTGCGTCTTGCCACGGATGATAAAGACCTGGCCGACGCGCTCCTCGCGCGCCTTGTTAGCATTCCAGACCTGCGTATCGCTGTGCAGGATACCCGAATAGACGCGGAAGTAGGTCAGGCGGCCGACGTAAGGGTCGGCAGTGGTCTTGAACACGAGCGCGGCCAGGGGGGCGGTCTCGGAGGGCTCGAGCTTGACTTCCTCGCCGGTGGCAGGGTTGGTGCCGGTCACGGCGCCCCGATCGATGGGAGAAGGGAGATAGCTGACGATCGCATCCAACAGAGGCTGAATGCCCAAGTTGGCAGTGGCAGCGCCACAGAGGACCGGGACGATGGCGCCGGAGAGGACGCCGCTGCGCAGGCCGGCCTCGATCTCGGCAGTGGTCAGCTCCTCGCCTTCGAGGTACTTGTTGATCAGTGCGTCGTCGGTCTCGGCAACGGCTTCGACGAGCTTCTCCCGGTAGCTATTCGCCCTCTCGACGAGGTTGGCCGGGATATCGACCTCTTGCGCGTTGGTGCCGGTGTAGGCCCGCATCTTCACAAGGTCGACGACGCCAGCGAAGGAGTCCTGAGCGCCGATGGGAATCTGGATGGGAGTGATGCTGCTACCGAAACGCTCCCGGGCCTGATCCACGAAGCGGAAGTAGTCCGCGTTCTCGCGGTCCATCTTGTTCACGAACAGCAAGCGGGGGATGCCCTGCTCGTCAGCATATTTCCAAGCGGCCTCGGTGCCGACCTCGACGCCAGCAACGGCATCGAGCACGATGACAGCGCTGTCAACGACTCGGATGGCTTCTTTCACTTCGCCGACGAAATCCGCATAGCCTGGGGTGTCGAGAATATTCAGCTTGTGATCTCGCCATTCTACTGGAAGAATCGAAAGTTGAACCGAAATATGACGGCTAATCTCGTCCGGGTCGTAATCGGAGGTGGTGGTGCCATCATCCACGCGGCCAAGGCGATTGATGGCGCCGGAGTCGTACAGGGCAGCTTCGGAGAGGGAAGTCTTGCCCGCGCCCCCGTGTGAGAACAGCCCTACGTTGCGCAGTCTCTCTGTTTTGTAAGCCTTCATTATCACTCCTCAAACGGTATCTGGGAGGCCGCGAGGGCCCGCGTAGCGCTTCCCACCAAATACGCAGGCCTGTCGCCTGCGCAATTCCGGCATATTATAGCAAATCCGCTTCGCTTTGGCATCTGAGCAGACGGCCATCAAGAGGCTCAAAACGCTTGCGCGGCCGGACGCAAGTCTGCTAAACTGTCGGAGCATGAGGACGGCTTTATGGTGCGGGGAGCG
>Ga0123519_10009196_pt1 | contig 14915 bp, 10 predicted proteins | sample YelNatPaOPRAMG02_FD_87396 | JGI IMG/M metagenome (GOLD analysis project Ga0123519, IMG submission 87396) | Hot spring microbial communities from Yellowstone National Park - Yellowstone National Park OP-RAMG-02 (version 2) | ecosystem: Environmental > Aquatic > Thermal springs > Hot (42-90C) ...
AAAATTTAATTATTTTGGTCTTTACCTTTGCAAGGTAGTCTTTCCCAATTCCATAATGGTTTACATTGGGAATTCATTCGATAGACCCTCAATCTTTAATAAATTTAAATAGATTCTTATAAGGAATTAATATTTAGGATATTTATACTCTATGTAAGTAAATTATCTAATACTGCGTTAAATTGTTGATTTCTTGCATTTCTAACAGTTATTGTTGATGAAGGGCATGTCATTGCACAAATCCCGCAACCTCTGCATTTGATTTCATCTATAGTAGCTATGTTTTTCTCATTAAGTGAAATGGCATAATATGGACAATTATTAACACATAAGCCACATTGTGAACAGCGATCTTCATCAACTACAGCCTTAACCATTTTAATAACATAAGATTTAGCGCTCAATAATAAACTTGCAGATGATGCCGCTCCTTTAGATTGCATTATAGTTTCGGCAATTGATTTAGGTCCATGTGCTGCTCCAGCTAATACAATTCCTGCCATATTTGTATCAACTGGATTTAATCTTGAATGATATTCTTTGAAAAATCCGTCTGGTGATCGTTCTAATTTTATAATATTATTTAATTCTTCAATACCATTAGCAGGATTCATTCCACACGATAATATTACCAGATCAAATTCATATTCTTTCATTTGTTGATTATTAGATACCATATCTCCCATTATAACTTTAAGATTTTTAGTAATTGGATCCTCTTTAATTGATGCTATTGAGGATTTTATAAAATGTATTCCATAACGTCTCGTTTCTGAATAATATTCTTCGTATGATTTTCCTGCAGCTCGGATATCTATATATGCAATAGTGATATCAGCGTCTGGATAATGTTGTTTGATTAGTTTTGAATTTTTAATTGAAATCATGCAACAAACTCCAGATGAACAATATGGATTTCTCCTTAAATCTCTCGAACCGACACATTGAACAAACAATATTCTTTTTGGTTCATCTCCATCAGACGGTCGAATAAGGTGTCCAAAAGTAGGACCGTTTGGTGCAAGAATCCTTTCCAGTTCCAATTGAGTTATAACATTATTATAAATTCCATACCCCAAGTACCCGTATTCAGGTTTGTATTCATCCCAACCTGTTGCCATTATTATTGTACCTACTTTAATTTTTTCAATAATTGGTTGTTGGTTAAAATCAATTGCTTTTAATTCACAAACAGATTCACAGAGACCACATTTGATGCAATGATCCATATCTATTTGAGCTACCATAGGAACCGCTTGTGCAAAAGCTATATATATTGCAGTTCTAATTCCTAAATTTTGATTGAATTCTGATGGAGCAGAAGCAGGACATAGTTTAGTACAAGCACCACATCCATTACATTTATCAGTTGTATATCTAGGTTTCCTTAATATTTCAACTTCATAGTTTCCAACATAACCGGTTATATTTTTAACCTCACTATATGTCATAAGTTTTATATTTTTAGTTCTATTAACTTCAAGCATCACAGGCCCTAAAATTCAAATTGAACAATCATCTGTAGGATAAGTTCTATCCAACATTGCCATTTTTCCGCCAATAGTAGGAGATTTCTCAACTAAATAAACATTAAATCCATCCTTTGCCAAATCTAATGCAGCTTGACATCCACCAACCCCGCCTCCAATAATTAATGCCTTATCTTCTACTGGGACTACTTTTTCTGGAATCGTCTCAAGAAATATTGCACGAGATATCGCGGCTTTAATTAAATCCTCCGCCTTTTTTTGTGCTTTCTGTTTTTCTCTCATATGAACAAATGATACATGTTCTCTAATATTACAAAACTCTAAATAGGAAACTGGCAGCCCAATTTCTTTTAATACTGCTTGAAATACAGGTTCATGAGTTTTCGGCGTGCAAGCAGCTACTACTATTCGGTTAATATTGTGTTCCTTAATAGCATTTTTTATTAAATCCGCCCCACCTGTCGTACATAATGATATATAATCGGTTGAATATACAACATTTGGTAAATTTTTAGCATAATTAGCTAATCCACTTTCTATTGATGTGTTCAAAACTCCTGCAATATTAATTCCTCATCTACATACAAACACTCCAATTCTAATCTCTTCATCGATTTTACTCATAACTATTTGTCCTCTAAATTTTTTGTGAATTTAATTTTCATTAAATTTTTAATGATTTTTTATATATATATCTATGCTAAAATTCAATTTAAAATAAATAAAACTTTTTTTACATCATTTAAAACTTCGAGTTTAAATTTTTTTTTAAAATAAAATGAATAAAATATTTTTTACGAAAAAAAATATTTTTTAATTATGGAACAGTCAACCCAACAATCAAAAATAAAAATTGAAAATTTAAATGAACTTATCAGTGTATCTACTTTTTGTTACACGTGTGGAAAATGCTTAACTGTCTGTCCGACAAGTTTGCTTGGTATATTTTCTCCCAAAGATTTTCTACATAATTTTATTAATGAAGGATATTCTAATATTGAGCAATTTATTAAAAAAGAAAAGTTATTTAATTGCATTACTTGCGAGAAATGTATGATGGTTTGTCCCATGGTTCCTAATCAAAATTCGACAATATTTTCTAATTTAATACGAAATATTAGGGAGTATGGATATTATAATGGACTTATTATGGAGGATTTGTATCAAAATTCCACTCATGACGAAATTATGTTAATAAATCCTCATATTCAATCTACCATTGAAAAACTTACAAATAAATTTGATAGAATCAGGAGTATAAATCAAATTAAAGTGTTGGATGAAGGTGAAATAGCTATTTTTGCAGGTTGCTCCTATTTAATGGAAGATGTTTTTAGAGAATATAATAATAATGAGACTTATATAGATAGTATAATTGCATCGATAGCATTATTAAATAAAGTTGGTATAAAACCGGTTCTATTAGATACAAAATGCTGTGGACATGATATATATTGGATTGGTAACACAGAATCCGCAAAGAAATTGGCTGAATATAATGTCAATTTATTAAAAAAAGCTAAGGTAAAGCAAATTGTAATTGAATGTGCAGAAGGATATTATATGTGGAAATATATATATCCAAAATTAGTGAAAGGATTCAATTTTGAAGTGTATCATTTATCAGAATTCTTATTAAAAAATAATATTTTTAAGAATTTAATTCCATTAATGGCTCCTACTACCAAGGTAACATACCATGACCCATGTAGACTAGGGAGATTTAGCGGTATTTATGATTCACCCAGAGAATTACTAAAAAATGCTGTTGGAGTAGAGTTGATAGAAATGGAAAACATCAAAGAAATGGCGAATTGTTGTGGAGTATCCTTATTTTTAAATTGTAATTCAAATACTAAACGAATTCGTGAATCGAGAATAAAAGAAGCAGAACAAACTGAGGCAGAATATTTAATAACTACATGCCCAAAATGCATAACTCATTTTAATTGCTTTTTAACGGAATATGAAAAATCTACAAACTCAATTCATGATAAGGATTTAATAGACAAAAATCAAAATCAAAGTGAAAAAAGAATTATTAAGAAAACTTCAAAATTAAAAGTAATGGATTTAGCATTATTTTTATCTAAAAGATTCAAAATAATTTAATATATAAAAGGAGAAAGGAGTAAGTTAATAATGGTTATAATAAATAAAGTTGGTGAGTTTCCAGATATTGAAATAGATGAAATTATCGAAAAATATTATAAAAATAACGGCAATAATTTAACTTTATTACAAGGAATTCAAGAAAAATATGGATACTTACCTAAATATGTATTATCTTATGTTTCAAAAAAATTATATATCCCGATTTCGCAATTATATTCAATTGCAACGTTTTATGCTCAGTTTAAATTATATGAGAAGGGGAAATATGTTATTACATGTTGCGACGGAACTGCATGTCATGTAAAAGGAAGTCCGTTAATTCAACAATATTTAATGTCGGAATTAAAAATAAAACCAGGTGAGACTACCGAAGATAAATTATTTAGTTTAGAAATAGTAAATTGTTTAGGTTGTTGTGCAATAGCTCCGGTTTGTGTTATAAATGAAGATATATATGGTGATTTAAATTTAAATAAAATGAAAAGAATATTAGATAAATTAAGAAAAGAATTCAAAAACAAGAGATGAAAATGATGGGGGATATTAAGGAAAGAACTTTATTAATATGTAGAGGTACGGGATGCAATTCTCTATATGCAAAAGATATTCATAATGAATTGATTTCATTAATAAATTCTAAAAATTTAAATGAAAAAATTAAGATTAAACAGACGGGATGTCATGGTTTTTGTCAAATAGGTCCAACAATTATTATCCAACCAGATGATATAATCTATTGCCATTTAAAAAAAGATGATGTTAAAAAAATTTTTGAAGAGCATCTAATTAATAATAAAATAGTTGAATCATTATTATATGAGGATCCTACCTCCAAAGTAAGAATACCTAAAATGTCAGACATTAATTTTTACAAATCTCAATTACAAGCAATAACAACTATAAATTGTGGGGAGATTGATCCTGAAGATATAGATGAATATATATCGAGAGGAGGTTATCAATCTTTTAAAAAATGTTTAGAAATGAAGCCAGATGAAATTATTGAAGAAATAAAAAAATCTGGATTAAGAGGAAGAGGAGGAGCGGGATTTCCTACTGGATTAAAATGGTCATTTATTGCTAAAGAAAAAAATAAACCTAAATACTTAATTTGTAATGGAGATGAGGGAGATCCTGGAGCATTTATGGATAGAACGATTATGGAGAGCGATCCTCATTCAATAATTGAAGGAATGTTAATTGGAGCCTATGCTATTGGAGCCGAATATGGATTTATATATACGAGGGCAGAATATCCACTTGCTGTAGAAAGACTTAAAAAAGCAATAGAGCAAGCAAGATCAAAAGGTTTTCTTGGAAAAAATATTTTATACAAAGGATTGAACTTTGATATTAACATTAGAATCGGTGCCGGTGCGTTTGTATGTGGTGAAGAAACTGCATTGATGGCATCAATTGAAGGAAGAAGAGGAATGCCTAAACCAAGACCTCCTTTCCCTGCCAATTCGGGATTATGGGGAAAACCAACTAATATAAACAATGTTAAAACGTGGGCAACAATTCCAAGGATAATTTCAATAGGAGCGGAAAATTATGCAAAAATTGGGACCCAAACTTCTAAAGGCACAGCAATTTTATGCCTAGTTGGTAAAATTTATAATTCCGGGCTAGTTGAGATTCCTATGGGGACTACTATTAAAGATTTGGTATTCAATATAGGAGGAGGCATTCCTAATGGAAAAAAATTCAAGGCAATACAAATGGGTGGGCCATCAGGAGGGTGCTTACCAGCTCAATTCATGGATACACCAATTGATTATGAAAATATAACAAAATTAGGAGCTATTATGGGATCTGGTGGTTTTATTGTATTAGATGAAGATACATGTATTGTAGAATTAGCTCACTACTTTATCCATTTCACTCAAGAAGAATCTTGTGGTAAATGTACACCTTGTAGAGTTGGAACTAGAAGAATGCTTGAGATTTTAACAAATATAATAGAAGGAAATGGAACACTTAAAGATTTAGATGTACTAGAATCAATTGCAAATATGGTAAAAAAATCAAGTCTTTGTGGTTTAGGTCAAACAGCTCCAAATCCTGTTTTAACAAGTCTAAAGTATTTTAGAGATGAATATATAGCCCATATTAATGGTTATTGCCCAGCTTTGGTTTGTAAAAATTTAATATCATATAAAATAGATCAAGAAAAATGTATAGGGTGTGGTTTGTGTGCAAAAAACTGTTCTGTTAATGCTATTACAGGAGAACTTAAAAAACCACACATTATTAATCCGGAAATTTGTATAAGATGTGGTTTATGTTATAGTTCTTGTCCTCAAAATGCTATTTATAAAATCCCAAGAGGTAAAAAAAATGAGTAAAGAATCTAAAAGTGATAAAATAAAACCGAAGATAAATATTGATGGTAAAGAACTTGAATTTGAACCAGGTGAAACTATTTTACAAATTGCAGAACGATCTAATATATATATACCAAAACTTTGTTATATTGAAGGTCTAACACCTTATGGTGGATGTAGATTATGTATTGTTAAAGTTGAGGGAGATCCAAAGCCTTATCAGACATCATGCTCAACTCCCGCTCGAGATGGAATGAAAATTATCACTAAAGATGATGAATTACAAAGTATGAGAAAAGAAACTCTTCAATTAATATTGAGCGAACATCCTAGTAATTGTTTAATATGTGGTCATAATAAAACTTGCGATGATTTAAATTCTCAACCAACTAAAATTCCATCATCGAGAATATTTGGATGTTTTTCATGTGCTAGTAAATATACTTGCGAATTAAGAGAAATATGTAATTATTTAAATATAGATAAATTAGATTATGAATTTCATTATAAAAATCATAAACCGAAAACATCTGAACCATTTATTTTAAGAGATTATAATTTGTGTATAAATTGTGGAAGATGTGTCAGAATATGTTCTGAATTAAGAGGTATTAATGCTATAGATTTCATGTTTAGAGGATATAATGTATATATTGGAAGTTCTATCAGTACTCCATTAGTGGATTCAAATTGCATATTCTGTGGGGCTTGCGTTGATATTTGCCCTGTAGGAGTTTATACTGCAAAAAAGCCTAAATGGGTATATGATAGAAATAATTTTAAAGAAGGTTTTTGTATATTCTGTAACATGGATTGTAAAATGAATTATTATTTTGACAAAGTTGAAGAAGAAACAGATTCAACACAAAACTATAGATTAATAGAATCAATTCCTTCAAAAAATTGGTTTAATAAGGGTCAAGCTTGTGTAATTGGTAGATTTTGCATTCCAGATATAGTTTTATCTCCCATAAGAATAAAATCTCCGCTAATTAAATCGGGATATAGATTTGTATCTACAACTTGGGAAAATGTTTATTCGACATTAGTGAGAAAATTAAAAGAATTTGATCCAAACGAAATAGCAATTATTGCATCTCCAGACTTGACTAATGAATCTGCTTTCCTTTTATATTTATTAGGTAAAAAAATATTAAAAACTCAGAATATTGCAATAAATACACATGACTATTTAATTACTAATATATATTATCTTAAAAATCTCAGCAATCAAAAACGGTTATATACTAACATAAACGTAGCGAATAACATAATACTCATTGAGACTGATGTTCAAAATATGTATCAAGTTCTTTTAGTAGATTTAATTAAAGCAAAGAATAGAGGAGCTAATCTAATCGCAATACATTCCAATGAACTTGATCTTCCTAATGAAACTAAAAGACTACTTAATAAAGAAATAGTAGTTTCACAAGAAGAAGTACCAAAAGTAATTGAGAAACTAAAAAGTGAATACAATATTGATTTTATTATCTTGGGATCATATATTTATCCAAGTATTACCAAAACAATAGTAAATATGTTTGAAAACTCAAATGCAACGATTATTCCTCTAAGTGTTGGTTCTAATATTGAAGGAGTTGGATCATTATTCCCAACACCTATTTCCAAAATAATTGATAAGATAAAATCTAATCAAATAAAATTGTTAATTATCACTGAACGAATTGATAATGTTATAAAGGACATGAACTTAAATATCGACCAGATTGTTAATAATTTAAATTACTTAGTGACAATTGATATTTATGAAAATGAATTTATGAATTATTCTAACATAATTCTACCAGCTTCGACATACTTAGAAGATTGGGGAAGTATAGTAAACTTCGAAAGAAAAATAATAAAATTTGATAAAGTTATGGATCCTCTATTTGATTCAAAACCAGACAGACTAATATTTTCGGAAATTATATCCTATCTCGATAATTCAATTGCAAAAGACTTGAATAATTTAAGTGAAGCATGGTTTGATAATAACAATGAATATAAGGATATGATTAATAATCCACCTAATAATTCTGAAACAATTGAACAAATCTTAATCAAAAAAGTGAATGTACCCAATTCATGGCGAAATTATAAATTTAGAGGTATGCCTATTTATAAATTGGTTGATGATTTAAGATTTATAATTGAGCATAGAGAATCTACTAGCGCATTATGCGAAGAAAAAATTGAAAATATAAAAGAATACAAACCTTCTGAAAATTCAATTGATTTCTATATAAATTCAGCCGGTATATTAAGTTCGAATGGAGTTAATTATGGATTATCAATTTTTCAATCCATAATAAATTCAATAAAATCCGCAAATTTCGAATTTAATCTTATTTTGGATGAAAATAATAATGTCTTCAATTATTATAAAGAAGACGAATTTTGTTTATGTAATAACTATAAAAGGACATTGGAATACTCCAATGCCATAATTAACCTATCAAAATATCCCATAAATTGTTATATTAAATACAAAAATCCCGACGATGGTAAAGAACAGTATGAATTCATTGATAAATTATTATTACTAAAAAAAGAAATATTATCAATCCATCCTAAAAAGATAATAGAGACTTTTAAAAAATATTCAGAAAATGAAAATAATGGAAATTCTATAAATAACGGAATGCAAATGATAGCCTTATTAGCAGCTCAGCAAAGCTCAGAATATGCTACTCTAATAAATAAATCTGAATCCTCTATTATTCAAATGAATAAAAGTAAAGAAAATAAACAAAATCTTCCAGATTGGTATATCTGGAACCCTATGCTCCATCTTGAAAATATGATAGATAAATCCGTTTTAAAAAGTATTTTTGAAAAACAACAAATAATAAAACCAATAGTTGATATATTACCAGATAAATGTATCGGTTGTAATAGATGCATTAATATTTGTCCTCACAATGCTATTGATATTTTCTATTCAAGTAAGTCTTGGGTTTATGAAAACAAAATCCCTAATATCTCAAAAATAACTACTTCTAAATGTTTCAAATGCACTACTTGCATTCCACATTGTCCTGTAAATGCAATTATTATAAAGAAATGGTAATTAAAAAATCATTAAAAAAAATTTATTACAATTTTAAATATTATATTAATATTGTTGTTGGAAAAATATGAATAATTAGACACAAAAGGGGAATGGGCATAATTATTTGTCCGATTATGTCGATTGCTAAATATTCAGACCAACAAGACCATACTGAATCGGTTATTAAGAAAACAAGAAATAGAATTGAAAACCAAAATGCAAATGATATAAATGGATTAATAAACATAGGAGAACCTATTGAAATTGTTAATGAAATTGATATAGTTAAAGCAAAAATTAATGAACCAATTATTGGAGTTAAAATTCTACTCCACCACAAGGATTTTACTTTTCTCTAATATAAATAAATTGATTTTCTTAACAAGAAAGTATAATTAATATTCACCAAAATCAATATCAAAAAACAAATGATGAATGATATGGCTTTGTAAGATGGAATTAATAGATTGAAAATATTAAAAGACCATAAATAAATTGCAATTATAATTCCAGGAATAAATGCAATGCACTCATAAACTATTAAACTTATTATTTATAAATAAATCTATATCAAATAGATTTTTCATTCAATCGCCTTCTAATTGAATTTGATTTTAAATAATTTTTTATTTTAAATAATTTAAATTAAATTTCAAATTAGATTTCTTATTTATTAAAATAAAATTTTTAAATAGAAATAAGATAATTAAAATTGATAAAATTTTCTTCTTTCAATTCCTATTAATTGTTCATCTAAATTTTTGAATTGATTTTGCTCTATTCTTTTTTTCACATAATTCCATTCTTTTCTATAAAATAGAAGTATTCTGATATTTCCAATTCATTTCCAAAAAGCACATAATGATTATTTATTATTTCTATTTTTATATATAAAGGTAATAATTCAAATATACGAATATCATAACAACTCGGAGCTTTTCCAATTACACTACTCCATAAATTTATATTTTTTTCTTTATCTAATTTAAAAGTGATAATTGCAATGTCAATATCGGAACGATATGGAATATAATAATCGGTAAGAAAACTTCCATAAACAACTATATTGAAATTTTTAAGAAATTTCAAATCATTTTTAATTTGACTTAATTTAATTTCATTCATCAAATAAAACTCCTTCAATTTTTTTAATAAATTGTAATATAGTGCCTACTATTTCATCTTTTAATTGAATAACCAAATCGAATTCAATTTTATTATATTTATGAACTATTGCATTTCTCAATCCATTTAATTTTTTTAATTTATTTTCAAGATTTTCATCAATAATATTTAATTCTTTAAGAGATTCGATATTTATATAGTCATCTCTTGGAACTATTCCAAAATCTTTACAAATCATAGCAATAATATCCATTATAGATTCGATCGATACTTGAATTCTATAGAAGAAAGCATCTAAATAATATTTATCAGCATGTAAATCGTGAGGTAAATCAGTTATTTTTTCTAAAATATATGAAAATTTTTGACGGTATTTATTAATTCGATCTTTTGATAATTTCATTATTATAATAATGTTTTTTTATTCAAATAAATTTAATTAATTAGTTTATTATTTTCTTTCAATTGTAATAAAATTAAAGATTAACGAGATTGATTACTTATGAACAACGAAGTTTCAATTAAATATGAAAAAGAAAGTGAGTCTATTGTTTTAGGAATTAATAATTGGCAAGAGAACTACAAGTCTAAAAGGATGGATATATCAGAATTATCAAAAATAATTAAACCAGGTATGAGAATTTTTATAGGAACTGGTTGTAGCGAGCCTCAAGTATTAACACGCGAATTAGTTAAAAAGCAAACTAAATTAGCAGATTGTGAAATTATACACTTTCTATCATTAGGAGAAAACAAATTTTTCAATGCGTTCGAGCCATCGTTATTTAGACATAATGCTTTATTTATTGGAGAAGCAATTCGTGATGCTGTCAATAAAGGATATTCAGACTACACTCCAATAATGTTATCAGACATTCCTAGACTTTTTTTATCAGGCCGAAAACATTTAGATGTGGCTTTAATTCAAGTTTCACCACCGGATAAATATGGATTTTGCTCGCTTGGAATCAATGTGGATATAAACAAAGCGGCAGTGAATGCTGCAGATCTAGTTATTTCGCAAATAAATGAACAGATGCCTCGAACGATGGGAGATTCTTTTATTCACATGAGTCAAATTGATAAATGGATATATGTAAATGAACCGTTGATCGAATTCTTTTATAATGAGCCAGGCGAAATCGCTCAAAAGATAGGAAAATATATAGCCAGGATCATAGAAGATAGTTCAACAATTCAAATGGGGATTGGAGAAATCCCAAATGCAGCGATTAAATATTTACAAGATAAAAAGAATCTTTCGATATATTCGGAAGTATTTTCTGATGGTGTTCTTGATTTAATCAAATCAGGTGCAATCAGCACTGAAAGTTTAAGACTAGGAAGATCTCGAATAACATGCACATTTGTTATGGGATCCAAAAATCTTTATAAATGGGTGGATAATAATCCTTTTGTGGAATTCAGACCAACCGAATATGTAAATAATATATTTAACATAGCTCAAAATGAGAAACAAGTATCAATAAATGCAGCATTGACTGTTGATCTTACGGGACAAGTGAATTCGGATTCTATTGGTACTTATTTCTATTCAGGAATAGGAGGACAAGCAGATTTCACTAGAGGAGCAGCATTATCAAAAGGAGGAAAACCAATTATTTGCCTACCATCGATAACAAAGGATGGAGAAAAATCCAGAATTTTACCTGTTTTAGAAAAAGGAGCTGGCGTTGTAATTCCACGTGGAGATGTTCATTATGTCATTACAGAATGGGGAATTGCTTATCTGCATGGAAAAAGTATTAGAGAAAGAGCACTTCAATTAATTGGTATTGCACATCCAAAATTTAGACAATGGTTGTTAGAAGAAGCTAAAAGATTAAAATATGTTTATGAAGATCAAATGCTACCAGTTAATAAAGAAGGAATTGTTGTAATTTATCCGGAGTATTACGAAATTTATTATGAAACCCCAGATGGAGAAAAAATATTCTTTAGACCAGTAAAACCAACAGATGAACGATTATTACAAGAATTATATTATTCATTGTCGATGGATGATAGGATTTTAAGATTTTTCACACCACAACAAATATTTCCACACAAGGAAACTCAACCAAAAGTTAATGTGGATTATGAAGAAACTATGATGATTATTGGAGTTATTGGAGTTGAGCCAGAAGAAAAATTAGTAGCCGCTGGGTCTTATTATTTAAATAGAAATACAAATATGGCCGAGATTGCATTTACAGTAAATGAAAAATACAGAAATAAAGGATTAACAAAATTCATGATAAATCATTTAATAAAAATAGCTAAAGAAAAAGGAATTAAAGGATTTACAGGTGAAGTTTTGATTGAAAATAGACCGATGATACATATATTAAAAAGTCTTCCTTATGATGTTAAATTTTACACGTATGAAGGAGAGATGAACTTTATTTTCTTATTTGAATCCAAAAAATAAAATTAAATCATTTCGAATTTATTGAATATTTTCTTAATTTTTTAATAGTTATTAATTTTACAATTAGGCTAATTATAATTAATATTAAACCAAGAATATAGAATAACCGTATTATTAATTTCGGTACGTCGTAGTTTAGTTTTGTATTAAAATCAGTTCTAACAATTATTTTGCCATTAACAATATCAAAAAATGTGAAAACATAAATTAAAGACGCTTTTATACCATTTAATTGAAATCCGATTGTTATAAACAAAATAAATAAATATAAACAAAGCCATGTTGAGAAAAAAGATTTATTATTTTTTCCGTAATTAATTATTAACAAATAAAGCATATAAAATCCTTCGATCAATAATATAGCAGAAAAAGATGCTAAAATAATATTTGAAGACGTTCCAAAAATTAATTGAATTATAACAATTGGAATAGTGCCGTAACAAATTATTTTATGCGAATTGTTAAATTCTAATTCAAAATCCACTTTATTAATTATTTTTTTCACAGAGAATAATTTTGAAGAGAAATAATAAATTAATCCAATCCATAAAAATGGAATGGTGTAATAATATATTAATCTTAAATTAAAATTTATCAAAATGAAATCTGCAGCAGTACTTGAATAAATGATGAATGATCCAATAATCATAATTAGATATTGAAATATGAAAGAATTTCTCATTAGAATTTGAGGTCTTTTTATTCTTTTAACTTTATTAATATTTTGAGGATTTATTGAGTTTTGAATTTTATTTTGAATCGAGATGGTCTCATCATGAAGTTTTATTTTTGAACTTAAAATTATTTCAATCAATAGAAATATACTAATCATAAAAATTGGTAAATAATCTGAAATACATGTACTTCCGAAAAATATTATGCAAGATATAACACTCCACAACAAAATATTAATGAAATTAATTCGAGTATTATGAGATTCATTATTTAATTTTATATAATTAAAAATAATAACAATAAATAAAGTGAAAACAAATAAATTTGAAAGAGCGAAAAATGTATCCAAACCTATATACTCAATCTGACTTAAAGGAGCAAAATAGCTAAACATTAGATTAAATATTATTAAAATGTATAATATAAATTGAATATAAATTCTAATTTTTTGAGTGATATTATTTTTGGAGTTTAAAATAAATCTATTATGAATAAAAATTAATATAATTGAAGGAACCATTGATAAAATTAAAATTACAAGAATTAGAATCAATAAAGTTTCAACTGAAAGACCCAAAAACACGCTTCTTGTTACTGAGGAATATAATATTCCAAATAAGTTCTGTAAATAATATAAAAAACTCCAAGAAATCCAAAATCCAATTGCGAGACCAATAAATAAATTATTAACAAAATAAGAATTCTCTTTTTTAATGTTAATTTTTTCATTTTCTATGAAATTATTTTTGTTATCATTTTTGATTTTTACTTGAATTTGGTTTGTTTTCAATATAGCTCTTAAATTTACAAAATAAATTTCCGTTCCTATTCCTAAACAGAAAAATAATAATATGATAAATAATATATATTTGTTAAATTGATTTACTTCACGAACTAAAGCATAATGATATTTAATTAGACTCTTTATTGGTTCTAATTTTGGTGAAAATCCATTATCGGTTGTTATATTAGGCTCATTTAAGTCCCACATCCACCAATATACTCCTTTAAACCATGGAGCCATCCAAATTTTTGACTTAAATAAAGATTGATAAATATCTTGCAATTCTTCAATATCTTGATTCGTGTTGAATTTATTATCGTTCGTAACCATATTTGAACCATCTCGTGCTTGCGCCCCGAATTCTGCAAATAATATTGGTTTGTTCCATTTTTTAGAAAATGATTCTAATCTGTCATAAAATCCATTCCAAACTTCAATTAATTCGTTTAAATCTGGATTATAATCCATTGTAAAAGGAAACCAAGAATCAATTCCAATTAAATCAATTTCATCCCACCAACTTATATACCAAAATGAATCATGATTCGCAGCATAGGTTAATTTACCTGAATAAACATTTCTAATGGCATGAACCATATCTCGAACCTTATCTTCACGTACTTGCATATTTCCCATTTCACAACCAATGCAAAATATTTCAACACTGCAGTTTTCTGCCAATTCTGCTAAATGAACGATAAAATTTTTATAAGAGACAAACCATTCATCAGAAGCATTAATATAAGACCGCCATTGATGAGTTTTTGTATCCAGCATTGGTTTGAAAAGAATTTTTAATCCAATCGAATGTGCATAATTAAAAAAATCAGTTAAATTTTCATCCGTATCGCTCCATTCAAATGGATATATTTCAATTGAAGTTAAATTGTCTTGAATCCACCAAACATTT
>Ga0123519_10009199_pt1 | contig 14914 bp, 19 predicted proteins | sample YelNatPaOPRAMG02_FD_87396 | JGI IMG/M metagenome (GOLD analysis project Ga0123519, IMG submission 87396) | Hot spring microbial communities from Yellowstone National Park - Yellowstone National Park OP-RAMG-02 (version 2) | ecosystem: Environmental > Aquatic > Thermal springs > Hot (42-90C) ...
ATGGACTTTGCCCGGACGCTCGAATCTCTGAGGAAGAGGTTCGGAACTGCGGTAGCTCCATTGTCGCTTCCAATCGGTTCGGAAGACAATTTTGTTGGCGTTGTCGATCTGCTTACCCACAAAGCCTACAAATGGGAGAACGGCAAGATTGCACCAACTGAGATCCCAGCCGATATGCAGGATAGGATTTCAAGCATGCGGGAGGAGCTAATCGACTCGGTGGCCGGGATGGACGATGCCCTTATGGAGAAATACTTCGAGGAGGGCACTCTTTCGGACGAGGAGATTGCTAAGGGACTTGAGATCGGTGTTCGTACGGGCAAGGTTGTGCCGGTGCTATGCGGATCGGCAATGAAAATGATAGGCGTGGATACGCTGATGGATTTTATCGTGGCGAGCGTTCCGTCGCCTGCTTCCGTTCCGCCTGTTAAGGGAACAAATCCGTCGGGTGGAGAAGAGGTTCGCAAGCCGGACGATCCGTTCTGCGCGTTGGTTTTCAAGACTATGGCGGACCCGTATGTCGGCAAACTCACCTACTTCCGCGTGTTCTCGGGATCGGTGAAGTCCGACTCGCATATTTACAACGCAAACAAAGAGCGCGAGGAGCGCGTAGGCCAGGTCTATTTTATACAGGGCAAGAATCAAGAGCCGACTGCGGAAGTTGGTGCCGGTGACATTGGAGCTGTGGCAAAACTCTCAGAAACGACAACGGGAGATACGCTTTGTGATAAGTCGAAGCCGATTATTTTGAAGCCCATAGAGTTCCCGGAACCGGTATATTCGCTTGCGGTGCGTGCTAAGACGAAAGCCGACGAAGACAAGCTGGGACCGGCACTCCAAAAGCTCAGCGAAGAAGACCCGAGCTTCCGCACTTATCGCGATCCGAGCACGGGCCAGACTCTGATGAGTGGGCTGGGCGAGACCCACTTGGATGTGGTGGTTGAGCGGCTGAAGCGCAAATTCGGTGTTGAGGTCGAAACTGAACTGCCGAAGGTTGCCTATCGTGAGACCATTACAAAAACTGCGGAAGCCCAAGGACGACACAAGAAACAGACTGGTGGTCGCGGGCAGTTCGGAGATTGCTGGATACGGTTGGAGCCGCTACCGCGCGGAGCGGGTTACGAATTCGTTGATGCGATAGTCGGTGGAGCTATTCCAAGGCAGTTTATCCCGTCTGTAGATAAGGGCATTCGGGAAGCAATGTCGGGAGGCATCTTGGCCGGTTATCCGGTTGTGGATGTCAAAGCAACCTGTTACGACGGAAGCTATCATACGGTAGACTCCTCAGATATGGCGTTCCAATTGGCCGGAAGGTTGGCGTTTAGAGCGGCAGCCGAGAAGGCCGGGCCGGTGCTTTTGGAACCGATTATGGACTTGGAAGTTATTGTGCCTGAGGAGTTTATGGGCGACGTTATCGGCGATTTGAACGCCAAGCGCGGCAGGGTTGTTGGAATGGAACCTATAGGCGGTGGCAAACAGAAAATCAGAGCTCAGGTTCCGCAAGCTGAAATCCTGCGCTATTCGATCGATTTGCGGTCGATTGCTCGCGGAAGAGGTAAGTTTACTGCGAAGTTTTCGCATTACGAAGAGGTGCCCGCGCACGTGGCTCAGGCGGTGATCGCTGAGGCCGAGAAGGCACGGAAGGAAGAGTAATATCGATGTTGTTCCGAGCCTCTCGTGCAGGATGGTTCTCATCTTCGAGGATTACCGGCTTGAGACACTTCGGTTGATTCAAAACGACATAAGCTCAAGGGGTTGACTACGTGGCAAAACAAGCGTTGATTGTGAAACAAAAGAGGCCGCCCAAGTTTAAGGTGCGGCAGTATAATCGATGCGGTGTATGCGGCAGACCTCGCGGATACATCCGCAGGTTTGGACTGTGCAGGATATGCTTCCGTGAGATGGCACATAAGGGACTTATTCCCGGTGTGACCAAATCGAGCTGGTAGCTAGGATAGTTGCGCAGTTCGAGCGGTGGAAACTGCGCCTTTCGCAAAATAAAAGGGGTATGAGAATTAGTTTGACATAGGGTCGCACAAAATGGTAAACTATGCATTTGTGGCGGCCCAACCAACGGAGGATCAAGAATGACAGTGACAGATCCTGTGGCCGACTTACTGACTAGGATTCGCAACGCAAATGCGGCGAGACATGACTCTGTCGATGTTCCAGCCGCCAAGCTCAATATGGAAATACTTCGGATCCTTAAGGATGAGGGATTCATCAAGAACTATGAACTGGTCAAGGATGCGAAATTCCCCACCGCAAGGATCACATTGAAGTACGGGCCGAAACAGGAGAAGGTCATAGGCAATCTTAAGCGCGTGAGTAAGCCCGGTCTTCGGGTCTATGCCAAGCGCGATAAGGTGCCAAGAGTGTTGCGTGGATTGGGCGTTGCCGTAATTAGCACGTCCAAGGGTGTCATGACCGATCGCGATGCGAGGAGACTTGGCATCGGAGGCGAGGTCTTGTGTTACGTGTGGTAGTTCGGCTCGAGCTGCCGGGCTAAGTGGTGTCCAATAAGTATTTTGGCTTCGGACACGTGCAGGGAGAAATTGTTATGAGCAGAATCGGACAAATGCCTATAGCGGTGCCGGCTGGTGTGCAGGTTATACAAGAGGACGGGCTTTTGACGGTCAAGGGACCTAAGGGAACTTTGACTCGCAGGTTGCATCCGGCTATTACCGTTAAACAGGAGAACGGAAAAATCGTCTGCGAGCGACCTTCGGATTCGAAGGAACATCGGTCGTTGCACGGTCTTACGAGGACGCTTATCAATAATATGATAGTGGGTGTAACCCAGGGCTATGAGAAGAGACTCGAAGTCCTTGGGGTCGGATACCGGGCAGAGCTGCAGGGGAAGAACCTGGTTCTGCAGGTTGGATATTCGCATCCGGTGGTTATCGAGCCGATGGAGGGCATCGAGTTTGAAGTCGGCATCGATACGAGAGCCGGCTTTGTAGTGACCGGTCAGGTGGCGAGGATGCCTTATGTGATTGTAAGAGGTATAGATAAAGAGACCGTCGGTCAGCAGGCAGCTAATATACGTGCTGTCAAGCCGGCGGAGCCTTATAAGGGTAAGGGCATCCGCTATCAAGGCGAATATGTGAGACGCAAAGTCGGTAAAGCCGCCAAGGCTGCCGGAAAGAAGTAACGAGGTGCTTGGGGGATACTTGATGCTTGCCAAAGAACTGCTTCGGCGGAAGCGCCATAGAAGAGTGAGAAAAAAGATCAGCGGAACAGCCGAGAAGCCGCGCCTTAACGTCTTCAGGAGTCTGGAGAACATCTACGCCCAGGTGATTGATGACGAGACCGGCCGAACAATCGTTGCTGCGTCTACGCTTGACGACGAAATAAAATCGGCCGTGAAAAGCGGCGGCAATGTCGAGGCTGCCAAGCTGGTGGGTAAATTGGTTGGCCGGCGGGCTATCGAGAAAGGTATCAGCACCGTTGTGTTCGACCGCGGCGGCTATAAATATCACGGCCGAGTTGCGGCGCTAGCTGACGGCGCTCGCGAGGCCGGGCTGAAGTTTTAGGAGCCCAGGGAGGAAGCATGCCTAGAATCAATGCGGATGAGCTCGATCTTGAAGAGCAGGTCATCCGGACTAACAAGGTACAAAAGACCCACAAAGGTGGGCGTACACTGAGCTGGAACGTCCTTGTTGCGGTTGGTGATAGGAACGGCCACGTAGGAGTCGGTTTGGGAAAGGCGGCAGGTATACCTGATGCTATCCGCAAAGGTATAGAAGACGCCAAGAAGAACATCATCAAGGTTCCGCTCGTGGGCACGACTATCCCACATGAGGTTGATAGTCAGTTCGGGGCTGCGTTTGTGAGAATGAAGCCTGCGTCGCCCGGTACCGGTGTGGTTGCAGGCGGTGCCGTCAGACCTATCCTCGAACTTGCCGGGATTAAGGATGTTCTAGCAAAATCGCTCGGGTCGCAAAACCCAATCAATACAGCTTGGGCGACTATGGCAGGCTTGCGCAGCCTAAAAGTCGCCGAGAGCGTGTCTGAAGTCCGCGGCAAACCTCTCAGTGAGATGGTTCCGTGGCTTGTCAAGAAGAAAGAAGACGAGGCTGTGGGCACGTCGCCGGAAGGAATTAGTCCAGACGGCGGAACCGAGCCTGAAGCTGAAGACGAAGAAGAATTCCAGGAGGCTGAGGACTAACTGGTGTTGTGGAGCGCAAAGCTTTGGCTCCTTAATCTTGTGTGAGGGATACGATGCTCAAGGTTACTCTTAAGAGAAGTATGATAGGCTACAACAAACGGCAGCGTGCTACCGTGAGGGCACTTGGTCTTAACAAGGTCGGATCGTCTGCGGTGCATGCCGAGAGCAATAGTATCCTCGGAATGATCCGCAAGGTAGAGCATCTGCTCGATGTTGAACGCCTGCCGGATCCTGTGGAGGTCAAGGAATGAGACTTAACGACTTGCACCCCGCTCCGGGATCGACTCATGCCCGCAAACGACTAGGCCGTGGCACCGGTTCTGGACACGGTGGCACGTCTACCCGTGGAGTAAAAGGGCAGAAAGCTCGTACTAGCGGCGGAGTGAGACCCGGTTTTGAAGGCGGACAGACTCCTCTGTATCGCCGGTTGCCTCAGAGACGCGGTTTCCGTAATGTAAATCGTAAGGAATACGCGATCGTCAATTTGGACGATTTGGAGCGCTTTGAGGCGGGTACTGAGGTGACTCCAGACCTGCTGGTCGAATCGGGGATTGTGAAGAAAGTTATGGACGGAATAAAGCTGCTTGGCGATGGCGAGCTTACGAAGGCCTTGACAGTGCGCGTCCATAAGTTTAGCAAGAGTGCGGAGGAGAAGGTTCGAGCTGCCGGTGGAACGGCGGAGGTAATATAGATGCTTGCATCGGTTCTGGCGGCATTCAAGATTCCGGACCTGAAGAAGAGGATAACCTTCCTGTTCGGTATGTTTGCCGTCTACGTGTTCGGGCTGCACATTGCTGTGCCTGGAGTTAATACGGCGATTCTCAGCGAACGGTTGAGCGGGGGTCTGTTTGACATCCTGAATGCCTTTACTGGTGGCGCGTTTAAGAAGTACACGATTTTTGCAATGGGCATTATGCCCTACATAAACGCGTCGATTATCATGCAGCTTCTGACAATAGCGATTCCTCAACTTGAGGAAATGCAGAAAGAAGGAGCTGCTGGGCAAAAAAGGATCAGGCTGTATACCAGATGGCTGACCGGTGTGCTGGCGCTTTTCCAGGCGTTTGGAACAACCAAGTGGCTGCAAAGCATGGGCGCCGTTAGCGGGAGCAACTGGACGATCCTGCAAATTGCGATCACGCTTGTCGCTGGCACCGCTTTTCTAATGTGGCTTGGTGAGCAAATCTCCGACAAAGGCATTGGAAATGGCGTGTCGATTGTGATCTTTGCGGGGATCGTAGCATATCTCCCGTTTGACGTTGCAAGGACATGGGAGGTTGTCAAGACCAACAACGATTGGCTTGGAGCAATCCTGCTGGTATTGCTGTTCGTGGGCACGGTTGCATTTATGATTGCAGTGACCCAGGCTCAGAGGAAGATTCCTATTCAGCACGTAAGACGCGTTGTGGGGAACCGCATGGTCGGAGGACAGTCGAGCTTCTTGCCGCTGAAGGTGAACTCGGCGGGCGTAATTCCGATCATCTTCGCGGTCTCAATTCAGTATTTCCCGATGACCGTTGCGAACATACTTACTCACGGAGATCCCGAAAGCTTACTGACTAAGATAGCGAACAGCTTGGTACCAGGAGCAACCTGGTATGGGTCACTGATCTACGCAGCTATGATTATATTCTTTACCTACTTCTATACAGCGGTTACGGTTAACGTGAAAGATCTTGCCGATAACCTCAAGAAGTGGGGTAGCTTTATACCAGGGATCAGACCTGGTAAGCCGACGCAAGACTATCTGGACAAGATTATGACCAGAATCACCCTTGCAGGAGCAATTTTCCTTGCGATTGTAGCATTGCTGCAATACTATGTGCCTAGGCTTACCGGGATACAGACGTTTAGCCTCGTAGGTGGAACGTCGCTGTTGATAGTGGTTGGCGTTGCGTTGGAGACAATGCAGGCCATTGAAACACACCTTCTGATGAGGCATTACGAAGGATTTATCAAGTAGGCTGGGGTGACAGGAAACACTCCTTCGGATAGTGAATCATGAGAGTTGTACTATTCGGCCCGCCTGGGTCCGGTAAGGGAACCCAGGCGAGCCTTCTGAAAGAGAAGTACGGTCTGGCGCACATTGCTACCGGAGACATCTTGCGTGAGGCGGTTGCCAACAAGACGGAAGTTGGGCTTAAGGCGAAGAGCTACATGGATCGCGGTGAATTGGTTCCGGACGATGTAGTAATCGCCATTGTGAAGGATAAGCTGCAATCGATCGGTGAAGTAGGGTTCATATTGGACGGCTTTCCGCGTACGATTGCACAAGCAGAGGCTCTGGACAGGGCTCTGGTCGAGTTAGGCAAACCGCTGGATGCTGTAGTTAACCTGCAGGTTGACGAAGAAGAACTTGTTAGACGACTCTCGGGGCGTCGAGTGTGCCCGAGTTGCGGCGAGCCGTATCACTTGGAGTCGAAGCCGCCTAAGGTCGATGAAGTGTGCGATAAGTGCGGAGCGGCTTTGCTCCAAAGGGAAGATGATAAACCGGAGGCAATACGCAACAGGCTGAGGGTCTATCGCGAACAAACCGAGCCGGTATTGGGCTACTACGCAAGTAAGGGTATACTCAAGAATATCGACGCGGTCGGCGAAATTGAGCAGATAGCTTCCAGGATAGTGGATGCAGTGGGAGCTGATAAGCTCTAGATGGGATAGTAAACGTGCGGCCTATATTATAGAGGCTGATTGGGTATTGTACCCAAAGTAGTTATAGATCGGGAAAAAGTATGATTATTAAAAAGACACCGGCAGAGATTGAGAAAATGCGCATCGCAGGCGCGGCAGTTGCGCGGTGTCTGAGAGAGATTACAGAGCGGATAGTCCCTGGCAAAACGACAACGCTGGACATTGATAGGATGGCAGAAGAGTTGATCCCGAAGTACGGAGGGGTTAGCTCTTTCAAGAACTACCGAGGGTATCCTAATACTGTGTGCGTAGCAATCAATGAAGAAGTAGTGCACGGTATTCCAGGACCGAGAGTCTTGATGCCAGGTGATCTGTTGGGCATCGACCTGGGGATAATGATTGACGGATGGCATGGAGATGCTGCGATTACCATTGCGGTAGGAGGCACAGCATCAGAAGAGGCAATGCGTCTTCTTAGGGTTACCAAAGAAGCGTTATTCAAGGGTATCGAACAAGCGAGACCTGGGAATAGGCTCTCGGATATAGGCCATGCCATTCAGTCGCATGTCGAGCGAAACGGCTTTTCTGTGGTGCGTGAATTAGTAGGACATGGAATCGGACGATCGCTTCACGAAGAGCCGAATGTGCCTAACTACGGACGACCGGGAAGAGGTGTGAGGCTCGAGGAGGGCATGACTCTCGCTATAGAACCAATGGTCAATGCTGGCTCTTATGAAGTTGAGACGCTTGCAGATAACTGGACCGTCGTCACAAAAGACAGATCATTGTCGGCACATTTTGAGCATACGGTTGCAATAAGGAAAGACGGTCCGGATATCTTGACGTTGATTCCGGCCGAGGAGGCTGTAGCAATCAGTGGCTAAGGAGAAGCCAATAGAAGTAGAGGGCCGAGTTGTAGAAGCCCTACCGAATGCAATGTTTCGTGTTGAACTTCCGAACGGGCATACGGTGCTGGCTCACGTGTCGGGCAAGATCAGACTTCATTTCATTAAGATTCTGCCTGGCGACATAGTGAAAGTTGAGCTTAGCCCGTATGATCTATCGCGAGGAAGGATTACATATCGTTATAAGTAGAACGGGTTGTTTGCCCGTTACCTTGCGGTGCGTGCCGGCCCGCGGCTGGTCCCAATTGCCCCTCACATCCGGTATCGGGGCGGGATTTGGTTGGAACCACCAAGAGGACGAAAGGACACAAGGATGAAAGTAAGAGCTTCAGTGAAGCCTATGTGTGACAAGTGCAAGGTGATCAGGCGGAAAGGCGTTATCCGCGTGATCTGCAAGCAGTATCCTAAGCATAAGCAGCGTCAGGGCTGATCCCGATTGCTCTGAGACGCAGGAGCCCTTTTCCTTTGAAGAAGGACAGGTTTTGAAAAAGCTTATTCTGAGATAAGTCAAAGGTAACGGAGCGGACCTGCGATGCAAAGAGCGGAATCGGGACATGTGGAAATTGATTGGAGGGTAGCGTAGCTTGGCGAGAATTGCAGGTGTAGACCTCCCAAGGGATAAAAAAGTAGAATACGCACTGACTTATATCTACGGAATAGGGCTCTCGAGTGCGCGAAAGATCGTTGCTGCTGCGGGGGTAGATCCCAATACGCGAGTGCGCGATCTTACCGAGAGCGAAGTTAGTGAGCTCAGACGGCAGATTGAAGGCAACTACACGGTTGAAGGCGACCTGCGTAGGGAGCTATCAATGAACATTAGGCGGCTGATGGAGATCGGCTGCTACAGGGGCTTAAGACATCGCCGTGGTTTGCCGGTGAGAGGACAGCGCACAAAAACTAATGCTCGTACGCGCAAGGGTCCCAGACGGACTGTTGGGGTCCGGCGCAAGAAGTAAGACCGATTAGGAGGTCCTGAGTTGGCGAGAAAGACAGCAGCCACTACGGCACGCGCTAAGCCGAAGGAAAAGAAAAACATCGTCCAAGGCGTGGCGCATATTAAGAGTACGTTCAACAATACGATTGTTTCGATAACCGACATGAATGGAGCCGTGATCTCTTGGGCAAGTGCGGGTACGGTGGGATTCAAGGGTACAAAAAAGAGTACACCGTTTGCCGCTCAGTTAGCTGCTGAGGCGGCTGCTCGCAAAGCCATGGAGCACGGAATGAAGCGGGTGGATGTGTTCGTAAAAGGTCCGGGATCGGGTCGCGAAACTGCTATCCGATCGCTTCAGGCAGTGGGACTTGAGGTGACAATGATTAAGGATTGTACCCCAATTCCCCACAACGGCTGCCGCCCGCCGAAGCGAAGGCGAGTTTAGTCTTTGTTTGAGGGATTGCTTATCCTTGTATCGAAACATAGGAGACGATTGATATATGGCATCAGAAGGCAACCCGGTCTGCAGATTGTGCAGACGAGAGGGAGTAAAGCTCTATTTGAAGGGCGATAAGTGTTATTCCCGTAAGTGCCCGGTGGAAAAACGGACATACCCGCCTGGTCAGCACGGACAGGGAATGCAGAGAAAACTTTCCGACTACGGCGTTCAGTTGCGAGAAAAACAGAAGATGCGGAGAATCTACGGCGTTAGAGAACGCCAGTTCCGTATCTACGTCAAGGAGGCTATTAGGCGTCCGGGCGTCACAGGTGAAAACCTGCTTCAGCTTCTGGAGATGCGACTGGATAACGTAGTCTACAGACTTGGGCTGGCGGCTTCGAGAGCCCAAGCCAGGCAATTCGTTTCGCACGGTCATATTCGGGTCAACGGCAAAAGAGTTAATATCGCTTCATATCAGGTTCGTCCGGGCGATGTGGTCGAAGTGGACGAATCGGCACGGAAAATACCGCCGATTGTTGCGGCGGTAGAAGCTGCCGGCGGAAGAGCCTTGCCGGCGTGGCTCGAATTTGACGCGAATGAGATGAGGGGCAGAGTAATTTCGGCTCCGCTGAGAGACGAGATTGACACGGACGTGCAGGAGTCATTGATAGTCGAGTTCTACTCGAGATAAACGGAGGGCGACGAATCATGGAGATGGTAACGCCGCGGATCGAGATCCTGGAAGACGGGGCGACATATGGCAAGTTCGTCGCGGAGCCGCTGGAGCAGGGATTCGGTTATACTATAGGCAACGCTCTTCGCAGAGTGCTGCTTTCATCCATACCTGGTGCTGCTATTACGTCGATCAAGATCGATGGAGTGCTGCACGAGTTCTCAACAATACCCGGTGTCAAAGAAGACACAACCGAGCTTATTCTTAATCTACGCGAGCTCTACGTTCAACTTAACGTGGACAGCACGGAAGAAGTAGAACCTCGGATTATAAGGTTGGATGTGCACGGGCCAGGCGAGGTTACTGGAGCGGATATCCAGACGCCTCCGGAAGTGGTCATTGTGAATCCCGAGGTCCATATAGCGACTCTAAACGACGAGACCGCCGTTTTGCGCGCAGAAATGACCGTCGAACGCGGCAAAGGTTACGTCCTGCCGGAGCGGCAGGAAAGAGTAAAACAAAGCATTGGTGTCATACCGGTCGGTGCTGTGTTTACACCTGTCAGAAAGGTCAGCTACACAGTAGATCCGACCAGGGTGGGCCATAAGACCGATTACGATCGGTTGGTGATCGAGGTCTATACAAACGGCACAATCACGCCGAGCGACGCTGTGAGTGAAGCGGCCAAGATCATCGATAGGCAATTAAGGCTCTTCTTCGACTTTGCAAGAAAGCCTAAAGGTGCTGGAATCGATTACGGGTTGGGTGCGCCGGGAGCTGTTCCCGGTCCACCCGATGCAAGAATCGAAGAACTCGATTTCTCCGTAAGGACCTACAACTGCCTTAAGAAGGCAAACATTCTTACAATGGGCGATTTGGTCCAGCTTACTGAGGCCGACCTTATGAATATTAGGAACTTCGGCAAGAAATCTCTCAACGAGGTTAAAGAGAAGCTGGAATCGATGGGGCTTTCTTTGAGGCCGAACAGCGAACGCGGCGAATTACGCATTCCTCCGCCGTCTGAGCAGGAAGAAGAAGAGGAAGCTGCTGAGGGCGAGGAATATGAAGAGGGCAAACTCGACACTGAAGCTGAGAAAGAGGCCGAAGTGGCAGTTGCAGAGTCGGAACAGGGCGAAGAAGCTAGTGAGTAGTTGCCGATTACTGGTGAGTAAGATTGTAGCGGGAGTTTAAATATGCGACATCGTGTTGCAGGCAGAAAACTGGATCTACCAAGCGATCAGCGAATGGCGCTTTTGCGCGGTCTGGTTAGATCATTGGTTATGTACGAACATATAGAGACAACAGAGCCGAGAGCAAAAGAGGCCAGGGCGATTGCAGAGAAGCTTATAACGCTTGCTAAGCAGAATACGCTGCATGCTCGACGAGAGGCGCGCAAAATCCTGCCGCCTCCGCGCACTCCTAAAGGGATGCTTTCAGCTCATGGAAAAGCTCAGAAAGATATGCGGGCTGAGCGCATTGCGCAGGATCCGGTCAAGAGGCTCTTTGAGGTTATCGGTCCGAAGTTTGCCGACAAGCAGAGCGGATTTACTCGGATAATCAAGATAGGCTTCCGCCGTGGTGATGCGGCGCCGCTGGTTAGGTTGGAGCTCGCTGTAGACTAGTGCGCAACGTTAAGGTCGTCGTGGAATACGACGGTACCGATTACTTCGGCTTTCAGTATCAGCCGAATGTGCCGACGATTCAGGGGGAGCTCGAGAGGGTTCTCGCGAGAATTCTCAAAGAGAAAGTAACTGTATATGGGTCGGGACGAACCGATGCTGGAGTTCACGCGGCTGGCCAGGTGATCAACTTCCGGACGCGAGGGACTATCCCGATTGAGAAACTTTGCATAGCGATGAATTCGTTGCTTCCGGTGTCTATAGCGGCTCTGGAGGCGGAAGAAGTGGGACCTCAGTTCCACGCAAGATACTCGGCGAAGTCCAGACTCTATCGCTATGACATCCTTAATAGAGAAGTAAAGAGCGCATTGCAGGGCCGCTATTGCTGGCATGTGAGACATCCTTTGGATGTTGACACTATGTGCAAATCCGCACAGTGCCTTATTGGAGTCCACGACTTTACGTCGTTTGCTGTAGCGGATAGGGACGAGAGTAGCACGGTGCGCAATATGATGAGCGTTGATGTTTCCCGCGCAGGGGAGCATGTGATCATTGAGATGCGAGCAAATGCATTCCTGCGGTCAATGGTTCGAGTGATTGTGGGAACGCTCGTCGAAGTGGGTTTGGGTTTGAGACCCTGCTCCGACATGTTGAAAATTCTTGAGGCGAGGGATCGTCGATTGGCGGGCAAGACGGCTCCGCCCCACGGTCTGTGCCTTATGGAAGTTGAGTATTGATAAGTATAAATATTTGTGTTCTGAAACGGACAGACCAAAGGTAGTTAGTCCTAGGATATGCCGGTAAGAGGGACTTGTTATGAAGACTTTTTTTGCTAAACAAGAGGAAATGTCGAGAAAGTGGTTCGTGGTTGATGCGACGGGCAAGCCGGTCGGGCGACTGGCGGCTGAGGTGGCCAAAATACTGAGGGGTAAGCACAAGCCAATATTCACTCCTCATGTTGATTGCGGTGATCACGTGATTATCGTAAATGCCGACAAAGTCGTATTGACGGGCAGCAAATCCGACGAACCGATCTATTGGCACTCGGGTTATCCGGGCGGTTTGAAGAGCATTTCGCGGGGCAAGTTGCTGGCCCAGTCGCCTGTGAAGTTGGTGATGAGGGCAGTGAAAGGTATGCTGCCGCATAACAAGCTTGGGGATGCAATGCTCAAGAAGTTGAGAGTGTATGCTGGACCCGAACACAATCATCACGCTCAGAAGCCTGAGGAGCTTACAATTTAGTTGATAAGCGAAGAGGTCAAAGGGTAGTCAACAGAATTTGCAGAAGATATACTGCTAGTGTCTCTTGACCTCACATTGAATGTTGATATCTAGACCTTTTAACTCCTACGGAGGATGAATTGGAAGAGACTGTAAGATATTACGGAACGGGTCACAGAAAGAATGCTACGGCCAGGGTGTGGCTGACGCCGGGCGAGGGGAAAGTCACAATTAACGGCGTGCCAATGAGCGAATACCTGGGCCGCAAGTCATTAGAACTGCTCGTTCTGCAGCCGTTTGAAGCGGTGGACGCAGTTGGAAAGTATGACGTCATTGCTAAGTGCGTCGGTGGGGGCATTGCAGGCCAGGCAGGTGCAATTCGCCACGGCATCAGCAAAGCGTTGTTGGAAGTTTCGCCGGAAATGCGTACTCCGCTTAGGAGGCAGGGCTTTCTGACACGCGACCCAAGAGTAAAAGAACGCAAGAAATACGGGCGAAAGAGAGCCAGAAGAGGATTCCAGTTCTCGAAGAGATAAGGTCGTCCGCTTCTGCTTTCCAACACTTAGCTATATAATTGGCCCGGCGGCCTGCTTTCGCCGGGCCGACTATTGTCACGTGCCGCGCTTTAACTCATTTAGTATCGGGTTGCCCAGATGATCGAGTACGAACCAATCATCGGTATGGAAGTCCACGTAGAGCTCCAAACGGAGTCTAAAATGTTCTGTGGATGCCGCGTGGAATTCGGCGGGGAGCCTAATACGCGTTGTTGTCCGGTATGTCTGGGCTTGCCAGGAAGTCTGCCCGTTGTTAACAGACGAGCGGTTGAACTCATGACTAAAACCGCACTTGCTCTCAATTGCACTATTGCTCCACGGTGCATCTTTCACCGCAAAAACTACTATTATCCGGATTTGCCGAAGAATTACCAGATATCGCAATATGACAACCCTTTGGGAGTCTTTGGATACGTAGAACTTGCATCCGGCAAGAAGATCGCCATTCGCCGAGTGCACATGGAGGAAGACACGGGTAAGCTCATCCATGTGGAGGGCAACCGCAGCTATGTAGACTACAATCGCAGTGGCGTTCCTCTTATGGAGATCGTGACCTTAAATCCGCCTCCGGAGGGCCTTGATCAGATCGAATCTGCTGAAGAGGCGCGCGAATATCTCCAGCGCTTGCGGCAGATTTTGCTATACCTGGGAGTGTCGGATGTCAAGATGGAAGAGGGAAGCATGCGCTGCGAGCCGAACGTTTCCATTAGACCTAAGGGGCAAATCGAATTCGGTACAAAAACGGAGATCAAGAACCTCAACTCGTTCCGCGCAGTATATTTGGGCGTGGATTACGAAATTAAACGCCAGGAGTGCGTACTTAGAGAGGGCGGCAAAGTAGTTCAAGAAACACGTCGCTGGGACGATGCGCGCGGTGTTACGGTTCCGATGCGCTCCAAGGAATTCGAGCAAGAATATCGCTATTTTCCAGAACCCGACCTGGTGCCGATAGAGTTTGACGAGCAGTGGGTCGAAAAGCTTCGGGCAGAGATACCGGAGCTTCCACTTGCAAAAATCCGCCGCTTTGTTTCCGATTACGGCATTCCTCACGCTGATGCAGAAGTTCTTGCCGATACACCGGAGCTGGCGAACTTCTACGATTCCGTAGCTCGGTGCGCAAAAGACCCGAAGGCAGTTGCTAACTGGATTACCGGCGAGTTCTTGAGACTCATTAACGCAACCGGTACTCCGATTGCTGAGACAAAACTCACCCCGGCTCATATTTGCGGAATGCTCGATCTGATTGACGCGGGTACTATCAACCGCAATATTGCAAAGGCTGTTTTCGAGGAAATGTTTAACACCGGTCGTAGCGCCGAAGAGATTGTCAAGAGCCGTGGTTTGGAGCAAGTTACCGATACTTCGATAATCGAGCGTGCAGTAGATGCGGTTATCAGTGCCAATCCCAAGGAAGTCGAGCGCTACAAGGCCGGTGAGGAACGCCTTCTCGGTTGGTTCGTCGGCCAAGTGATGCGAGAGACAAAGGGAAAGGCAAACCCAGCGATGGTGAACGAGATGCTAAAGCGGAAGCTTGGCATATAAGTTGGGAGCTTAAAGTGGAGAGTCAATGTGACTCTCTATCCTTGCTGGAACTTATTCTGAGCCAAGTCGAAGGAGAGTTTGGGGAAAGGATAATCCACTCCGCAGATCCGGCTGGAAAACCTCATTATGATGTAATTTTTGTCTCCAACAGTCCTGGCTACAGGCTCAACTATCTCGTGTGCAGGCTCGACGGGCTTGACAAGCGTCCATCTGTGGGCTACATTC
>Ga0123519_10009200_pt1 | contig 14913 bp, 12 predicted proteins | sample YelNatPaOPRAMG02_FD_87396 | JGI IMG/M metagenome (GOLD analysis project Ga0123519, IMG submission 87396) | Hot spring microbial communities from Yellowstone National Park - Yellowstone National Park OP-RAMG-02 (version 2) | ecosystem: Environmental > Aquatic > Thermal springs > Hot (42-90C) ...
AAACATCTGAGGGTTTATGATACTCGAAGCAACAAGAAATGTAGCTGCGCAACCCACATCTGCACCGCGCCGCACCATCTCAATAATGATGGGAACTGTCCCAAAGGTACAAGCTGGTGATGTCATGCCTATAACCGCGGCGAGGGGATAATGCCACCACTTGCGTTTCTGAATCAATCCGGCGACGTTATGGCTAAGGCTAAAAGTAGACAGGACCGCCGCTGCCAGTATTCCAAAGGCAACGTACGGAGCGAGTTTTAATATGAGTGCCCACGCATTGATGAGCGCGGCAAAGATGTGCGACTTTAGGTCGGCTGGCACAGAAGGGCTATCTTTTTAATCAACTTTATCGGCATCCTAGCATCTGTCACAATCGATGTCAAGGCAAAACCAACCGACTCTGTTCTCAAAGGTTGTTACTGAACAATAGTCATGCTATACTGTGAGCGCTGATGGCGCCTGCGGCGCGAGAAGAAAAACTTAACCCAAAGCCTAATGTTATAGCAATCGTTGGACCGACGGCAGTTGGGAAGACGGCAACGGGAATCGAGCTTGCGTTGCGGATCGGTGGAGAAATCGTGTCGGCGGACTCGATGGCGGTGTACAAAGGAATGGACATCGGCACAGCGAAGCCGACGCGAGAAGAACGCAAGCTGGTGCGCTTTCATCTTATCGACGTAACAGATCCAGATAAGCCGTTTAGCGCTGGAGAATACCAAAAACTAGCGCAAGCAGCGATAGATGATATTATTAATCGCAACCCACCTGCGCTTATCGTAGGTGGTAGTGGTCTATATATTAAGGCAGCCGTTGACGGGCTTGCACTGTGGATCCCGCCTCGCAACGAGGAGCTGCGCCGCAAGCTAATTAGTCAAGCCGAAAGCTTGGGCAAAGAATCGGTTCATGGTTTGCTTGCTGAGGTCGATCCAGAACTAGCGAAAAGAATTCACCCGAACAATTTAAAGCGGGTGATCCGAGCACTGGAAATCTATCACGCGACCGGAATACCTGCTTCTGTCCTTTTTGGACAGGACGCCGATAGAGGTCCAACATATCCGGAAGCGCGGTTCTTTGGTCTTACTATGCGTAGAGAAGCCTTATACGCCCGGATAGAGGAGCGCGTAGACTCTATGATTGCGGCAGGACTAGTTGATGAAGTGGCATCTCTACTCGAACGGGGTATCGATCGATCATTGCCTTCGATGCAGGGGTTGGGTTATAAGGAAATCGCCGGCTACCTGCAAGGAGAATATAGCCTGGAAGAAGCAATCGCCCGGCTTAAAAGAAACACTCGGCAGTTTGCTAAACGTCAGCTCACTTGGTTTAGAGCGGATAAACGCATAAGATGGATCGACGTAGAGAACCGTAATCCCTCCGAAACAGCAAGACTAATTGAACAGGAGCTAAAAAATGAACAAGGGGCAGCTCAACCTGCAGGATAACTTTCTCAACCAGGTCAGAAAAGAGAATGTGATGGTAACCGTGTATCTCGTGAGCGGAGTTCAGCTAAAAGGCCACGTTCGAGCATTCGACTCGTTTACTATACTGCTGGAATCTCCTGGTAAGCCGGCTCAGCTCGTATACAAACACGCCATGGCTTCAGTGGTGCCCAGCAAAAACGTTCACGTTGCCACGACACGCGAAGAATCGGCCGAAGCCGAAGAAAAGCCTGTGGCTCTGCAAGAAGAATCTATTCAATCTGTAGCGGCTATTTCATCAACGGAAGAACCTATCCAAGTCGGTTCCTAGCCAGATTCGTGCGACCCACTAGCTCCTGCAGCATACACAACTACCTTCTCAAGGAGATGTGAAGTTGAAATTCGTTAAGATGCATGGCGCGGGCAACGACTTCATAGTCGTTGACGGAACGACAGAAAACATTATCGAGGATGATCTGCCTGAACTATCAAAGCGCATTTGCGACAGACATTTCGGCGTAGGAGGCGATGGACTAATTATAGTCCTGCATTCGAACGTAGCTGACTTTCGGATGCGAATTTTCAACCCCGACGGTTCAGAAGCTGAAATGTGCGGCAACGGCGTGCGCGTTTTTGCGAAGTACATTTATGATCGGAAGATGCACAAAGACGTCGCGATGACTGTTGAGACTTTGGCTGGGATAAAAACACTAGAGATAAACGCGACGGGCGACAAAGCAAAAACAGTACGGGTCGACATGGGTGAACCAAAGCTGTTAAGATTTGAAATTCCGATGCGCGGCAAGCCCGACGTCAAAGTAATCGGAGAGCCTCTCAGGGTTGCAGGCAAGAGGATCGAGATCACGTGCGTGTCAATGGGTAATCCGCACTGCGTGGTTTTCGTTGACGACGTGGACCACTATCCAGTAGGAAAAATGGGACCATTAATCGAAAACCATCCGAAATTCCCCGCTCGGACGAACGTCGAGTTTGTAGAGGTGATCAACCCACACGAAATCAAGGTACGGACGTGGGAACGCGGTGTTGGCGAAACACTTGCCTGTGGGACAGGTGCCTGCGCATCGGTAGTCGCCGGCAGCCTGAATGGCAAGACTTTGCGAAAGGTAACAGTTCATCTCCGTGGAGGTGACCTGAATATTGAGTGGGCAGACAACAATAGGCTACTTATGACCGGTCCAGCTGAAGAAGTTTTTGAAGGAAAACTTTCGGCGAGCACCTGATTCATTTCAGAACTGCCTTTGGTGGACGAGGCAAATACTAAACGCTCTGTGCCTCGTCCATTTCTGCATTCAGAAATCCGGAGGAGCCAATGGAAAGAGCCAAACGACTTGACAAGATACCGCCATATTTATTCGGGGAAATAGCTAGACTGAAAGCTCAAGCTATATCAGAAGGTCGAGATCTAATAGACCTGGGTATTGGGGATCCAGACCAACCTACCCCAGAGCCTATAGTGGAGAAGCTATGCGAAGCAGCTAGAAATCCGAATACCCATCGGTATGATGAGAGCGAAGCGGGATGGCCAGATTTCCTTGAAGCCGTGGAGCGTTGGTATCGGCGCCGATTTGGTGTAGAACTAGATCCAGAAACTCAAATCTTGTTGCTTTTAGGTTCCAAAGATGGCTTGGCTCACATCTGCTGGGCAATGATCGATCCCGGTGATGTTAGCCTCGTACCCGACCCTGGATACACAGTATATAAAGTCAACACCTTAATGGCAGGCGGCGAAGCATACGCAATGCCTTTGCTCGAAGAGAATGATTTTCTGCCTGATCTCTCACTGATCCCGAGTGATGTAGCGAAACGTGCCAAACTGATGTTCCTTAATTACCCGAACAATCCAACTGGCGCCACTGCCACGCTAGATTTCTTCCAAGAAGCAGTCAGGTTCGCAAAGGATTATAACATCGCGATCGTGAGTGATCTAGCGTACTCCGAAGTAACCTATGACGGCTATGTGGCACCTAGTATGTTGCAAGCTGAAGGCGCGTTCGATGTGGTAATAGAAATGCACTCGCTGTCAAAGACTTTCAATATGACTGGATGGCGCATAGGTTTCGCTGTCGGAAACAGTGATCTTATTGCTCATCTGAATAAGCTGAAATCGAACCTGGATTCACGCCAATTCCCTGCTATCGATATAGCGGCGGCATACGCTTTGGACAACGTATCAAACCAAGCTACCCTGGAACTATATCGAAAACGCAGAGACATATTGGTGGATGGGCTACGTGAAATAGGTTGGAGGATTCGTAAGCCGAAAGCTTCGCTGTATGTTTGGGCTCCAGTGCCGACCGGGTTTACTTCTGCTGAGTTTGCAAAGCTGCTGCTGGTGAAAGCAGGGGTTCTAGTAGTACCGGGCAGCGGTTATGGACAATACGGTGAAGGGTACGTGCGTATGTCCTTAACGGTATCCGGAGACCGCGAGGGCGAACGAGTTGCAGAAGCAGTACGCAGAATCAAGGAGAATATTTCAGTAAGCTGGTAGGCGTACTTTTCAGCTAGGTTCTGCAATCACTCTCTGCAAGACCCGGATAAAGAAATATGTCCGCGTCGACGATCCGACCATCGCGCAGGACGTATTGAAGCGGGCCGTGTGGTCCGTCCCATTTGAATTGCGGTCGGCGTTTTGTTTCTGCTTCGCGCCTAGCTGCAATTTCGTCCCAATCTAGACCCTGCGACGCGATGGACTTTAGCTTATCGAGGGGTACATTCTCACAAACAGCTTTCTTATCACCCTTAGCATCGAAGAGATTTTCTTTTTCTTCGGGGTCCTCTAGCATATCGAAGAGCACAGGTCGAGCTTTCGGAAACTCTACGTATTTCCATCGCTCATCCCGTGCCATACGAAACTCAATATGCTCGTTGGGAATCAAAATCTCTGATCGCGCCCAGCGCTTTTGTCTCGTCCCGCCATCGCCTCTATACAAAGGAGTTAAACTCTCGCCGTCGAGACCATCAGGAATCTGAATGCCAACCCAGTCGCAAACCGTGGGGAACAGATCCACGAGTTCGACCGGCGTGTTGACTACCTTACCTGCTGGAACGTCTGGACCGCAAATGATCAAGGGAACGCGCGAAGAAGCGTCGTAATACGTTCGCTTGCTCCACATTCCGTGCTCTCCGGCCATCTCCCCGTGATCTGAGAAATAAACAACATACGTGTTATCTAGGAGACCCTCTCGCTCCAAAACATCAACCAGTTCACCAATACAATCGTCCAGATAGTTAACACAAGCATAGTATGCGGCGAGGGTTCGCTGCTGGATTTCATCTGAAAAATCGTAAATATGAAAATCGTCTACTATGTAACGATCATGCGGATGCAAGGATTCTGGATATCCCTCTGGTCGCGGAGGCAGTGGCGGAGGATCTGCCATCGCTCGTCGGAAGTACCGCCCAGGAGTGGTAAAAGGAAAGTGGGGACGTCCATAGCCTGCGCAGAAAAACCAGGGGACATCCGGGTTTTTGTCTACATGTTCCAAAAGAAAAGCAATGGATTCGCGCGTCACCACACCATCTAACAGCAAACTCTCTGGAATCTCTGTTTCACCAGCCCAAGGGAACCGACCAACCTTGTGGTCGCACCAGCGACCGTCCCACGTTTCAACAGGATCAGGCTGATGACCGCAAAAGCGATCAACCACGATGTCTCCATAGGGTCTATGCTTGAATCCTCCATCCCATCTCGGTCCCTTGAGGTGCATTTTGCCGACAAGTGCCGTTTCGTACCCGTGATTGCCTAAGTACTGCGGCAGAGTCAGTTTATCAGGATACAGAATAGAGGAGTTATTCCAAGCAAAACACTTGAAAGCGTATTGACCCGTCAGCAAGGATATCCGGCTCGGAACACACAGTGGCGACTGGCAGTAACACGCATCGAAGCGAACACCGCACGCAGCGAGTCGGTCGATATTGGGCGTACGCGCATAACGATTACCAGCGCAACCCATCACATGAGGATTGTGCTGATCCGAAACCAAGAACAAGACGTTCGGACGATTCGGTCTTGTCATCCAGTTTTCCTCCCAACGAGCCGCGTATTCGCCTAAAGCGAAGGACAAAACTATTAAAATGGATAAACGAGTAAATGGGAAAAGGACGTATCATACTAAGAATACGCATTTGGAGCAGAATAAACCTGCAAAAATGGTGATCTTGCGCCATGAATCTTCTAATACTCTGTCCCGACCAGTTGCGCGCTGACTATCTGTCGTGTTACGGACACCCCTTTATAAACACCCAGAATATTGACCGCTTGGCCGCTGAAGGAGTTCGGTTTGAGAAGGCTTACTGTGCGGCTCCTTTGTGCGGTCCGAGCAGGATTAGCTTTGTAACATCAATCCGGTTTTCTGAACACAATCACCGGAACTACGGCTCGACAATCGACTACGCAGTCCCTAACCTCGTACGTGCGCTCAAAGAAGCCGGTTACAGAACCGCTATGTTTGGAAAGAACCACTGTTTCAACTACGAGCAGCTGAAGTACATATGGGATGAACTGCATGAGATCTGCTTGGGTAACTATGACGAACACCCAAGGTATCAGCGCTCTTTTGACGCGTTTCCTTTGGAGCCTGATCATCCCTACAATATCACGGCTTTGCTTGCCGACGAGGCAATATCGTTTATAAGGCGCCAACCAAAGGGCAAACCGTGGTTTTGCTGGGTAAACTGGCAGGATCCACACCCAGCGTTTACTTGTCCTGAACCTTACTTCTCAATGTTCGACCGAGGCGCAATCGAAATACCCCCCGGATACCGTGATACATACAAAAAGAACAAACCCAAGCGATTAAAGAATTGGCAGGTCAACAGCCTCGCGCTTCAAGCCACTGATGACGAGATCAAAAACGCTATAGCAGCATACATGGGCCAGGTAAAATATGTGGATGATTCTGTGGGTCGAATAATTAGTGCCCTGGAGGAAACGGGTCAAATCGAGAATACACTTGTAGTATTTCTCGCAGATCACGGAGAGTTTTTGGGCGATCAAGGCGCGTTTCATAAAATAGGAGTCTTCTACGAGTACCTGACCAGAATCCCAGTTATAATTCGTCACCCAGAAGGTAAATATCGGGGAGTGTTCAGCGGACTCGTTGAGGAAGTCGATCTCGCACCTACAATACTGGATGCGCTTGGCATACCTATACCCCCCACTTTCGTTGGTAAAAGTTTGCACGCCAGGCTCGTAGAAGGAAAACTAGGAAAGGAGTATGGTAGGCCGACAGCGTTGGTCGAAGCGGGCTTGCAAGCACCGACTTGGCCGAACCCAGTTGGACACAACCAGAAAGCACCTTTCCCGCCAAACAACTTCGGTCCAGGAGCAATGATTACGGATGGGCGCTACAAGTTGTCGGTGTACTACGACGACGTGTGCGAGTTATACGATCTGGAAACGGATCCTAAAGAACTAGAGAATCGGTTTGACGACCCAGAACTAAGGGATGTGCAGAACCAGTTAACTTTGGAACTGTGCAAGCGGCTGATGGGCATTGGAATAAGGGACATAGGCAGCATAGCATGGCCCGAGCCGGGCATGGACCCGCGCGATGCACCTATCGAAGTTGTCGCCCTGCAAAAGTGCATCAGATTCAGAACCAATTAGCATCATAGAAAAATAGTCTCACAAATCGCGTTGTCACTACTAGAAATGATTTGTCCTACAGGAGGTATTTGAGAGTTGCCGCGCGATATATTGGTACTGATGACCGACCAGCATAGGGCGGACTGGGTCGGGTGTTATGGAGCTAGTTGGGTTAGAACCCCAACATTGGACAGTTTGGCAGCAGAGGGAGCACGGTTCTCTAAGTGTGTAACTACATCTCCGCTATGTATGCCCGCCAGGGCATCTTTCTTGACAGGTCAGTATCCACATAACACAGGCATGTGGGACAACATTGGCCGGGTGCACGATGCGCATAGTACATACTTGCACCCTCTCAGACAAGCTGGATATCGCACTTGCCATGTGGGGAAAAGCCACCTTCATCCACATGGCGGTGGAAAAGATTTGCGCGATGAGTTGCCGTACATGCACGCCCTAGGCTGGGATGACGTTTTGGAGTGCACAGGTCCGCTTTCTACGCAAACTACATTCTCAATACTTACAGACTGGATGCAACAAGAAGGCATATACCAAACCTTTCTGGATGACTATCGTCGGCGCGCAGAACACCAAGGTCCTGCTCTTTGGCCATCTCCCTTGCCCGAAGGTAAACATCCGGACGACTTTATGGCACGCACAGCCATAGAGTACATTGAGAAATCGGACCGGTCTCAGCCGTTGTTTTTGTTCGTAGGACTTGGGGGTCCACATAACCCGTGGGACCCTCCAAAGCGGTTTGACACATATCGCAATGAGGATATGCCACCTCCCCTACCTGCTGATCCTGCTCCGGAATGGCTTTCTGACGCAGCGCTCAGGCATCACATCGAGCTGATGCGTCATAACAAAGATGTTACCCCTGAACAATGGGCGAGAATGCGTGCTCTGTACTCTGCCCGCGTTGAGCACGTCGATTATTGTATGGGGCAGGTTTTGCAAGCGTGGTACGCGCACAGAGGTCGCGATACCTGGGTACTTTTCTGGAGCGATCATGGGGACATGCTTGGAGACAAAAGACGGACAGCCAAAAGCGTGTTTTACCGCGGAAGTGCGCAAGTCCCGGTCATTCTGCGACCGCCTGATGGTTGTAAGCCAACTGTCTGCGATGGGCTAGTGTCAACTGTCGATCTGACAGCAACCCTGCTTGATATCGCCGGTTGCGAGCCCCAGCCTAATGTATTCGGGAGTTCACTGTTACCAGCTTTGAACGAACCTACGTCGGTAGGATCACAATTTGTTTTGAGCGAAGTCCACGACAAGACAATGATATCGGATGGCCATTGGCGCATGGTGGTGAACCCGGAAAATGAGGTTTTAGAACTTTATGATCTCGTTAGCGATCCTGATGAAACCATCAACTTGGCAGGAAAACCTGGCACGGAGGAGCAAGTAGACCGGCTCAGGTCAGCGCTACTAGAGTTCTTGCTTAGGACAGCTGACAGACAATTCCGAGAAATTAATGCTTAAAGAACTAGGCATTACGTGTTGAGCTTAGGAGGTCAATAAAGCGCGGTGGTATTCGACGACAATCGCCTGCTGTTTTTCGACTATGAGCACATCGACTCTCTCGAGGATGTAACGCTTTCCCTGAACCCACCTTCCAAAAAAGGGCCCTGTCTATTCGTCGACCGAGAGTGGGAGCTGGGTGGCACCAGAGCGCACTGCATAGTGGAGTGGAATGGCGAGTTTCGACTTTACTATAAGGTAGCGATGCCCGACGGCAAACCACTATTAGCTCTTGCTGTAAGCCGCGATGGAATTAATTGGGACAAGCCAGAAATTGGTATCGTTGAATTCAACGGCTCCAGAGCAAACAACTTGATCCCAATAGATGGTTGCCAACCCAACGAGGTGTGCATCTTTGTCGATCCTATTGCACCTGATGAGCATCGCTTTAAGCTAATTTGCCATAACCAAGCCGAATGCGGGATGTATCTGATGACTTCGCCTGACGGATTAGCTTTTAAGAGAGCTCAAGGAAACCTGTTGCAATTCATCTGCGACAACAACAATAGCGCTTTTTACGACCCGCGAATCGGCAAGTACGTTATCTACCTTAGAGGATGGGATCGGTCCGGCGGACCGCCGCCGATGCATGCCAGACGCAGCGTCGTGAGAGCTGAGACAGACGATCTATTCAAGCCTATACCCTATGATAACAATGCACCAGACCCATGGCCAGTATCTCCAAAATGGACCGACATAGTGGATGGCGGACTGCGTCGCATCAACAAGGAGTTACCTATGGTTCTAGGTTGCGACGAGCTTGATCCGCCGCAGGGTGGGCTCTATCAGGGAGCAGTTGTTCAGTATCTCCCGAACGCCTATCTGGCTTTTCCAAGCTTCTATTTCAGCTATCCGTTTCCGCCAGAAGGACAATTCGTAAACGACGGTGTTCTTGATATACAGTTCGCAAGCAGTCGGGATGGTATAAAGTGGGACCGCAGCTTCCGCGAGAGTTATGTTCGGCTGGACCTGCCTGATGAACATTGCACAAAGCAAATGCACATGCTAACAGGTATGGTGCCCCACGGGTACATAATCAACCAATACCGAGTTGGATCACGAAGAACGCATGGAGAAGGTCGGATTACCAAGGATACTAAAGTCGAACACAAGACGAAGATTGGCGATCCGATAGCACACCGATTAGAGCAGCGACTCGATGGGTTCGTTTCAGCAGATAGTGTGTACACTGGTGGCACGCTGCTGACTAAGCCATTTAAAGTCCAGAGTCTAAGTATTCGACTCAACATCGATACATCTGCCAGCGGAGTAGCATACGCAGCACTGTTAGACGAAAACGGAGTGTTGATACCAGGATATACATTGGAAGAATCGGACCGTATCCAGGGCAATGACACTAATTACGTATTAACGTGGAATGGCTCTTCAGACGTGTCCAGATTAAGAGGTAAACAGGTCAGATTGTTGCTAAAGAGTCGCAATACGAAGCTATTCGCATTATATTCCTGACCGCACCGCTTGATAGCAAAGAAGGAGAACAGGCATGGCTACAATTTCTAGAAGGCAATTCTTGATTGGGGCGTCAGCTCTGCCGCTCTTTAACGTAGTGAAGTATTCCGAAAACCACAAGACGCCAAACTTTGTATTCATCTTGACAGACGACCACCGATGGGACTGGCTAGGATGTGCTGGTCACCCCTGGCTGCGAACACCAAACATCGATAGAATAGCGCTGGAGGGTGCAAAATTCGAGAATGCGTTTGTAACCACTTCATTGTGTTCCCCAAGCAGAGCAAGTTTTCTCACAGGCGCGTATGCACACACGCACGGCGTCAAGGATAACCAAACTCATTTGAAACCTTCTCTCAGAACCTTCGCACAGGTTCTTCAAGAGTCTGGCTACGACACCGCATTCATCGGCAAGTGGCATATGGACGAACAAGAGGGACCTCAGCCCGGCTTCAATCACTGGGTAGCACCGAAGGGACACGGTACCTATTATGATCCGGAATTCAACGTCAACGGCAAATGGGTTAAATTCAACGGATACACGACTGACATAGTGACCAAACTTGCCCTCGAATGGCTCGGAAGGGCTCGCAGCGAGCCATTCTGCTTGTGCTTATGGCACAAAGCGCCTCATGGTGACTTTGAATGCGCCGTAAGACACTCCAAACTTTATTCTGATGTTCAATTTGTCCCACGTCCCAACGTATACGACTCGTTGGAAGGCAAACCAGCTTGGCTGCGCAAAGTAACACGTGACTTCCGAGAACCGGAAAACTGGAACTCGCTCGTTCAGCGTGTAAAGGACTACTCTCGAACGTTGGCTGCAGTTGATGAGAGCACAGGACAGATAATGCGAACCTTGGAAGAAATGGGAGTTCTTAACGACACGGTGATCGTTTTCGCCGGCGATAATGGCTTTTTCTTCGGCGAACATGGGCTGCTTGACAAACGAGCAGCATATGAGGAATCGATACGCATACCTCTTCTTATGCGATACCCAAGGCTGATTCGACCTGGTAAGTCGGTAAGGCAAATCGTTCTAAACATTGACTTGTGCCCGACATTCTTAGAGCTGGCAGGAGTAAGGATCCCCAACACAGTAGAGGGCAAATCTTTGATACCGGTACTTCGGGACAGAGAGCGACAGGAATGGAGAAGCGAATTCCTGTATGAGTACTTCATAGATGCAGAGGCAAAGAGACGGCCACCAATCCGAGCGATACGTACGGAACGTTGGAAATACATAACCTATCCGGGCACCGAAGAGCTTTCGGAGCTCTACGATCTACAAAAAGACCCTCTGGAGATGCAGAACCTGATTAATAATGAGCTAACAGCGCCGCTTCTTCAAGAGATGAAGAGCAGGTTGGAACGTATTTCCTGACAATTAGATAATATCGGGAATCTAGCATCAAACCTGCTCGGGTGTGCCTTCCGAAGTTAAACCAACATCCAAAAGCCCAAGAAGCGCCGCACGGCGCATTGCTTGAATGCGATTCGACACTTGGAGTTTTTCGTAGATTCTGGCGAGATGGAAATCCACCGTTCTCTTGCTACAAACAAGAGCAGCGGCTACTTCTCTGGAAGACTTCCCCTCGAGAACAAGACTGAGGACCTCAAGCTCACGTTTGGTTAGCCGAACATCGCGGCTTTCAGAAACACCTCGCTGTGAGTTTATTGACATTCTTCTCCTCCTTTCCCGTAGGCAAGGACTCTACCTCTGCTGGGCATCTGCCTTAACAAGTGGACTGCGCAGCCCTTATTCTATGACTCCGGCGAGTAAGTGAGAGGCTGAAGACAGAAAATTGCTCGGTCCTGATAATCCCGCTCCGCCACTAGACCGGGCGGTTTGATCTCGGAACACCTGTAGGACCGCAGAAGCAACTTGGTGCGTGATTGGATTCCTCGAGTCCTAGCGCTGAATTTGTAGTATATAGGTCTCAGAAACCTCCCTCGCCGAAATATGTCTCTGGCGCGATTCCGTTCGCTTTGTAGTATTCCGAGACCTTCCGTGGCCAACGATCATACAACTGCAGTGATGGCGTCTAAAAACGACTTGCGCACGACATCCGTACTTTTACCTGCGTTTCGCAGTATATCACCGCATACAGGTGTTGTCAAGGCACAGCGTCGTGTAAATTCCAGTGTGTAAAAGCAAGTTCGGGTAGCTCTGCGATTGCGAATTGCGTCTCCGCCGTGCTAGAATGTGCGTTGGTTTGACCACAGGCAAACTTCAAACATCTATAAGTGATAAACAAGGGGTTTCGTTCATGATAAGGGTTGGCATAGTTGGAGTAGGAATTGGCCGATTGCACGCTGCTGGTTATAAGAAGTGTTCCGACGTCGAGATAAGAGCGCTATGCGACATCAGTGAAGACCGCCTCCGAAAGGTGGCTGACGAGTTTGGTGTAAAGCACATATACACGGACTACCGCGAAATGATGCAAGACCCAGAGATTGACGCGGTAAGCGTTTGCACACCTAATGCTCTGCACGCACCTGTGGCTATAGCCGCTTTTGAAGCAGGCAAGCACGTCATATGTGAGAAACCTCTTGCCACAAACGCTAGTGAAGGCCGGGCAATGGTAGATGCTGCGAAGAAAGCGGGCACTATCTTCATGATGGCGTTTAATAATCGTTTCAGAGGCGATACCCAGCTCCTGAAAAAGTGCATCGAATCAGGCGAGCTGGGCGAAATCTATTATGCCAAGACTGGCTGGTTGCGACGCAAAGGGATTCCAGGTCTCGGAGGCTGGTTCACAACCAAGTCTATGTCAGGAGGTGGACCGTTAATTGACCTAGGAGTCCACGTCTTGGACCTCACACTTTGGCTGATGGGAAATCCGAAGCCTGTTTATGCCATTGGGAGTACTTACGCGAAATTTGGTCCTGATATCGCACGCCAAACCGGTGGTACATACGACGTTGAAGACCTAGCAACTGGAATGATCAAGCTAGAAAACGGAGCTACCGTGTTTGTGGAAGCCAGTTGGCACTCGCACATTGAGCGGGAGGTAATATACACCCAGCTTATTGGTACCAAAGGAGGAGCCGAGTTCAATCCCCTTCGAATCTACAAGGACGTAAATGGGAACAATGCCGACATCGTGCTACAGCACCCCAATGTCTCAGGTCACGAAATGGAGATCATTCACTTTATCGAGTGCATCCGCGAGAAAAAGACTCCTATCGCAACTGGCGAGCACGGACTCCACATCCAACTTATCCTGGACGCCATATATGAATCTGCGCGCACCGGTAAAGGAGTGGAAATAGCGTAACGGCGAAATCTATGCGATAACGTCAACGCCAACGTAAGGTCGCAACACTTCCGGGACTTCCACGGTTCCATCTGGACGCTGATAATTCTCCAGAAGCGATACCACGAGTCTCGGAAGTGCTACACCAGAAGCATTGAGAGTATGCACGAATTCAGGTTTTGCTCCCGGCTCGGGTCTATACCGAATGTTTGCCCGCCTTGCTTGAAAAGCCTCGAAGTTGGAACAGCTGGAAACCTCAAGCCACTTGTCTACGCCGGGTGCATAAAGTTCCAAGTCATAGCACTTTGCGGCAGCAAAGCTGATATCCCCAGAACATAACAGCACAACACGGTACGGTAACTTCAGACGTCTAAGAATGTCCTCCGCATCCGCCAGCAGTTTTTCGTGTTCCTCGTACGAAGTCTCTGGTGTGCAAAACTTGACCAACTCTACCTTATCAAACTGATGAACGCGGAGTAGTCCTCTGGTCTCTTTGCCAGCTGCACCTGCTTCCCGTCTGAAGCAAGCTGTATAGGCGGTTAGGTATATAGGCAGGTCTTTACCATCGAGGATCTCATCCATATATATGTTGGTCACAGGAACCTCAGCAGTTGGGTCAAGAAACAAATCGTCGTCCTTGTCGGTGTGGTACATATCAAATTCGAACTTAGGCAGCTGACCAGTGCCGGTCATAGCTCTGCGATTGACCAAGAAAGGAGGAAAGACTTCCGTATAGCCGTGCTCTCGTGTATGAACGTCCAGCATCCAGTTGATAAGTGCGCGTTCCAGCTTGGCACCCAGTCCCTTATACAACACAAATCCACTGCCTGCGATTTTGCTGGCGCGCTCGAAGTCGATAATGTCTAAAGCGCTTGCAATCTCCCAGTGCGGCGCGGGTTCGAAGTCGAACTTGCGAGGTTCTCCATCATAGCGTAAGATCTTGTTTCCAGACTCGTCCTTAGACAGTGGTGTAGTTTCGTGAGGAACATTGGGTATGTTCATCAGAACATCCGTCAATTTGCTCTCAACCTCGTCCAGTTCTGCGTCCAGCTGCTTGATTTGTTGACTGACCTCCCGCATCCGCTCTATTTCAGCAGTTGCATCCTTCTTTTCGCGCTTCATCCGCGCAATCTCTTCGGAAGCAGCGTTGCGCTCCGCTTTGAGCTGTTCTACCCTGTAGAGCAACGACCGGCGTTTCTCATCCAGCCGCAGAAACTCATCGAGTAAGGCTGGGTCGCCATTTTTGTAAATGATCCCCTGCCTCACTTTATCGGGCTCAGACCTAACGAACTTGGCATCCAACATAATAGCTAACTCTCTCGATTGGCAGATGTCGTTCGCGGCTTATTATACGTGAGGCATTCGAATACGGTCAAGATTTCCCATTCGAACGACTCACTGTATGTCGTATCAAATACCTATTGCGTGACGAGGCTATGCTCTCTAAGAACTTCCCCAGCACTCCTACCTAAATCCAACTCGTCTCAGAGGGTCTTCGGACGAGTTTCCGAGGCAATTGCATTGGCCGATCCTGAGCACGAATGAGGGGTGTGGAAATAAGTAAAAGCCCCAATGGTTGAGCGTGCCTGAGGTGCCGGAGGGTCAAAAAAGGCGGAAATCTACCTCAAGA
>Ga0123519_10009210_pt1 | contig 14903 bp, 12 predicted proteins | sample YelNatPaOPRAMG02_FD_87396 | JGI IMG/M metagenome (GOLD analysis project Ga0123519, IMG submission 87396) | Hot spring microbial communities from Yellowstone National Park - Yellowstone National Park OP-RAMG-02 (version 2) | ecosystem: Environmental > Aquatic > Thermal springs > Hot (42-90C) ...
CGGCTGCACCCAACCCACCAAAACCCCGTCCCGGGTCAGGGCTGGCCAGGCGCGGAGAAGGTTTGCCGGCTGTTGCCGGGTGCAGGGTGGACCAAGTACGGTTGTGGTATTAGGGCTGGTAGTGGATGCGGTACACCGCGCCCGCCCAGTCGTCCGACACCAGCAGGCTCCCATCGGGGGCCTGGACCACATCGACCGGCCGCCCCCACGCCTGCTCCTGCACCAGCCAGCCGCTGGCAAAGTGCTCCACCGCTGCCACCTGGCCGTTCTGCAGCTTGAGGCGCACGATCTCATAGCCCGTGGGCACCTTGCGCTCCCACGAGCCCGAGAGGGCGACAAAGATGCTGCCATAGTACTCACTGGGGAACTGTGAGCCCTGGTAGGCGCACAGGCCACGCGGGGTGGTGTGGGCCGGCAACTGCACAAAGGGGTGGGGCACGCCATCGCAGGCATGCTCCCAGCCCAGCTCTGGGTCGACGATGTCGCCGGCGTGGCAGAATGGCCAGCCAAAGTTGCTCTGCGGCGCGACGATCTCGATCGTATCGGGCGGCAGGTCCTCGCCCATCCTGCGCCGGTTCGAGTTGGTCACCAGGGGGTTGGGCGAGTTGGGATACCAGATCAGCCCCTCAGCATCGCGCAGCCCCTGGGCGAAGACCTCCTCCTGGCTGCCATCGGGCTGGTAGCGCATGATCGTAGCCCGGCGGGGGTCGGCCTCGCGGCAGGCATTGCAGCTCGCAGGGATGGTCAGGTAGAGCAGCCCGTCGGGCCCGAAGCCGATGGCGTGGGTGGGGTTGCTGCCTCCGGCCGGCAGGCCGTGCACGACGACCTCAGGCGCAGTGGTGGCGTGGAGTTGGCCGGGCGTATAGGCGAAGCGGATCACCTGCTGGGCCTCGGCCACGTACAGGTAGCCGCCAAAGAAAGCCAGGCCCGTGGGTTGGGTCAGCCCGCCCGCAAAGACGGCTGCCGACTCGGCCTGGCCCTTTCCGGCGCGGTCGGGCAGGGCGGTAATCGTGCCCTGGTCGGGTTGGGAGACAAAGAGCACGCCGTCGGGGCTGTAGGCCATGTACGACGCCGATTTCACGCCCTGGGCGTAGAGGTCGATCTTGAAGCCCGGCGGCAATTGCATGCCGTGGCCCAGCACCTTCGTGGGGGGAATGGGCTGGGCGCGCAACTGGTCGAGCGACAGCACCGCCGTGGCGGTGGGGAGCGGCGTGCGCGATGGGGTGGGCGTGGGCGGCAACGGCGTGGCTGTGGCCGTCGGGCTGGGCGGCGGCGACGGCGGCACGAAGGGCGTGAGCAGGCCCGGCAGCTCCCAGCGAGCCCAAGGAGAAGGGGTCGGCACGTTCTCAGGCCACGCCGGGAGGCGAGCAGGGTCCAGATGTGCGGCCAGGTCTCCAACGGTGCCGCACCCCACGGCCTGAAGCAGAAGGATGGCTCCCAACCCTATGCGCGCCAGGCGGCTCACAGCCCCGTTCGCTCCTTCCCCTCCGCAGTGGCCCGCAGCGTTCGAGCTGCGGCAGCGCCTGCCGGGTGAAGCAAGAAGCGTGCCAGCAGAAAAGGCAGCGGGTGCGGCCTACTTCTGCCCGCTCTTCCAGCCGACGACGGCCGGTATGGCGAGCAAGAGGAGCGCGAGCAGCGGCAGCAGGCCCACCAGGGCGTTGAGTATCCCGTCGGCGCCAGTGACGGGCAGCTCCGTCGGCAGCGAGGTGGCTGTGCCCTCAGGCGCCGCGGTCGCCCCGGCCGAGGCTATGGCCACAGCAGTGGTGGCGGCCGGCGCCGCCGTGGCCGAGCTCTCCTGTGCCGCGGCCGCAGTCGCTCGCTCGGTGACCCCAGGGGCAGCGGCCGTTGCGCCGGGTGTGCTCGAGGGGGCGGCCAGGGAGAGCGGGGTGCTATTGGCGGTGGGCTGTGGCGTGTCGGTGGGCAGCATGACGGTTGGGATGCCGCTCGTAGGGGCTTCCGTAGTGGCCGGAGTCGCCGCAGTCAACGGGGTATCCTGAGCAACGGCCGCGCAGGATACTCCAAGTACGGCCAGCGCCGCGACCAGGGCAAGGCCGAGCAGTTGCAGCGGCTTGTTCCTCATTTCTCCCTTCTCCTCCGGGGATGGGTCCTTGGCTGCGGCGGAGTCCTGGCAGGACGAGCCTATGGGCCAGGCAATGCCCCGGCTCGTCGTGGCCGGGGCCCTGGGCCACTCTGTGGCCCGTTCATCGCCCATCGCCTTGCGGCGATGCCAGCAATTCCCGTGCCGAAAGCTCGGAGGCACCCCAGGCAATCTGCCGGCAGGCTCGGGCAGCGTTCTGGAGGGCTGCTGAAGGGGGAACCGCCGCTACGAAAAGGCGGCTGTGCGGGTCACCTTCCACACGATGCCCGTGGCTTCGGTGGCGACCCAAGCACCCACATCCTCACGGAACTCGACCACGCCCAAGTCGACGATGTACAGCCCCCCGTCGGGGCCGAACTTGGCCGCAATCGGGCGCTCCAGGCCGCCGGTATTGCCGGTGAGGGAGGCCGGCAGGCGGCTACGATTGACGGCAAAGTCGCTGACGGTCCTCCCGCGCAGGTCGGCACGCACTACGCGGTGCCCACCGGGCGGAGCCGGCCACGCCCCGCGCGGGTCCGGGAGCGGCCCGAACTCGGCCACAAAGGCCTGGCCGGCAAAGCCGAAGGCAGGGTGCCGGCACAGGTCCAGCTTGCTCGCCCCGACCTGCACGCCAAAGGTGAGGTGAGGCGCTGGCGGCTCTGCCCGCCCGCCCAACAGTTCCCCATGGTTGGCCAACAGGAAGCCGTGCCCCGCGCCCGGCCGTTGGAGGGGAGCACCGGCGACCAAGTCGGGCCAGCCATGCCAGCCCCCTTTCCTGGCCGCCCAGAGGACGTCGGGGGCGGCGGCGATGGGGCGGGGCGGCAGGGGCATGGCCCCGCGGTCGACCACGTAGAGGTGTTGATCGTCGCAGGCCAGGCCGAAGGGGTCACGGAAGCCCCAGGCCCAGACGCGCAGGTCCGAGCCATCGCGGTTGGCGCTCATGATGGCGCCGCTAGCGGCCCGGCCCGGGCGGGGGCCCGGCAGGCGGGTTCCGGCCGGCAGCACCTGGCCCCAGGGCGCAAAGGCACCGGTGGCGCGCACCTGGCCGGTGGCGGGGTCGCTCACTTCGTAACGCTCGCCGGTGAGCACCACCTCATCCCCCGGCAGGTCGTGGCCCAGCGGCTCCCCTGCGCGCCGCAACTGCTGCAGCTCCCACGGCCCGACCACCCCGGCGTTGCTCACCGTGCCCTGGCCGAAGTACATGCGCCCATCGAGGCCAAAGGCGATGGCGCCGTTCTGGTGCAGCCCCCAGGAGGGCAGCCCAGAGATCAGCTCGTGGGCACGTTCCCCCTCGGCAACGACGATGCGGCCGCGCAGCGAAAGGTAGAGCAGCCCCTGGTTGACGGCGATGTCGTTGATCGGCTGATCGAGCCCGCCAATGACCGTCGTCAAGGCGCCGTCGGGCTCGCGGCGCAACACGCGGATCTCGGTTGGGGCCGCGTGGCCATCCACGAAGGTGCTCTCGGCGATGAGCAGGTTGCCGTCGGCGTCCCAGGCCACAGAGGTGGGATAGTTGAGGTCGGTGACGATGGCCTCGATACGGTAGCCCGTGGGCAGCTCGATGCTTTCGGGCCCCACACGCCGCCCGCGCGGCTTGATCGACTCCAAGACGTGCATGTGCATGGCGGTCACCGGAGAGAGGGGGCCGGACTGCCCGGCCCCCTGGTTCCCCTGATGCCTATGACCGCCGCCGGATGGTGCGCAGGCCCGGCAGGGCCAGCAGCAAGAGCGCGACGACGGGCAGGAGCGACATCAGCTTCGCGCCCACCGGGTCGCCGCCGGTGACCGGCAAGAACGCCTCGGCCAAGACGGCCGTCGGCACGGCCGAGACTGCCAGGACGGCGGTCGGGCCGGCCGTGGGGGTCTCAGTGGGCGGCGCCGACGTCGGTGGCACCGACGTCGGCGGCACCGACGTCGCCGTGGGGGCGGAGGTCTTGGTCTTGGTCACTTCGGGGCAACACCAGGTGGGCTGCGGTGGCGGCACCGGCGTGCTCTCCGGGCTGGTCACGAAGGTGACCAGGTTGCGGATGAAGGTCGGCACAACGACGGTGAAAAAGTCGAACGGGTGTGCCAAGGGCGTCGGCGTGCCTGTCGGAGGGGGGAGCGCCGCGCCCGTCTGCGGGACTGCGGCTCCTGCCGGCAACGCGGTCGCCAGCAGCAGGAGCACCGTCAGGGTCACCAAGAAGATGAGGGCCCGCTGTCGTTCTTTCCTCATGGTCCTGTTCGCCTCCATGCATTGTTGATGTCTTGATGGGGCCATGGACACCCAGGCTGGCAGTGCCTCGACGTGATATCGACGGTTCCGCGGCCAGGGTGGCAGGGCGATCCCCCCCACCCGGCCGCCGAGACGGCACTCGCGCCAGAACTCCCCTGAGCCCTCTGGGGCTCGCTGCCAGGCCGGCGCGAAGCGTCAAGCTTGGCCGCCACCCCCGAAGCACCCGCTCTTGAAGAAGAGCTAGCAAGAATCATGCCAGCTTTACTTCTTCTTCACACACTCTTGTCACAGTGCCGATTCTCCGCTATAATGATTCCTGTACGATACCCCGGCTGGATCCCTTGCCCTCGTCGTGAATCCCAGGGTGCCCGGCGCAGCCTCTGCCCGGCCCCGTTGCGCATGCGCATTTCCACGGAGGGGCGACACTATGGGACGGACGGGTAACCCCAGAATCCTGGTCATCGACGATGAGCCGGCCGTGGTCAACGTGATCTCCGATGCGTTGACCGAGGAGGGGATGGAGGTGCTCGGCCTCACCGACGCCGAGCAGGGGCTGCGGGCGTTCTACCAGTTCCGGCCCGATGCGGTGGTGCTGGACCTGATGATGCCCGGCTGCGATGGCTGGGAGCTCTGTCGGCGGCTGCGCCAGGTGTCATTCCTGCCGGTCCTCATGCTGACCGCCTGCAGCGATGCCGATGACCTGGTGCGCGGCTTCAACCTCGGCGCCGACGACTATATGACCAAACCCTTCAGCCTCGAGATCCTGCGAGCCCGCATCCGGGCGCTCCTGCGGCGCAGCACCCCTGCAGCCATGGTGCCACCCCGGCTGCAGGCCGGCGATGTGACCATCGACATGCTGTCGCACGAAGTGACCGTCGGCGGCCGGCCCATCTCCCTCACCCCCAAAGAGTTCGATCTGCTCGTCTGCCTCGTCCGCAATGCCGGGCGCGTTGTGCACCGCAACGAGCTGCTCGGCAGGCTCTGGCACGGCCCAGGCGAGCCCGAGAAGGAAGCGGGGCGCCTCAGCCTGTACATCTGGTACCTGCGCAACCAGATCGAGGAGGACCCCCGCAAGCCGCGCCGCATCATTACCTGGCGTGGCGTGGGGTACCGCTTCATGCCGGTGGGTCAGGGGGCGTGAGACGGAGTGCGTGATGCGAATTGCGCGTTGCGCTCAGCGGCGCCAGGCAGACGGAACACGCAACACGCAACACCCACTACGTCTTACGCATTACGCAGGAACGCTCTGAGTTCGCCGACGAACGCCGCGCACCGCTCCGGCGCGTCGCCCAGGTAGCGGCGCACGTCGAGGAGGTGGCGCACCCGTTCGGGCGGCACAAGGCGGGTCAGCTCGGGGTCGGCCAGCAGAAGGTCCACGAGGGGGTTGGGGTGCCCGGCCTGGACCTCGGCCCAGGCGGCCAGGGTGTGTTGGCGCAGCCGCTCGTGCCAGGCCTGGCGGTCGCCGCCGGCCCGGGCCAGCTCCATGAGCAGCACCTCGGTGGCAGCAAAGGGGCCGTAGGCCTCCAGGTTCCGGGCGATGGCGGCCTCGTTGAGCCGCAGCCCACGCACCAGGCGGATGCTGGCAGCGACGATCTCATCGACGGCGAGAAAGGCCTCGGGCAGGGCTGCGCGGCGGTTGGCGGAATCGTCCAGGGTGCGCTCCAGAGCCGAGAGAGCCGCATTATCCCAGGCCACCCGAGGCAGGGCAGCCACGTACCTGGCGAGCGAGCAGACCTTCTCGGCGGTGACAGGATTGCGTTTGAAGGGCATGGCGGAGGAGCCCACCTGGCGCGCCCCGAAAGGCTCGCTCCATTCGCCAAAGGGCGGCGCTTGCAGGATGCGCAGGTCGAGGGCCAGCCGATGCAGCGAGCCGGCCACGCCGGCGAGGGCGCTGAGCACCAGCCAATCGACCTTGCGCGGATAGGTCTGAGTCGTCACCGGCCAGGCCGGCAGGCCCAACTCAGCCAGGATGCGGGCCTCCAACTCGGCGGGGGTCATCCCAGTTCCGGCAAGGAGTTGTTGGTAAGAGGCCGAGGTGCCTACGGCCCCCTTGAACCCTTTGCCCCTGACGGCAGCCAGTGCCCGGTCGAGCCCCTCCAGGTCGAGGCGCAGGTCCTGAGCGTACTGGCAGAGGCGGTAGCCAACGGTGGTCGGCTCGGCCGGCTGCAGGTGAGTGTAGGCCATTGCGGGCAGGCTACAGGTGGCCTCAATGCGGTCGGCCAGGGCTGCGAGCAGGTCGCACACCCCGCGCCGGATGAGCTGCAGGGCCTGGCGCAGGCGCAGAGCATCGGCGTTGTCTTCGATATCCATGCTGGTGGCGCCCAGATGGAGGATGCCCCCGCCCACCGGGCACTGCTCGGCATAGGTGCGCAGCTCTGCCATCAGGTCATGGCCAATCTCGGCTTCGATCTCGTGGGCGCGCGGGAGGTCTACCTGGTCCACATGGGCGGCCAGGTCGGCCACCTGGGCGGGGCTGGTGAGCCCGGCCGCCTCCTGGGCCTGGGCCAGCGCCAGCCAGATGCGGCGCCAGAGGCGTCGCTTGCCCGCTTCGGACCACAGGGCGCGCATGGCCGGCGAGCCGTAGCGCCATGTGAAAGGAGAGAGGTAGGTTTCGTCGCCATAGGTTGTCACCGCGTCATCCCCCCGGCCAGGTTCGCGTGGCAGTATAGCATGGGGGCAGGGGGCCTGTCAACGGAAGTCTTGCCCCAACGGGCGGCGAGAGGAGCAGCGTGGGATGAAGGGCGATGCCGATGGTGGCCGTGGGCGGCCCGGTTGGGTAGGTGCCCACCTCATCACCCTGGTCAGCCGCGGGCGCGAGCCGCTCTTCGGCCGGGTTGTCGAGGGGCGCATAGAGTTGGAGGATGCCGGCAGGATTGTGGCCGAGGAGTGGCAGCGCATCCCGAGCCTGGCGCCAGGGGCACGCCTCGACGCGTTTGCGGTCATGCCCAACCACATCCATGGCATCATCCGCCTGGGCGAGCCGGCGTGGGGCAGGGCCGGGCGGGGCCGCCGCCACCGGCCACGGTGCGGGCGGCGCAGTGACACAGCGGCGTTGGGGGCGATCGTGAGCCAGTTCAAAGCCACATCCACCCGGCGCATCAACGCCCTGCGCGGCCCCGGCAGAGGCCCCATCTGGCAGCCAGGCTACCGGGACCTGGCGATCGAGAGCGAGCAAGAGCTCGATGCCGTGCGCAGGCTGGTCCGCGAGAACGCCGCACGCTGGGCGGAGGACGTGGAGAATCCGCTGCGGGCAGGGCAACTTCCCCTGCCCGCAGCGTAGTGGCCGGCGCGGGTTGGCCCGCGCTACCTGGGCGGTCAGCTCGTGGTCGCCTGGCTCGCCGCCTTGGGCACCTTGTCTGATGACCAGAAGCGCTTCACAACCTGGGCATTGGAACGCTGCTTCTGCAGCCACTCGTCGAGGGCCGCGCTGCGCTTGGCGGCCAGGGTGCTCTCGTCGAGTGGCCGGTCGGCCGCATACTCTTCCACCTTGATGATGTGGTAGCCGTAGCTCGTCTGCACCACGCCACTGACCTGGCCCGGCTTCAGGGCAAACGCGGCCTCATCGAACGCCTGCTCCATCTGCCCGCGCGGGAACCAGCCCAGGTCGCCGCCCTGATCCTTGGTTGTCGTATCGGTCGAGACCTCCTGCGCCACCTTGGCAAAGTCCTCACCCTTCTGGATGCGGTCCAGAGCGGCCTTGGCGGCCTCCTCCGTGTCGACCAGGATGTGCCTGGCGTGGATCTGCTCGGCGGTGGTTGGCACCTCGGCACCCATCGCCTCCTGCAGTTTGGTGCGCAAAAGATCGATGGTCACCAGTTCGCGCAGGTCGGCCTCGCTGATGCCGGCATTCTTGCGCACATCCTGCAGGTAGGTATTGAACATGCTCTTAAAGCCCTCTTCGGTCACCGGTGTGGCCGTGGGCTCTGGGGTTGCGGTGGGCCCGGGCGTCGCCGTAGGCTCGGGTGTGCCGACCGTTGGTGTGGGGCTGGGCAAGGGGGTCGGCGTCGGGCTGGGCGCACCGGTTGGGGTTGGCGCCGCAGTGGAGGTCGGCCCCAGCGTTGCGGTGGGCACCGGCGTCGGCGGCACCCGATAGTAGTTGAAGCTGTGCTCGATCTCGGCCTGCACCTCGTCTGGCGTGACGGTGATGCCGCGGCGTTTGGCCTCCTGCCGGATGAGCTCATTGTCGATGAGCTCGTCGAGGGGCGCCGTCGTGCTCAGGCTGTTCACGGCCGACTGGATCTGGCTGCGCTGTTGCTGTAGATAGCTGACGAGGAACTGCTGATTCGCATCGTTGGGGTCGAGCAAGCTCAGTTGCTTGTCGACCTGGCTCAGATAGCTGTTGAGCTGGTAGCGCCGGTATTGGACGTAGCGTTGATAGGTGTCGGTGCGGATGGGCACGCCGTTGACGGTAGCCACCGGCGCCGCGGGCGCGATCACCAGGTACTGGAGAAGCCCATAGCCGATGACGCCGAGGATGAGGGCGGCGACGATGCCCGCACCGATGTACAGCCAGCGCTGGTAGAGCTGCTCACGCTCGCGGCGCGAAAGCGCCCTGCGGTTGACAACAGGGGTCGTCGTTCTGCCTTTCTTCGCCATCCAGGCCTCCACTCAGGATCGGGAACCGGAAGAAACACGGGGCTGCGGCCCATGGCCGCGCCCCGTGACCATGCCATCCAACCGCTTGCGGCTCGCGCTCGGGCTGGCGGGAACCCTCTCTAGAGCAAGGTTCGCCACGCTTCTGCCGGCGCCGGCCAGGGTTCAGCGGCCGCCCTCTGCAGTGAAGGGCAGAAGCGCGAGATGGCGAGCGCGCTTGATAGCGACCGCCAACCGCCGCTGGTGCTTGGCGCAGGTCGCATTCTTGCGCCGCGGCTTGATCTTGCCACGCTCGGTCAGGTAGTGCCGCAGCTCATCGACCTGCTTGTAGTCGACCTCTTTGACCTTCCGCTCGCAGAAGGGGCAGACGCGCGGCCGGCGCCCTCCGGCGCCGCGGCCCGCGAACCCCCCGCGGCCCCTGCGGCCCCCTGCCTTGGGCGCACGCTCTTCGCCAGAGCGGGCCTCTTCTCTCTCTTCTTCAGCCAAGGTGATTGCCTCCCTATCGCTCGCCGGCACCTGATGCCGACGCTCTTGTGGTTGCCATCCCCCTGCCATGCCGCGCCACCCTCCGCCGGCGGCCCTACGCCCGCCGTGCCCCACCCGGGTCGGCCCTCCCCGGGGGCTGCCAGCACGGGCCTCGCCGCCACGCGACAGATGGCGCCGGAGGCAGGGCGCCGATCACTCGCCTGGGGCTTCGGGCTGCGCCGTGGGCTCCGCCGGAGCGGGGGCCTCAGCAGGCCCGACCTCCTCCGCCCGCACCAGCAAGTGCCGGATTACATCTTCCGATAGCTTGAGGTGACGTTCGACCTCGCGGATGGCCTGATCGGCCATCTCGGTGCGGAGCAGGATGTAGGTGCCCTCGTGGTAGCGCCGGATGGGGTACGCCAGGCGCCGTTTGCCCCACGAGGTCGACTTGAGGACCCGCCCCCCATGGGTCGCGATCGTCTGCTCCACACGGGCGGCAACGGCAGCGACGGCCTCGTCGTCGATGTCGGGCCGGACGATGTAGGTAAGCTCGTACTCTCTCACGATGTGCCCTCCTTTCCATGGGCTAGCCCCAGGACGTGGATTGCCGCGCCGCGGGCCGGCGGCCGGCCGCCTGAGGCGGAAAGTGAGCCGGAAGGATTGCCTGCCGGCTGGACCGTGCCCTGGGATGGCCGAGCGCGCCGCACTGAGGTCGCCAGGTGACGGCGAGCACGGCCGTGCCAGTGCACCAGTGGCGCGATTATACCATTGACCCGGAGACGACGCAAATGTGCTTAACCGTAAGGAAAGAAGAGGCGCCCCCGGCCGGGCCGCCACCGGCCGGGGAACGCCATATGGGGAGTAAGCACGAGGGATGCCGGGCGGTGGCCCCATGGCAGGGGTCGCGCCACGCCGGCACCGGCCCCGGGCCTACTGTTTGGGCCAGGCCATCTGGAAACCGGGCACCAGGTGCAACAGCAGCCACTCCAGCGGCCCCGGCGCTGTGGCCTCGGCGCCGCGCTCCGCGGGAGGCGGAGCGGTCACAGCCGCCCCTTCCGCAGTGGCCGCAGGGATGGAGCATAGGATCTGTGGATCGTTGGGCGAAGCATCGACCAGCCCCAGTTTCTGGGCGCGCTCCTGCAGCGCGCCGATGCTCTGGTGCTGAGCGACCTCGCAGCGCAGCAGGAGAATCTGCTCCTGCAGCCGTGCCTCCTCACGTTGCCGCTGCAACAGGGAGTAGCGCATCCCGGCCGCGGTCGAGGCCTGCGACAGGTAGAGCAGCCCGGCCAGCGTCAGCAGCAGGAGCAGCCCCACAACCAGGGCCAGTGCCCGGCTGCTGATGCGCGTGGCCGCCCGCTGATAGGTCGCCGGGCGTGAGTACAGGTCGACGAAGAGAGCGCGCTCGTGGTTCACCTGCTCCTTGCTCCCTCACCACCCGCCGAGGTGCGCTCCCCGCGGCGGGCATTGGGCTCGGTGGCTCACAGGGTGAACTTGCTCTGGCCCGCAAGCTCCACCGGCGTCTCTGCTATATAGTGGGAGCAGGGCGCAGGGGCACTTTTGCTATCCATTAAGGGCTGGTAAGGGCAAGGTAAGGGCAGGTCATAGGGGCTGGGCGGCGGCGGCACGCATCTCGCCGATGACCCGCCAGGCCTGCACCACGAGCAGTGGCACAGAGGCCAGGCCCACAATGATGGCCCAGTCGGTGAGGTCGAGGGGCATGGTGGCAAAGACCGGCTGCAGGAAGGGCACGTAGATAATGGCCAGGTTGGCCAGGATCACGATGACGAAGGCCAGGTTGAGGAACGAGTTGGTGAACGGCCCGATGGTGAAGAGCGAGTAGCGCAGGCTGCGCAGGTTATAGGCATGCAGGCTCTGGGCCAGCACCGACGTGGAGAAGGCGAGCACCCGCGCCCGTTCGACACCACCGCCGCGCAGCAGAAGCTCCAGCAGGAATGCGCCCAGCGTCACCAGGCCGATCAGCAGCCCCTGCCAGCCGATCCCCAGGGCTGCGCCGCGCGTGAGGATGCTTTCGGAGGAAGGGCGTGGCGGGCGCTGCATGACGCCCGGCTCGGCCTTCTCCACCCCCAGGGCCAGCGCCGGCAGGCTATCGGTGGCCAGGTTGATCCAGAGGATCTGGATCGGGATCAGGGGCAGCGGCAGGCCGGCCAGCCCGGCCAGGAAAAGGGTCAGCAACTCGCCTGTGTTGCAGGAGAGCATGAAGTAGATAAAGCGGCGGATGTTGTCGAATATGGTGCGGCCCTGCTCGGTGGCGGCGACGATGGTCGCAAAGTTGTCGTCGGCCAGGATCATGTCCGACGCTTCTTTGGCCACATCGGTGCCTGTGATGCCCATGGAGATGCCGATGTCGGCCTCCTTGAGCGCGGGCGCATCGTTCACGCCGTCGCCGGTCATGGCCACGATCTGGTTGCGGGCCTTCCAGGCACGCACAATGCGCAGTTTGTTCTCGGGGGCGACGCGGGCGTACACCCGCACTTCGTCGACGATCTCGTCGAGGCGCTCATCGCTGATCTCCTCCAGCTCCCTCCCGGTGAGCGAGGCGTAGCCCTCGCGGAAGATGCCCAGCTCTCGGGCGATGGCAACGGCGGTGTTGTGCTGATCGCCGGTGATCATGACCACGGTGATGCCGGCCTCCTGGCTGGTGCGCACGGCGTCGCGGGCCTCAGGGCGCGGCGGGTCGATCATGGCGGCCATGCCGACGAAGATGAGGTCCTGCTCCACCGCCTCGGCTTCAAGGGGCACGCCGCCCTCCAGGGGGCGGTAGGCCATGGCCAGCACGCGCAGGGCCTGCTGGCCCAGCCAGTCGTTGGCGTCAAGGAACTCGCGCCGCTCGTGGGGGCCCAGCGGCCGCACCTGGCCCTCTTGCTGGATGCGCGTACACAGGGGAAGGACCGCTTCGGGGGCACCCTTGACAAAGGCCATGCGGCCACCCGGGGGCACCGGCGCGGCCAGCGCGGCAGGGTCTTGGCCGTTGCCCTTGCACGTGTAGACCACGCTCATCCGTTTGCGCTCCGAGTCGAAGGGCAACTCCTCCACAAACTCGTACTCGGCCTCGGCGTCGGCCTCAAGGTAGCCCGCCTTGGCGGCCAGGGTGATCAGGCTGCCCTCCGTCGGGTCGCCACGGATGGTCCACATGCCGTTCTGCTGGACCAGGTCCGCCGTGCTGGCCAGGCTCGCCACCCGCACTACGGCCTGCAGGTCTTCGGCCTGGGGATCGACGGCGTCGCCATCCACAGTGAACTCGCCGCGAGGCGCATAGCCCTCGCCGCTCACCTGGATGGTGCGCAGGGGCGTGACGACCTGGCGCACGGTCATCTGGTTCTGGGTGAGGGTGCCGGTCTTGTCGGAGCAGATGACCGAGGCCGAGCCCAGGGTCTCCACCGAGCGCAGGCGGCGCACCAGGGCGTTGCGCGCGGCCATGCGCCGCACGCCGATGGCCAAGGCCATGGTGACGACCGCCGGCAGGCCCTCGGGGATGGCGGCCACCGCCAGGCTGACCGCCACCAGGAAGACCTGCAGCAGCGGTGCGCCCCGTGCGGCATCCAGGGCAAAGATGAGCCCCACAATGCCGAGAGCAGCATAGACCAGGTAGTGGCCCACCCGGTCCAGCTCTTCCTGCAGCGGGGTGGGCTCGGGGGCGATCTCCTGCACGATGCGCGCGATCTTGCCGAGCTCGGTGCGGGGGCCGGTCGCGGTGACCAGCACCCGACCGCGCCCGCGCGTGGCCACGGTGGAGGAAAAGACCATATTGTTGCGCTCGGCGACGGGGGTATCGGGATCCACTACGAGGTCGGCCCGCTTGCCGGCCGGCGCCGACTCCCCGGTGAGCACGGCCTGGTCGACGGAGAGGTTGTGCGCCTCGACGAGGCGCCCGTCGGCCGCCAGGAGATCGCCGGCTTCGACGACCAGGATGTCGCCCGGCACCACCTCGCGGGCCGGGATCTCGTGGGCGCGGCCGTCGCGCACTACGGTAGCCGTCGGCGCCGTCAACTGGCGCAGGGCCTCCAGCGCTCTGGAAGCCTGAAACTCTTGGGCAAAGCCGAGGATGCCGTTGAGCACAACGATGACGAGGATGGCGACGGCGTCGGTCCATTCGCCGAGGAGGGGCCCGGAGATGAGCGCTGCCACGAGGAGCACCCACACGATAAAACTGTTGAACTGCTCGGCGAACAGGCGCAGGGGCGAGGGCCCCCGCACCACCGCCAACTCGTTATAGCCAACCTCGGCGAGCCGCTGACGGGCCTGCTCGGAGGTCAACCCGTGGTTGGGGTCGACCCCGGCCAGCTCCAGTGCCCTCTCGACCGGGATGGCATGCCAACGTTCTTCCTCCACCGGCCGCGACTCCTCGTGTGGGGTAGGATGCGCCAGGGGTGCGAGGCTCGACACCTGCCGCCGGCCTCGGGCAGGGTCTGCGGAGGGTCTTGCGATGCACTGAAGGCTACCATGAGCAGGCGGCGTCCGTCAAGGCCAACCGCAGAAGAAGCCGACTTGCCCTCAGCCCGGAGCGTCAGCCAACCGGGCACACACAGGCCGAGCCACTTTCGGCTCCAGGCTGAGAGGGCGCGCAGAGGTCCGAGGGCGGAGAGCAACGGAGCGTCGTTGCCGTTGTGGCCTGCGGGTGTGGCTACGCGAGCCTGACTCGTTGCAGCGTGAGCTGGCGCGCCTCCTCCAGCGCCTCGCGGCGGATGGTGATGGGGAAGCGGCCGTGCACCGGGCTGAGGCGGGCGCCGAGGGCTGTCGCGGCCCAGAAGAGCCAGGCCAGCGGACGCATAAAGCCCGTCAGTTCCGCAGCCTGGCGTACCTCGGCCAGGGTGTCGTCGTCCCACCCGCCGGCCAGGCCGTACAGGAAAGCGAAGAGGGGCAGCGATGGCAACAAGCCGATGAAGAGGATGGCGATAGAGGTGATCTGGTCGCCCCGCCAGATCAGGCCGGTGACCCAGCGCAGAATGCCATAGTGGGCTGCGCCGGCCAAAATGGGCGCGGCCAGGGATTGCCAGGCAAAGTAGCGGTGAGGGAAGCACACGCGGTCGTTGATGGCGTAGGAGGCCAGCACCTTGGTCAGCAGGCCGACAAAGTAGGCGGCGATGAGGCCGTAGATCTGCCAACGGCCCACCAGGATGAGGGCCAGGCCGATGCGGATGATCTGCTCCATGGCGGTCATCGCCGAGCGCAGGTATGGGCGGTTGGAGCCATTCTGAATCTCATCCGCCGTCCACGAGCCGAACTGGATCACCCCCCACAGGGTGAGCGGCACGGCATAGGCCGCCGCGCGCACGAACTCGGGCCCGCTTGCGCCCAGGATGAAGCGGTCGGCCACGGCCAGCAGCACCGCCCCCACGAAAGCGCTGATGAGCCCGCCCCACTTGTAGCCCATGGCCGCATAGTACTGGGAAAGGCGCTTGTAGCCGTGGGAGATGGCTTCGGAGATGCCCGGCATCAGATTGGCATAGAGCACCTGCAGGATGGTGTAGGCCGTGATAAAGTTCGAAGCCAGGGTCCAGTTGCCCCAGACCTCGTTGTAGTTGATCAGCCGCA
>Ga0123519_10009212_pt1 | contig 14896 bp, 18 predicted proteins | sample YelNatPaOPRAMG02_FD_87396 | JGI IMG/M metagenome (GOLD analysis project Ga0123519, IMG submission 87396) | Hot spring microbial communities from Yellowstone National Park - Yellowstone National Park OP-RAMG-02 (version 2) | ecosystem: Environmental > Aquatic > Thermal springs > Hot (42-90C) ...
CAAGCGTAGATTCGGTAGCTCCTCTACCTACTAATAATATATTAACCGATGCATTCAAATCCCTATCTAACATACTCTTACATTCAGGACATATCCAATCTCTATCTTCCAATTTTAAATCTACATTTATATATCCACATACAGAACATCTCTTTGAACTCGGACAAAACATAGGTATCTTTCTAATCGGAACACCAGCCTCTTCCGCTTTGTATTCTAACTTAGAAAGAAAATCAATCCAAGAAGCATCATATATACCTTTTGATAATTTATGATTCTTAGTCATACCATCTATATTTAAATCTTCTACATATATCTTATCATAGTTATCAACAATATTCCTGCTTAATTTATGCAAGAAATCCTCTCTCTGATCCCTTATTTTTCTATAAGTTTTAGCCAATATCATTACAGCTTTATTCCTATTCTTTGAACCCTTAATCTTCCTTGACAACTTTCTATGCCTTATCTTCAATTTCTCCTCTGATTTTTGTAAATATCTCGGATTTTCTATCTTAATTCCATTACTTAAAGTAATAAAATTCTTTAACCCTACATCTATACCTACCTCTCTATCTCTTTCCCTTTTCTTAATTTCCACCTCTTTTATGGCAGTAAAAATTATATACCACCTATCTACTTCTCTCTTAACCATACAGGTCTTAATCTTACCTTCTATATCTCTTGTTAACTTTATTTTAATACATCCTATCTTAGGTAATCTAACTCTTTTATTCTCAATCCTAATACTCATATATTGAGGATAAGTGAAACTCTTATACCTATTCAAAGACCTAAATCTCGGAAATCCAGCTTTCTTACCTTTTTCTTTAAGTCTATCAAAAAAGTTCTGAAATGACCTATCTACTCTATGTAAAACATCACATAAAACTTGACTATGCACCTGATTAAATTCTGGATATTCCTTCTTAAAATTCGGTAATTCATAGCACTGGTCATAATAACTCAAGCTCTTCTTATCATTCATTCTATAAGCTCTTATCCTCTGCTCTAATGCTAAATTATACAATTGTTGACATAAGTATAAATTATATTCTAATAGTCTTAGCTGTTTCTTAGTAGGATATAACCTATACTTATATGCTCTTATTAGTTCCATATTTTATCTCTTTCCTAAATAATCTAATTCAGGTTGATAATTTGGTGCTAATTAAATCCTCTAAAATTAAATCCAATGGTTCTAAATCTGGATATTCAACCACCAAAACTGAAACTATATCCTCAATAGTATCACAACCAGATAACTCCTCATATATTTTTAATCCCTCTAATAAATCATTTAAAATAGCAATAGCATCATTATAAGTATCCACCAAAACTGGAAATTTTAACTCACTTACAAAACCTTCTAAATCATTTATAAATCCCTCAATCTTAGAAACAATATCTATAATCTTCGCCCCTATATCACGATATACAGAGACAACTTCCTCATCACTTATACCCCGCTCATTCAAACCACTACGAACCTTATCCATTACATCCTGAGCAAACTTCAAACGAGCTATCCTAAACTCTGGGAGCTTTAAAGCAGTCTGAATCTCATAAACCAAATCATCTCTCCCCTGATAAGATAACCAATTTAATAACTTACGCCACCACTCCGCACCTCTATCACGAAAACGACGAACAAAAGCCTCCCCACCTACATCAGTCTCCTTACTCTCCCTCTCTATTATATCCTCTATCTGATGAACATAAGGAAAATCTGATAAACCTCTTTTCTGTCTTCCATCAACCATATAGCATTAACCTCCTTTTTCAATGCAATTCACCCTCTAAATCATCAATCAAATCATCTAAATCCTCTAAATTAAAAATCATTTCATCTCCAATTTTATTCAACATATCTTTTATCCTCTTCAACTCACTTCTAGACGAACTAAGCAAATCAAAAAATCTATTCCTATCATCTTGATCTATCTCACCATCATCTAATGAGTCCATAACCATCATTATATCACCCAAAATAGCTAATATATCTATAACACTATCATCTACCATCATCCTAAACTCTTCAAAAAAATCTATTTTATCACCAACTGCATCAATACTTAATTCCGCTTTTTTTATCATCTATCACTCCCCATTCTACTAAGTTATCTAACCTTTTCTCTACTTTTAAACCTATGTCTAATCTATACATCATATCTGAAAAACCTATATAATCTAAAGCTCCATAAGCATTACCTCTTGCAGACGATATATCATCACCAGTCCCATTTATAACTAAAACCCTCCCATGACCAGGCACAGAATAATAGCCATCTTCCTTCTTACACAACGCCTGAAAACCTATCTTATAACCATTCTCTAACGCCTCTTCTAAACCAAATATCTTTACAAACCCAGACTTCTTAACAACATCATCAAAAGGATAACCAGCTATATTTAGACAAACTCCAACCACCCATAAATTATCATAAGCTTCAAATCTATCTATCTCTCCAGTTGCTACCCCAAATAATATATCACCTAAATTATCCTTATGCAAAACGCTCTGAATCATAATCATAGGATAACCAAATCTACAAGTAAATTCCAAAACATAAAAACCATCCTCATTACACATACAATCTATATCTATTATACCTCTATAACCTATATCCTTTAAATAACCAGATAAATTATTAAAATACTTAACAAAAGGCAAACCAGAATTATAGGTATAAATTGCACAATTACCCATCTCACCAGTATTCGGACCAACCTCACCATCCATAAGCTTCTTATGCTCAAAATTTATCAAATAAGGCTCCACAAACTCATAACCATTAAAAAATCCAGAAATAGCACACTCCACACCCTCTATCCTCTCCTCTAAAATAACCTCAACATTAGAATCTAACTCTTTCACTTTATTTAAATACCATAAACAATCCTCTTTACAAACTGGCAAATAAGTAGATAATAAATCAGTTCTCACCTTTGAAAACTTCAAAACAAACTCCCTATCCTCATTATTTACAAAATCTATAGCCTCATCTGGGTTCATACTATAAGTTTCAGGAACATCTAACCCACACTCCTTACAAATAGACTTCGCAAAAACCCTATCATTCTCCAATTCCTCACCCTCTTTACCAGCACCAAAAACAACACAACCCTCCCTACGAAGAAAATCTATATCATCTCCCCAACCTATATCCGTAAATAACACCATATCAACATCATCAACCAAATGCCAAAAATTGTCAACCCTATTAACACCCCATTCCTCAAACAAACCTTCACCATAAGATAAGTCCTCCTGCTCAGGATGAGCCTTAATCCAATTCTCAAAATAATAAACCTCATTCCCTTCCTGTGCTAATTTCCTCACAACATCCAAAGCTAACCCAGTATCAACTACTAATATTTTTCTTTTATCAGCCATCACACAAATCCTTCTTTATTCTCTCATCAATTACTTTCCCAATTTTATCTATCATAATAGATAAAACAGGCTTAGTCCTATCCCTCAAATTATTTAAACTACCCCTAACATTCACTACAAAATCATGATAAGGACCACGAGGCTTAAAAACATCCCTATAATCATCAGGAACTTTACCATAAGACTGAACCATTGCTAAAAATTTTCCTAACTCTATCCAATCCCCTAAATACATAACATCCACATCCCTAATACGATTCAAATCAAAAGCCCTCCAATCCCCTCTTGAATAATCCCAACCTATCAAAATCACATTCCCCTTATTGGTATACCATAAATAGTGAGGTTCAACAACCCGAGTAGTATATTCACCATTTAATTTTCTATAAGCAAACCTAATTACATGATATAACTTAATAACATCTAATAAATCAGCAATCTCTGGAAACTCTATCCTCTCATAATACTCTGGTATCTCTAATTCACCCTGCGCATACCTTTTAGAAAAATTATAAACATCATTCACAACCTTTTTAATATCAAAAAAATCAACATTCCCACCTAAATAAGAACCAACCATATACACACTTGCATCATCATAAGAAACCCCATCCCTACAAAGATAACTAGCCCTATCTCTAATAACATTCAATAAAGTATCCTTACTAGCACCAAGACATAAAAAATAACCATTTAAAGCTGACATTAAATCATTATCCTCTAAATCCTCTAAAGAAGCTACCCTATACTTATTCCAATCATTATAAATATTATAATCTTTATCACTAATAGCATAATTAAAAGAAATCCACCCAGGATAAAATTTTCTTTTAAGATTAAAACTATCTAATAAACTATTTAAAACACCCTCACTCAACAAAATAACATTACCATTTATATAACCTATCACAGGACGCTGAACTTCACCAACCTCTATATCAAACATAACTGGTATCTCAATATCAACATTACCACCAGTATAACCTCTCAACTTTATACTATAAGTCACCACTCCCTTACTATTATCTAACATACGATACTGCAACACTTTAAAATCAGTGATAAAACCAGATAAATCAAAACCAGAAAAATAAGACAAAATCTTATCCCTTCCAATAAGGTCTAAACGAAATTCTTTACCTATATACTGCATCATCCACCACCTTTTAAAAATCCCTTATTTTTAAGGAGAGACGCCGAAATTAAAACAGAAAGGAGGGGAGGTGGGATTATATCTCGGCGTCCCTCCATTAAAGAATTAATATAATTTTTTTGTAACAGGAACAACATCCTCAATCCACCTTTCCACATAATCTCCATTCCTCAAATTTATTCCTACCCAACCATCATCCTTTACCCATTCTACAATACCAACCTTTCCATAATAAGGACTAGCAGGATTTCCTTCAATTCTCACAGCATAACCTTCAGTAACATAATCAGACATCAGAGAACCATCCTCATCACTCTTTTTATTTTCCTTACCTTTATCCTTCTTATCTTTATCTTCCTTATCACCTTTAACTCTAATCTTACCTTCCTTTACTCCATAATCCTCAATCTTACGAATTATATTATTATTTGGAACCCTTCTTTTTTTAAAACCAGAAGCCTTTATAATACTAAAAATTTCATCTCTAACCTTTCCAGAAGTTTTATTCAAAAGCTCTCTCTGCAAATTATCCCAATCCAAACCACCATCATTATACTTTGAAACTAAATATCTAACCCATCCACTATCATCTGGAATTTTACTTATCTTACCAATAATTTCTTCTATCTTAGCCTGCCTCTCTATCTTCTTACCTCTTAACCTATTCTTTATATCTTCCACTTTTGCAAATTTATCTAACTTATTAACAATAACATTTTCTACACTGGACTTAACATCCCTAATATCAAGCACATTTAAATCCAAACTATAATCCTTTCCAGAATATCTCTTTACTAAATCAGTAAAAATTTTTCTAACAGCATTACTTGAAGCATCCGAACCTAATATCCTCAAACCTCTACAAGCATCTATAAAATCATCAAGAGATTTTACACCCTTAGCTATTCTTACAAGAGATTTCCATTCTAAATCACCAATCACCTTATTTAATACATCTTTAATAAAATCCAAAACAGAATCAGCATCTGAATAATTCCTAATATAATCAGCTAACCTTTTAAAATCAGAAAAAGTCCAATAACTACTTGGGTCATCTTCACTCCTCTTCTTTAAAACTGCCAAAAAATCTCTATTCTTAACCTCATCACAAGCTATCCTATAAAATTCACCAGCTTTGATAATCGGAAAATCTAACTCATCAAAACTTATATTATCACTAGCAACTATATCATTCTCTAATCTTCTTAAAAAATCAATCCCAGGAAACATTTTCCTACCTCCTTCAAATTTATTTTACCATCTCTTTCTTACCACTATTCCAAGAATCTGGAACTGAATAATCAGCCTCAAATTCATCTAAAAAACTCTTAACCCTATTAAACTCAGACGGATTCTCAAAATGAAAAATACCTAAATCATCACCAATAATATGATAACAACTCCTCAAATCCCTTTGATTAGCAAAATTATCAACCTTATGAGTCCTTCTTACAAAAATAGAAGCTATATTATTTTTACAACAAATTTTTCTCAATAAATCCGCTCTCAATCTACGAACCAAGTCCAATCCCCCTTTATCAGCATATTTCTCTCCTAATTTCTTATACTCTGCATAAAGCTCAACTGGAGATAACTCATCCTCTTTTTCTATTAAAGCCTCTATTTCACTATAAGCCACCTTCAACAAATTCTCATCCAAACCAGTTCCCTCTAAATACCTCCTCCAATAATTCTTTCCAAATTCATCCAATCCTTTTTTCTTTTTCATTCCCAAAGTAATCTTCTCCTTCCAAGGTTTTTCTCTCTTAACTACATTCTCTACAAACCCTACTCTTTTATAAGAAGATGCATCTCTAAACCAATCTGCTATATCTTTACCATACCATCTCTCAATATACTCAGCTACTTTATCAATATCATCATTTTTAAACAAGGAAAAAATTTTATCCACAACCTGTTCAAACTTATTCCCCAAAATTATTCCTCCTCTTCTTCAATCTCGCTTAACAACTCATTCAAATCAGTTACCAGTTTCTCCTCAAATTCGTCGCCATCAAATTCATCATCTATCACATAATTCAAATCTAATGGATGCAATCCTTCATACAAAGGACTTCTTTCATGAGTAGAAATTCTTATAATCACACCTTCCCCAGATTTTACATAGTAACTTTTGTCAAATTCCATATACTCTTCTGAAACATCGCCCACATAGATATATACACTCTCGCTATGTTGAGATTTTTTAATCTCATAACCAATTCCCAAATCATCTAAAACTTTTTTAACAACATCAACAGCATCATTTATTAGAGCTTCCTTGTATTCCTTTATTCTTGTCCTTTTTAACTCCTTCTCCCTCTCTTTCACCAATTTATCGTAGTCAGTTTCCAACTCTCTTACTCTTTCATCATAAAAAACTGCAACCTCTGCAATCTTTTCCTCCATAGATAAATCCTCCCAATTTTCAACCCCAATCCCCTCAATTAGAATTTGTCCCTCTGGACACCCCTCTAAATCCACCTTGCCACTTTCTATCAAAGCAATCGCTCTATTTTTTTCCTTTACCATTTCGGAAATTGCATCATCTAACTCTGCCAACTTAACATCATAATACTCTTCTTCCAGAGTCCCCCCTTTTGGAAGTTCTTGCTTCCCCGACCAGACCATTATCCAATCCCCACAACTGTTAATATATTAACCGATGCATTCAAATCTCTATCTTCCAATTTTAAATCATACATTCTCATCTTCCAAACGCTCCAAATAATACTTCTCCCCTTCCTTCTTAACCCTCCAAATACGATGAGCAAACTTAACAATTCTACCAACATTATCATCAGAAACCTTACGGGCTAGCTCTAACCTATTACAATCACCATAAATATCCACCCCTATTTCCTTTGCTATCCTAATCAAATCCTCATCACTAAAAAATGATAAATCAGATGGGTTTTTCATAATCTACCTCCTTATTTTTTAAAAATTATTATACCATCCTCTTTCCCTTTAAGCTCTTAATCACATCTTCAACAACCCGTTTAGCAAAATATTCTGCATCATCATAATAGTAATCATATATAATTCTTGCATCAGCAAATTCAGGGGTATCTCTTAATCCACTAACAAGATCTTCTAAAGTTTTACTCTTCTCAATAATCCTATTAATAACACCCTTCATTTCTTCATCTATCTTCCCTTCATGAATATCCCACCAACCTGACAAAATAGCATCAGATGGATTATCACCTATAGCAGAATCAATATAAGAAATAATATAACCATCAAAACTATCTGAAATACTTCTAACCCAATCCATAAAATCATCAAGATTATCGGGTATAATACTTATATCTAACCCCCTATCTTCAAGACTATCTACAATATACCTCTTAAGTTCTTCAAGAGCTTCATCATCAAACCTCTCTTTCTCTTGACACTCCACCACTAAAACAAAACTACCTAAATCAGATACAGGATCAACTTCAATAAAAGAAGTTCCCATTTTTCCCTTACCTCCTTATTTTTTAATTTTTTATATAATATAAATTCTACCATTTCCTAATCCTAATTATATCACCAAAATTATTAAAACTCTCAAAATTATTAAAAATTAATAATATATTCATCATTACCTATTTTATTAACTTTTCCATCAAAAACTTTAAATAAATCATCATTATCTATATTAACCACTAGTTTATTTATACCCGCCCTACACCTGCAATAACCCACTAATTTATTACTTATTACATATCTATATACCCCCTTAGCCTCTAATACCTTACAACCCTTTTTACATACATATCTTCTAAAAAAATCCTCCTTTTTAATCCCATATATCTTCTCTAACCAATATATCAACAACTGATAGGATACCCCAAGACTATCAGCTAAATATGATAAATTCTTATAATCTTTAGCTAATTCAATTATACTCTCTAAAGAGTTATCAATCTTCTTTAAGAGAATATTATCCTGTTTCACCCGTTCCACCATTACCCCTCCCATTTAGCCATTTTGCAAAGCCATATATCACCCCTAATAAAGCAGTTAAACCACTTAATAAAGCAGATACATTCCCTAAACAAGCAACAAATAAGTCATCACTCAATCTTAAAGCCCTATTCAAAAATAAACCAGTATAAACAAAAACTAATATAACACCAGTCAAAAGCAATAATCTACTAATTGAAACTCTACTATCTACAAAAACTAACCACTTTATCCCCCTATTACCAGTTTTTACCATCCCGAGGTTCCTCCTTATCATTTCCTACTATTATTTTACTCCAAACCCATCCACTTATCAATAAAACCTGCATTTTTAGCTTTCATTATCCTATCCTTGCCTATTTCAAAATATTCATCACATAATTCAAAACCAATAAACCTTCTACCTAACATCAAAGAAACCACCCCAACTGTCCCACTACCAAAAAACGGATCCAAAACAATATCCCCCTTATTAGAAGAAGCTAATATAAAATTCCTTATTAACTTTACAGGCTTTTGAGAAGGATGAACCTTATCTAAAACAGGATGTACCTTAAAAACATCAAACGAAGGCTCTCCTACTTTAAATAAACCCCTTTTAGACATCCCCTTACCAGATTTAATAGCATAAAATATAGCTTCCCAAGTGAGCCAATACCTATCATCACCATAAGTCAAACATGAATTCCCCCCGTAAAACCAAACTAATATATTCTTCAAAACTAAATTCTTCCTTATCCACCCTTCAACCCCATACATCAATAAAGGAGCAAAAAAACAATATAAAGATGACCCATCCTTCATAACCCTTTTAATCTCTTCTAACCATTTAAACTGCCACTCATCATTCTTACAATCCCATTCATATCCCTTTGAATTATAAGGCGGATCAGCTATAACCAAATCAATACTACTATCAGGAATACCTTTTAATAATTCCAAAGCATCCCCTTTTTCAATATAAAAATCAACTATTTTATCGGTTTCTAACACTTGCTATACCCACAACTTAAACAAGTAAAACACCTTCCCTGCCATTCAATATCATTAGAACTACACTCTGGACAACGAAAATTCAACTCCTCTCCAGTAGCCTTATTCTTTATACCATTCCCAGAAAAAGCAGATAAAACTTTAGAAACCGCATCTAAACAAGAATCAACCCTATGATACTCATTATCATAACAAGTCATAGAACACTTTATACCAACTAACTGCTTTGTCAATACATCCAAAGATAAACCACACTGCAACCCTACACTTAATAATCTGCCAATCGCCTCTAAAAAACCACTTGCACACCCCCCACTCTTACCTAAATTCAAAAAAATCTCTGCTACATTACCCTCATAACTATTCAAAGTTATATATAACTTACCACAACCAGTCCTAATCCAAATCGTCCTTCCACTTAACTCTCTTATATCATCCCTTATCATACCCACCTCCTCACAAGTATAAATTAAATTTTATATAAGCATCAAAAGGACTTTAAAGCTCTATATAACACCCAGCCAACAACATTATCTACATAATTAAAATTATAAGTATCTACTTCTTTTTTATTACTTAAAAAATAAACCTCATAAATCATAGAATTACATTTAGTCGTATTCAAAACATAAAGATCATCTCTTTTAACAACCCCTCTATTTTTATTACCAAGAATTAAAGAAGAAAAATTTACCAACTTCTCCGCAACTGGAATAACACCAGCAAACTTCGGATTTACCAAAACCTCAACTCCATTCGCTAAACCAGAAGCATCAGCATTCAAATGAAACTCTATATACAAATCTGGATTATACTTATTTATCCAATCAACCTTCCACTTCATAAAACTATTATAATCCTTCACATTCGTATTATCTGCAACAATACCTAAATTCATCTTATCCTTAAAATTTGTAAATATATTTAAACACATCCTCTTAACTATATCATACTCCCTCAAATTAAAATAACACGCCCCTGGATAATTAGGATGATGACCAGCACCTAATAATATCTTATCCATTATACCCTCCACCAAATAATTTAAGATATAACCCCTCTCCTAGCACCTTCTCTAAATACCGTTATACCCTTACAACCTAACTTCCAAGCAGAAACATATATATCATTAACCGTATCAACAGAACAATTATAAGGCAAATTCACCGTCTTACTTACTGCATTATCAATATACTTTTGAATCACTGCCTGAACAGCTAAATGCTGTTCAGGAGTTATATCTTTATAAGTTAATAAAAACTCCTTATAGGTATCATAATCTATCTTATTTAATAATGGATGAGTTATCTCCCTCTCACCAAAACTATCCCTTCTAACATACCTCAACTTAAATAAAGGCTCTATCCCCGAACTAACACCAGCTAAAATACTAATAGAACCAGTCGGAGCTATAGTAGTCAAAGTAGCATTCCTAGAACCATTCAGCTGAAAATCTAAATTCTTAACAAAACTATCACTTAGGTCAAATCCACCTTTAATACGGGCAATTTCATAGCTGGCTCTCCAAGCAGTATTTGAAAATTCCTTAAAAAGCTTATCTAAAAATTCTAAACATTCTTTAGAACCATACTTTAATTTCATCAAAACCAACATATCAGCCAACCCCATAACCCCTAAACCTACTTTCCTTGAAGCCTTAGTATTCTTTTCTATCCTCTTATCCACAAAATAATTAACATCAATAACATTATCCAAAAACCTAACAGCTTTAAAAATAACATCCCTAAATAAATTAAAATCAAATTCACCAACCTCATTAACAAATTTCATTAAATTGATTGAACCAAGATTACAACTCTCATAAAACATTAAAGGCTGTTCTCCACATGGATTTGTAGCCTCTATAACCCCAGCTTTATTTAAAGTATGAGTCTTATTTATAGTATCAAAAAATAAAACCCCTGGCTCTCCACACTCCCAAGCATTATGAATTAACCTTCTCCACAACTCTCTAGCCCTAACAACCTTCTTTACAGAACCATTATAAGGACTAACTAACTTCCAATCACCATCCTCCTCTAAAGCTCTCATAAACTTATCCGAGACCATAACCGAAAAATTAAAATTATTAAATTTCTTCCTATTTAACTTTACAGAAATAAAATCATCTATATCAGGATGATCTATCCTTATAACCGCTATATTTGCACCCCTTCTTATACCACCCTGCTTAATCTGCTCAGTAGCAACATCAAAAATCTCTAAAAATGAGAGAGGACCAGAAGCAACCCCCTTCGTCCCACCAACAGAAGAACCCGCCTCTCTAACACTAGATAAACAAAAACCAGTTCCACCACCAGTCTTATGAATCAAAGCCATCAACTTTAAACTATCAAAAATCTCCTCCATACTATCACCAATCGGAAGAACAAAACAAGCAGATAACTGACCCCTATCCAAACCAGCATTTGAAAGCGTAGGAGTATTAGGCAAAAACCAAAAATCTTTTAAAAGAAAAATATAATCCTGATACTCTGAACTATTTGAAGCTATAGCTGAAGATACTCTTTCCACTAAATCATCCCAACTCTTCTCACCATTCTTAAAATATCTTCTCTCTAAAATAGAAAATACATACCCATCCATTTGACAAGTATCTCCTTATCAATTTTTAATCATCTGATTCATCATCATTATCTGGTTCATCACAAGCACAAATAAGCCGATCTAAAAATTCCTTTAAAAAGTAATCAAAATCTAATTCAAATTCATTAGAATCTTTTATATGAGAATCTTTTGCATATTTCCTCCAAATATCTTTAAGCTCCTTTTTTACCTTATCCAAGTCTTTATAAATATCATCCAACAACATAGCCCTTTTCTGAGCATTAGCAATAACATCCTCAAAAGAAGTTTCAACAATTTTAATATCTCCATTTTTACTCAACCTTACAGACATTATACCACAATTAGTTCTCTCATCATACCCAAAAAGAGCATTTATCAAATCAAAAACAGATAAATAGTCTTCATTATTTTCTATAAATAATTTAAGCTCATCTACTACTTCCAAAGACCTATCCACCTTTCTCAATTTAAAAAAAAGCTCTTTCATATTCTCTTTATCTAACTCAAGCAACCTGTTTAAAAAATCTATTACCTCCTGATAAGAAACCTGCTTCTTAATCATTTTAATCCTCCTTTTAATTAGTGAAACTTTATACTATTAGGAGTCTCATCCAAAATCCTATTAAGATTTTCTAAAAAAACATTTCTATTTTTAAGCATAGTTATAAACAAAGAATAAGAAACTAAATTACATAACCGAGCAATACCAAAAAGTGCCCTCTCAAAAAAGAATTCAGATAAAAATAAACAAAAAAACATCCCAAAATAAACATCATTAGTTAACAAACTCAAAGCCTCTGACTCATTCAAAATATCAGATACAAATGCCTCTCTATACTTTTCTACAAAATCCACATCCCTAAGCACAACTGCCTTATCTAAATCATCTAACTTATCATCCCATTTATCCTTAATTCTAATTATTCCTTCTTTAAGAACATCAATAATCTTTGTATTATCCTTATTATCTTCCATCACAACCTCCAAAATCAAAAGCCTTTCTAACAATATATCTATGAGGAGCACCATGATAACATAAGTTTCTACCAGAAAACTCTTTACTAATCTTACTATATAAAATGTCTACATTTTTATAAGGAACAAAATTCCAAACAAAAAACATCAAACCATTAAATAAATCCCACTTATTCAATTTATCCTTCTCCAACAAATTCTTGATAACACCATCCATCAAATTCTCTCTTAACCTCTTACCTATTTTTAAATAATCTATAGTGCTAATAATAGCACTCTCATCAATCAAATCATTTAAAAAACTTTTCCAAATACTAATAGAAATCTCTTGAAACTTATCTTTTAACTTTACAACCCCTATATCTATTACATCTGGATCCAATGGGATATTCCTTTTCCCTCTACGCAAAGAAATCTTCGGCAAAAAAGAAATAATTGGAATATCCTTATTCCAACCTATACTCCATAATCTAACATTCCCAGTAGATAAATCAGAAGAATAAGCTAATCCAATATTTATAACCTCATCAGAAACTATCTCTAAACTATCCGAAAACTTAAAATAAGCATCTAACCTCAAAGAATCCTCAGAAATAAGATAAAACTCATTAGCAACATTCTCAAAATTCTCTTTAAAAATACTATACATAATAGAAACCAAACTAGAATGAGGATATAAATAAGTATCATTATCAACTATAGAAGCAATCTTCTCACCATCAAATACCAAAGCCTTTTTACCAGAAGGAATATCACTAACACGAGTTGTTAACTCTTCCTCCTTAATTGTAGAAAAATTATCCTCAAGCTCCTTCTTGTCTATAATCCTAAATTCCTTCATTGAACTACCTCCTTTTCAATAATTTTAATTTTATTCTTATCGCTCGGCTCGGCATCAACAAAATCAGTTCTAAAGTATTTTAAGTTACCTCCTAAACCTTCTACCCATTCACCTTTCAAATTTTTATACCCCTCAATAACTTTTTTAATTCTCGGATAGCAAACATCGGTGCAAATATTACTCTCATTATTAGTGCAAAGAATAAATTGGCGATTACCACCATCTTCTTTATTAAGTTTTAAAACAGCATGAGCTGTTGTGCCAGAACCAGCAAAAAAATCTAAAATAATACCTTCTTTATCAATTATTAAATCTATAATAATTTTAATAAGTTTAGTTGGCTTTGGGTTTGAAAAAATTCCTTTATTTAATATTTCGGACAATTCTTGATTAGATTGTCTAGTGCTACCAAAATCTTCATATCGCCAAAATGTCCATATCGGCATTCTTTCTCCAACCTCAGATAAATAAGTCTTTCTTTGCGGAACCTTAATCCCCTTTGGATCAAGCCAAATTCTGCCTTCTCTTTCTAATCTTGCTAGTGTTTCTTTAGAAAAACGAGGGAAAGTCCCAGGTGGAGCTTCCCAAACTTGCCCATTTTTAAATTTATACTTATATAAACTGTTTTGTGTTCCACTTTTTGCATGTAACGGAGTTAATAAATAAGGACCTCTTGGATCATTATCATAATTCTTATAATAGCTTTTTTGTTTTTCTCCCTTTATCATTCCTTTAATTTTACATTTAGATTTATTCCTAGCATAAACTAAAATGTATTCGCTGTTAACCGAAAAATGTTTTGCGTCATTTCTTAAAGTATCTGTAGATTGCCAACAAATTGTTGCTAAAAAATTATTCTCTCCAAACAAATCTGGATTATCCATTAACAACTTTAACTGCGCCACTTCATTATCATCAATTGAAATAAAAATTACCCCTGTATCTTTCAATAAATTCTTTGCCAGTTTTAACCTTTTCTCCATAAAAGAAA
>Ga0123519_10009218_pt1 | contig 14890 bp, 7 predicted proteins | sample YelNatPaOPRAMG02_FD_87396 | JGI IMG/M metagenome (GOLD analysis project Ga0123519, IMG submission 87396) | Hot spring microbial communities from Yellowstone National Park - Yellowstone National Park OP-RAMG-02 (version 2) | ecosystem: Environmental > Aquatic > Thermal springs > Hot (42-90C) ...
GCGATGAAGTACGTCACGAACCTGAAGAACCACATGATCATGAACCTCAAACGCTTCATGAAAAGCTCCGTCTTCGCGCTGTACCCGGGCCTGTCTCGCACAGGAATATGGGCCATCATCGATGGCATCACGAACGATCCTCGGGATGACCAGGAGATCGAGTTCGTCGACGAGAAGACATCACGTACGAGCACCAATGTGGATTCTGTGATTCGTGCGACAATTCAAGAGCACCGTGCGGTACTGGGGCTGGTCAACCCAACAGAAAAGGTATCAGAGATGAAAAAAGATGAAGAGAGATGTTGTCCCTTCATCCTGCGTTCTTTCGTGTTTCTGAATCGAGAGCTCGAACGCATGGCCGATATGGAGCTGGACGTGGAGGAAAATGAAGATTCAGTGGAACGCAGGGCTTCGCTTCTGGAGCAGCGCTTCAATGTCGTTCCGATACGCGAGGACAAGTCACACTTTATCACAATCGATTCTGGCGTCCTTTTCGGCATTATGAAGGAGATCTGTCCCGAGTTCGATGTAAGCAGGGAGGAGTTCACGGGCGAAGACCGCGACACCTATTGGAGGGATATCTTCGATTTCAAACGTCGCAAAACGAGTAAGAAGAAGGTATTCACGGGGAAGATCGAAAGCGATGGGGTATCCATAGGTGTACACTATCGGCGCTCGAAAGTGGATCGCCCTGTTCGGTCGTCGTTGTCGCCCTCGGCGAAGCATGAAGATGAGAAGGAGGCGGGCCCTGCGGCGCACAACGTGCACGGGAACGACTTTGTCATCGGCACGGAACGCCCTGGGAACACGGATACCATGATCGTCGCTGTGCCTAAGCGCGGGCAAGATGGTAACGACGGCAACTTACACCAGAGCGACATGCGTCTTCGAAAGTCCTCGAACGCGCGCTACTATCGAGGGTCGGAACGAATGCATGCACGGAAAAAATGTGAGATGCGGAATACAGGAGGTAAGAATCACCTCGAAGCGATGAGCGGGGCGACAAACCTTGGAGCGGACCTTAAAGCTTTTCAGGAGTTCGTGGAAGTTCAGGTTGCGCAATGGGAGGCGTTTTGGCAAGAGAACAACAGGTTCCGGTGAGCTCATTGGCGTCTGAACTTGTACCGAAGGAAGTAACGTGCACTTGCCAACTTTTTCAATTACTTGAGCGCCCTGAAGGAGGACGAGAGTCAGAGTCCCGTAGTAGCACACGGAGCAGCGAGCTGGGCGTCCATAAAAGGAAGCATACTCGCTCCGTCGACACGAGCGTACAAAGAGCGTGCACATCGTTTTGTCACAGCACCGATAGGTCAGTTCCGTACCTGAACCATATTCCATGAGCTAGGGTATACGCTTCAGAGCGTCGAGATGGAAAAAAGCCAGCGGAGCGCTTCGGAGGTAGAACAGCACGGAGAGCTGACAGAGCAGCGAACGGCGCAGAGGGTACGTGCTCGAGGAATCCTTCCATGGTTGTGTTCAACCAGTGGCAATGAACACAGAGAGTTCATGAACCTTGGCATGAACGCTGCCATCAATACGAGGAGATGTGCGGTACTGGAGACGAGACCCGAGGAACTGACGCGATCGAACTTGGTGAGGCAGCCTCTCCGGGTCGAAGTGTACAACGAGAAGCTGAAAACGATAACAGATGGCCGGTCGAACAAGGCCGGGAAGCCTCTGCACGTCGGTGTATGTACGCATACGATCGATCGACGCGATCGACACAAACGCAAAGATGGCTGCAGCAAACACGCACGAACGGAGCGAGTGTCACTTTATACCTAAAAATACATCTTTATCCAGCATCGAAGGCGGCGGCGAAGCCGCTGATCGCGCACCACGTTTTCATGCTGCGAACGCGGGTGCTTCGAAACGCCCGCTTGGTGCGGAACGCACGGTAGGAGCACTGCGGCGACGGGTGAACTCGTACTTGTGTACACCCTCGTGTACCGACAAGCGATAGCTTTTGGCGCTAGGCTACGTCCACATGGAATGGTGGTGAAGCGTTCCGGCCATTTTGTGCCCGAGGTTCGAGACCGTGCCCCGCAAGCGGTCGACGCTAGACCAGCGCGTTACCCAAAGCCGCAAAGCACCCGCATGGAGCCTGGTGCAGCGCCGCTGAGGACATGCGCTGAGACGCACCCCGTCATCGATGCTGACGACCAAGCCGGGTGGTCCATCGCCCAGCCTCACACGGAGAGGGTGCTCGAGTCACGTGCCTTGGAAGAGGCGCTGCTCGCTGGTCGGCCGCTAGTGCCCAGCACGGGCAGCGGCGGGAACAGCTCTAGCAGCGGTGGCTTCTTCTCCGCGAGCTACAGTGCACCGCCGGTGGCTGCCCCTGGATTCGAGGCTCCGCCGGCGCCATTTCACGCACACACCGAGCCGGTCGTGCGGCACGTCTCGGGCGTCTTGTCGGTCACTGAGCTGGAGCGCAGCTTTCAGGGAGTCACGACGTCTGCGACAATGGCGCGGACGCCAACAGCACCACCTACACAGGCGACAGCAGAGACGCCGGGCACTGGCGCCTTGAAGACACCCTGGAATTCTTCTTTGTCAGCGGGCTTGCGGTCAGGTACCGCTTCAACGACGCCTCATATGGCTGGCAGCGTTCCACGAGCAGAGCAGCACGCGAGATCGCGAGATCCTTCCACATATGAGAGCGCTTTTCCGTGTTGGTCAGCGACAGAGACCGGTATTCATGTTGCACCTGCGGAGGTGCAGCACCCGCGCGAGTCATCGAGTCACCTCCAGGCCATGAAGCCGCACGAGATTGAGAAAGTTCGCTACCTGCAGCAACGCTCCCTGCACCTGACCGAGTCCGAAGACGCCGTACGGGCCGAGGCCTTCTATGCCACTGAGCTGGCGGCTCGGCGACACGCTGCTGCAAGTCAGCAGCATAACGTCCACGAACGCTCGAAGGTACTGTGGAAGGCAAACCAGGCACAAGCTGAACGGACGCCTTCGATGGCAGGCATGCCACCGTCGCATAGCACCTCCACCAGCATCACGGGCAATGCTGGAGGTGTCCGCGGGCCCCGGAGGCATCCGCCCAATGCAGCAGCGTTGGCGTCAGCGCTGGGTGCTCCACCAAAGTGGACGCCACAAGCGCCCCGTCAGGTGCTATCCCTGGAACTCGACCCCGATTCAGCGACATGGCAAGCAACCGAGCAGGCGAATGGTGAAGCAAACCCCAGCGGCTCGTTCCACGAAGACCCGCGCATCAAAGCACGTGGTCGCATCGAGCAAGCGTACGATGTGCTTCACGGGATGGCGCTGGAGACCGGATCCAGCCTAGTGACGCCAGCGCTCTTCGCGTCCTTGTCTGCTGCGCAGCAGACCGCCTACCAAGAGACGCTGTGCAAGCTGCTGGGCCTCTACGAGCACGGGTCGTCTGCGATGGGTGCAGTCGCATCGTCTGGTCCGCCAACTGCTCAGCTCTTCTACAGTATTTGCGCGATTCCCAAAGGCAAGCGGTTACTCACGCAAGTGTGGCAATTACTGCGTGCCACAGATCGCCAGCGCGTCTATCAGCTCTTTCTGGGGCGTCTCGCCGCTTACTGCAGCACTGAACTGGAAAATCCTGCAAATCAGCACGTAACTGAAGCATTCTGGGGCATCATCACCGACGGCATTCTGCAGTATACGTCGTTGCACGAGCTTGCCGTACTCCTGGACGCCTTTCGCACTGGTCATGCGCGCTCACGCGTCCTGACCCAGGTGGCGCTCTCGAGTGAGAAGGGCACGCACTTGTTGCGGATGCTATTTACGCAGGCATTCAAACTCCTTCAGCAGCAACAGCAACAACAACAACAACAACAGGCGGCGTCGACCACCGAGAGCGCGGCCTGGACGCGCGCCGTCAACGCTTTCGTCGACTGGATCACGCGTTATCTCGGAGATGCGTTTGACCTCGCAAGTCCTCGCGCGGCTGCTGAGCTATGGGAACTCATCGCCCTAATCGATGCACTGATCGAGCCTGGCTTGCAGGCACAGTTTCGATCCACGCTACGATCGTTGATTGAACAAGGCCGGGCACCTCAACCACCGGCACCGGATGTAGACGGCGGCCGACGCACTGCCTCCAGCACCCAGTGAACGACTTTGCGGGCCACGTATTCGGTTTGCTGCTCGCTCAAGATAAAGCCGTGGTAAATCTGACCGCTCTCATACTCGACATGTGCCTCGGGGACTTGTCGGCGAACTCGGGCGCACTGATCAGAAGTTGCAAACGGGTCATCCGGCACATAGTACATGACGAGTCGGCGCGCGAAACGGCGTAGCAGCGCGATATTCATGTCGCCAATGTGAAGACACTTGTCAGCGGCAAGCGCGAGAACGTTCAGGAAAAGATGGTACTTGTCGGCGGCGAGTCGGAAGAGGTCCCGAATACGGCGAGCAACCTGAGGTGTCGCCCGATGTGCCAGAAACTCATCAATGAGATCACTGACCATACGCTCGGGCGCGACGCGGAGGATCATGCTCGCCAAACCCGCCGTAATGTGTCGAGCTCCGCGCTGAAATATAAACGCTCGTTGACGGAAAGCGGTGCGGATACCGTCGGCAACCTCAGCGATCGCTGGGGTAAGTAGAATCACATGCGCTCGTTCCGCTAGCGCTGGACTCGCTTCCAGCATCCGGCAGATGATATGTGCACCGGTGCTGTGGCCAATCAAGACGAGGTCCTCGTTATCGTCGATGTCGATGTCGTCATTGATGTAGTTCGAATCCTCGGCGAATGACCAACCGACGTGTTCCCGAATGTAGGCGAGTTTGTGGCGGGTCTGTTCGGACAGGTCGAAGAAGCGTCCGGGGCGATTCAGGCCTCTAAGGTCGTGCCCGGCGAGTCCAACACCATGGATGACGAATTCAACGGACGGGTTGCCTGCCTGAGCCAGCATCGCTGCGCATTGCAGGAGAAAGGACTCGTACAACTCGATACAGCCCGGGTTACCCGGTAGGAACACAACCTGACACCGGCGACGACGCCCCGGCTGGACTGGATTCCTACTCGTATCGAGATGCCGCTGCGAGTCGCTGGGTGCTTGTTGCGCGGACGGCTGTGAACGCGATACCGCTACCGCACCGTGCTGCTGGGATCGAATGAACGTACGTGTGTAGGGCAGCGTGCTGCTGCTGCTGCTGCGGATGCGACGCATTCCATTCATCGTCGGCGCATCCGAGCTTGTCGAGTCCAGGTGCACGCCTGTTCCCAGGGAGACACTGCATCCCCGATACAAAGCGGCTGCAGGTTCACCGTTGTTCACGGAAATGCGGTTGTTTCCCGGTGATACCGTACCATCATCGAGGATCATGTCGTTCCCCGAGGGCGTCTTCCAGTCGTCCAGGTCTATTGAGGATCCCATGGAGCTCACCGACAGCGACTTGCAACCGAGCGAAGGCAAGCGCTCGGCCTGTGGGGATGCGCCCGTCGCTTGTGCCGCATTCGAGTGGATCACGAGAACCTCCGTCCAAACACCGCCTATCTCCAGGACCCGAAAATGATCATTCGAGGTCTCGCTTAAAGACGATCCTGCGTTGAACGTCCTTTTGAAGGCACCAGCTGTCGGGCGTTTGTTTGGTCGCGAGCCTCGTTTCGGTTGAGGCCGTTCCAAGGTGCTGACCCTACAGCTCGAACGATCTCGGGAATCTTTGTCATCCTCTTCGTGTGGCAGGGACGCAGACGGTCGGGCATGGAAAAGTTTCACGTTCTCGTCGTTCTCGTCGTCGTCGTCGGCCGAGTGCGAGTCTGTTTCGAGCAAGCGTCTCGACCGGGCCTGTGATGTCCCGCGGGAGGATGTCGCCCTTGCGGGTGGATGATGCGTACAAGACGCGGCGGCAGCGGCATTTGCGCTCCCCGTAGAGCCCACGCTTGCTGCATCGAGCACCTGTGTGAGGGATTCACTTTGTGTGTGTTTCGATACCTGCGCCTTTCCAGGACCGGTAAGGCGAGGCGCTGGATCACCAAGATCCGAACGCCACGGCACACGCGATGCCAGAGATGTATCGGGGTTGTTGTTCTTCGCCAGACCGGCAATGTTTCCTAGGCATGCGTCTACATGGCCATCTGCACACAGGAATTCTGCGACACCGTCCTCATCGATGCAGATTTGCTCCGCAGGCGTCCATGCTCCCGATTCGTTATCGGAATGGATGCTGCTCCCGTCATCCTCCAGTTGTGTGCATTCAACCTCTTCGAGCATCGGGAAAGCGATCGCTGCGTGTTTTCGAATCATAGCGTTCACGTGGGCGGCTTGACGTGCCCGCAACCACCTTGCCATGCCAGGAAAGTTCATGATCATCGACCGAAAAATGATCTGAACCGAGAGCAGCGATGCCCGCAACGCAAGCAGCAACGGTCTACGCAGTCGACGGGCGCGCAAGCGAGTGACTCGGAGGGGATCGTGAAACGCTCGCTGCACAACCGGACGCTCACTAGAGCAAGTGCCATCTCTACTGTCACGAAAGAGTGCTGGTAGGAGGCTCAGGCCTCGGAGAGTGGGTGCATGCGAGCCCTGCGTTCGATTCCATGTATTGCGTTTCGTCTGCGATGCTGGTGTTGCTGATGCTCGTGTGCTCTCGTTCGTCTCAGTGGACGTCTGTTGCACGCCAAAGTCGCCCATGCTGGCTCTCATATGCTCTGGATCAGGGCCAAGATCACCCGCTAGGTCTGATACCTTCGAAGGCAAGATGGGTTCCTCCGCGGGCGCCGTGTGCTGCATACGGCGGAAGACCTGAAACAGACGATGTCCAGCTCGTCGATATGCGGCACGCTTCGACCCAGGCAGAAAACGTAGCAGCCCCGAGCCTGGCGGCGGTGCAGGCAAACGCATCATGAATGTCCTCTGGGGCCTTCTCGGCATCTGCTGTTGCGTCAGCGAGTCCACGCTAGCCACCGGAGCGATGTTCGGTGGCTCCCATTGTCGCCATGACCGGGACACCAGGATCGAACGGCGGGCAAACTGCAACCGCTGTTGACGATTCTTCGAGGAGAGTCGCGGCAGAGGCGGCAGGGCACTGACACCAGCGCACGCCCCGGTATCGCGAGAAACGACCCGTTTGTCGCTTACGGTACCTGCATGAGTGATAGCGTCATTGGTGGCCTCGGAATCTTCCACAGAAACAATATCTTCGACCAGGCCTGCTCCGATGCGATCATTCTTGCAAGCAGCCGCCCTTTTCGCCGCATCAGTCGCCTTTGCCACCTCCTCGACGCCAGGCTGTCTGGTTCCGGTACTGTCGACACCGGCACCAGCACCACCACCCAGCTCCACCTCGTGCGCTCCTGAGCTCACTTCCGTCTGCAGTTCGGGGTTCCGCTGGACGCTCTGGTTACTGCTGGTCAGTAGCAGAGCCCAGCCGCGTGCTGCGGAACGCTCCCAGCGTCGCCGCACCGCTCGGTACGAGCGCCAACGCGCTTTGCGCTGTTTCCGCAGGGAGTGCGAGCTGTTCACCCCTACAAAAGCCGCCGCCTGATTGCCGTCTTCAGGGCAGTCTACTTTCTCGCTTTCGTCATTAGCACCTAATAAATACATAACGGATGAAAAGACAGCTGCCAAACGCAGCTGCGCTAGGCAGTGAATACAACGGCCTCGAAACCGTATGATAGTCGTATAGGCTCCAGCGTCGCAGCCGATGCGCCATGGCGCGCATGGTGCTCAGCGCTCACTCGTGGCTTGAGGTACGGTTTACTGGGGTATCCGTTTTCTAGCCGTTTACCTGAACCGTGTTTCACTGGTGTATCCGTTTTCTAGTCGTTTACCTGAACCGTGTTTCACTGGTGTATCCGTTTTCTAGTCGTTTACCTGAACCGTGTTTCACTGGGGTATCTGTTTTCTAGTCCTTTACCTGAACCGTGTTTCACTGGGGTATCCGTTTTCTAGTCCTTTACCTGAACCGTGTTTCACTGGTGTATCCGTTGTCTAGTCCTTTACCTGAACCGTGTTTCACTGGGGTATCCGTTTTCTAGTCCTTTACCTGAACAGTGTTTCACTGGTGTATCTGTTTTCTAGTCCTTCACCTGAACAGTGTTTCATTGGTGTATCCGTTTTCTAGTCGTTTACCTGAACCGTGTTTTACTGGGATATCCGTTTTCTAGTCGTTTACCTGAACCGTGTTTCACTGGGGTATCTGTTTTCTAGTCGTTTACCTGAACCGTGTTTCACCTGCGGATGCGTGCTATCAAATGCTTTGTCGTGATTTATAGAAGGTGTGTATGAAGTGCGTTCATTTTGAAGAAATTAAAGGGTCGCAAGGGAAGGCATAGAGATGGAATTCGGGGGTCCTCGAGGCCCGTCATCATCGGGTGCCAGACGAAAAACGGAAAAATCCTCTTCTCGCTGATCATCGTGCGAAGGAAAGCAAGTGACGAAAACGAAGGAGGAGGTGGAGTAGAGGTGCGTTCAACGAGCGGCAAGAAATGCACGGGGTTTGTGAACTGACACTCTAAAGCCGCTGTCAACATCAGACGATATGCGGTGCTGGAGACACGACCAGTGGAGCTAAGGCGATCTAAATTTGTGGGGCAGCTACTCAGGGTCGAAGTGCACAAGGAGGAACTGGAGCTGATGGCAGGGAGCGGGTCAGAAAAGGCTCGAAAGCGCCTGTCATTCAATACTTCTAGACTTTCGATGATCGTTGGACAATATTCTGTTTTTTGAGCATGTCTAGAAGAGCGCTGTCTCTTCCTAGCCCCGTCTATGACCCGCCACTCATACAGACCGAGTAGCAAACTCGACATTTTATGGCTCCTTTGATGGTACTAATCAAAGACCTTATGGATTGCTACCGATTGAAGAGGATGCAGTCCCATGGACAGACTTGAAAAGTTCTGTGTGTGGTGCAGTACGTTCAGGGTACGAACTACATGAATGATGGTCCATCAACCTGCTAACCGTAGCATATCAGACTCGTGCAAGTGGTGCCATTCCGTCCAAAGCGAGCAGTAGTAGCCTGAAGCCTTGTTGCTCGACCTTGACTCAATCCCAAGGTGCATTCCCATTGATGTACACCCGCGAGGGGATCAAATAGAAACAGAAAGAACGCGTTGGCACTGCTGCTCCAGCATTCACTGTTCTGCATGGAACACAGTACGTACACGACTGGATGATCGTTCCTGTTTCATTTCCAACGTGCTTGCCGCCATGAAAAGCTTCGATGCACGAGGACGCTGCGTGCGTGCATGACCGACCAGAGGTCTGCTCGACGTTTCGCGCGCCGCTGCAGTGCTGTGCCGTGCCGTGCCGTGCTGTGCTGTGCGTGGACATCACACACCAGCATGCAGCAGCGTCAGAGGCGCATTCACCTTTTGTATAGTTCTATACATTAGTGTCATACTTCTTTTGCGATCTCGATGCTTTTGATCGTTGGCGCTTCAGTTGCAGCGCACGACGCTCTAACGCCCTACCCTCGATCGCTTGCGCACGCTGCTTGGCCGTTGTCTGGACGGTATCAGACGAGGGCTAGCGCTGGCAACTTACGTGTATACGATTTATTCGTTATCTGCTGACTATGGGTGAAATGAAGCCTCCGGGTCAGTCTGGCACTGGAACTGCCTCCACGGCGTCTGCGTCGCGGCTGCGCCAGTTCATCAATAGCCCGGCGGGGCCACGCACGGTGTTCTTCTGGGCGCCGGCAATGAAGTGGGCGCTAGTCATCGCTGGTATCCGGGATCTAAATCGCCCTGTTGATCGAGTGTCCACGGCACAGAACGTAGCGCTTGCAGCAACTGGGGCGATCTGGGCACGGTGGTCGTTCCAGATAGTACCCAAGAACTACAGTCTGGCAACGGTGAACGTTTTCGTGTGCGCGACCGGGCTGTACCACTTGTTTCGAAAGGCGCGTGCGTACCTCGAGACGCGCGCTGCATGAACATTGCGCAAAATACAGATCTGGAGCGGAATTGCTGTGTGGACTGCAGGCAAATTACGGGCTATGTTCACGTCTTCGAAGCTGGAACCGAAGTAGACTGTAGCATGTCAGAACAACAGTTTTTACGCGGAAGCAGACGTCGAGGCACCCTGGATCAAGTATCCGAACGGGATAGCGAGTGCCTCCTATGCTAGTGAAGGTCGCTCGGAATGGTGTCGCATGCGCCTTGACGCTGTTAGGGGACTCCGCGTATGCATCCTGCGTCTCTATTCGAAGCAAGAGGAAACCGTTCCGTTTGCATCGCTATCAATCTTGTGAAGGTACGTATGCGACACGGTCCCAATGGCGGGAATGAGCATTCTCAGAAAGAGAGAGAGAGAGACAGGCAGGCCGTCCTTAGATCGTCAACGGCTTTCACCTTGTTACCGCAGGCAGCGCTCGGCTCCGGAGCACGAACCCATAAGATACAGCTTCTCGGTGCTTCGCTTCACGAACACGTATACGCCGGCTGATGGTTACCTCTGTCGAGAGGACCATCCTGTGCTTATAGAATGTTTCTCGGATAGACGGTTTCAGAAACCAGTTAAGAATACGTCAGTTGGCTGCACGTGTGCACAAAGCGACCTTCTCCAACGCCTGTAGAAAACAGCTCATGGATCGCACTGTGCATCTCGTGACGCAGGTGCCGAGCGCTTCTCCATGTCGAATGATGTACGGTTCTCACACGTACCAACTTGATACGAGGGGATACAAATCCACGCTGGCGGTGCAAGGTAATGCGCATCTTTACCGAATTGCCCGCGGATCGTCGTTATGTGCAAGCACGACGAAGCACTCCGTCACATGTCGATGACGGTACGCATGAATGAGTAAGTACGTTTCAGTGGCGCTGCATATGATTATCAGTGTGCCGATGTGCGCTCGCGTTCTTTCTCCTGATATCCCTATGGGTCCCTAAATGACGACTCGACGGGGCTCTTTCAGCAACACGACACTGCCAGGTTTTTCGTCCGATTGAAGATGTCTCCTGCTGACATATTTGGCCGGTAGATAGATAACCGTGACGCGATGCACCTGACGCCATTTTGAACGCTCTTTCACGAGCTGAGCACAAGCCAAAACTGCTTCGCGAGGGGGCTCTCTCCAGGCCCCGTTTGGGTTCTCCAGGACGCAGTGCGGGGACGGCAGCGACTCGAGGTGAAACCACCAGTCGTTCTGCCGAGCACTTCGACAGAGAGCCTGGTTCTCGAGCGCGTTCTCCCCAACGCGTGCTCGCAACCCGCCCGCTACCGTGCACTCGTAGACCATGACGTAAAGCTGCGCGAGCGAGTCGCCGCCCAAGCCTGTAACGCCACCAGGGACTTTGATCGGTCCTCCTACAGTGAACGCTATAAGGAAGCACGGCCACAGCACTGGACAAGCAGTTGAAGTTCGGTTCTTATAGGCGCTCGTCCGGCCTCGTTACCGCCCGTGCTCCAACTTGCTCTCAACAAAGCCAAGAACGCGAAAAGCGAACCAGGATGCAACACCTGTGCCGACCTAGACGAACCAAATACTTCCAACTGCTCACAGGGGTTCTCCACGCTACCAGTGACCTGTCAGCTGGTGCCGAAGCGTACACCCACAACAGCAGCGTCGTTCGCGCCCAAAAGCCACTTCTAGAGGCGCGAGCGCGAACCCTTCAGGCACACTCCAGTTCTCGTCCTCAGGAACCTTCCTCGTGAACCCCTCACTTGAAGCACACAGTGTAAACAAACGGCTGTTGCAAACACTTTTCCCGGAGCACTGCAGGGAGGACAGTTCCAGGGCACGCGAACGCCGCTATCCTGCGCCTCATGCTCCGGCGCTGAACACTTCAACCAACAGCGTCTATATATACCGACCGCTTTTACGGGGGCGTTCTTCTAGCGAGTCGCTTTCCTACTAAACGCGCTTCCAGCAGGAGTTTCAGAGCCCTAGGACCAGCGTCTACAACTGCGTAGACTCGAGTGAGCTTCTCCGCGGTCGCCGAGGGTGCCGTCGAGCAGCCGTAAAACGCGTACGCTTCCTGCGAGTGCAAGCACAGGCGTCCGCGGGTGCGACGTACTCCAGCAAGGGAACCCCCTGTCAACCGCGTTCCATGAGAAGGGCATCGCCTAGGGCACGATCTGCCGGACCAACGAGGGATCAGTCGGAAGCGGCTGCACCCGGTGCAGCCCTAGACGAGTACGTTTCTAGTTTACGGGGAGCACGCGCTCCAGATGGCGACGGGGCGCTACAGCGGGAAATCGATACCCTAGCGTCGCTGATCCAGTCAAGCAGTTACCGACAGGGTGGCAATGGGAACGGAGTGGGAGCATCGTTGCTTTCCGTGCCACTGAGCACGTCATCCAGTGCGAGCGCCCTCGCCGGTCGCCAAGGTGCAGCACAGACGCCAGTCGCGGTGGCGAGTGCGGCAAGCATCGGGACAGCAGCCCGAGCCGGTGCAGGCGAACGAGCAGCATCGACTGGTGCAGGTACGTCAGCACCAGTGCCGCCACCGCCGCTAACAACAGCAACGATAACGGCGCCTTCGGGGGCGACACCAGCAGCGAACCCGAACTCGAGTCGAACGCCGCAGCAGCGCCAGTCGGAGCTCTTCCTCGCCCAACGCTTTGCGCGTTACTTCATGGGACGACTCTTAGAGCATATGCGTGGACGTCAGGCTTCTTTGAATAGCCTGGATGCATCGCAGTTGAATGTCTTCAATTCGTATCGACGGGCGATTCGTGATAAGCTCTGCGAACTCGCCGAGGATCGTACAGACTATCATTCATTTCGGAGAGCACTGCGGGAACTCTTTCACCGAGCGACGGATGGTGCTGTGCCGGATCTCTGGGGCGACTTTGTGCGCTTCTGCACTGCACCGCGGCAGGCACCTGCAGCATCGACTTCAGGGACGGCTGGGTCGGCAACTGGAGACGCTCCCGCACCTGTATCTCGAACGGAGCCACCAAGCGCTGATCCAGTAACGAGCCGAACGGGCATGCCGGCAGCTGTCGTCGGGAGCGAGGTCACTGCGCTTCCCAAAACGCACCCTACTCCCTCGGGCACGCGCCCCGGAGGAGCCAGCGCCGAGCGACGATCCATGCCAGGCTCCAGGCCGGTGCCGAGTGCGAACTCACTACCCTACGCGCAGTCGTTGCAGGGTGCTCGCGAGGCGGGCGGAGTTGTTGGTGGAGCATCCCTCGCTTCGCAACGCCATGCAGCAGCCGGCGCTGGCCCTATGATTGCAATCGAAAGCGCTGTATCGTCGACAGCAGCGAGGTCTGCTGCTGCTGCTGCCGGTGGTGGTGCTGGTGGTGCAAGCGCCTCCAGTCCAGGTGCAAACCAGAACCGAGCGCAACTACGGCGACCGCCGCGCCATCAAGTCCCTCCGGGGAGCACCTCAAAGGCAGCAGCAGCAGCAGCAGGTACTCAGACAAGGGAGCATGATGATGACGATGAAGATAATGCCGCCAATGAACCAGACGGAAGTGCTCCAAGCCCTGGGCCTGAAGATACTGGCAACGACGATGACGACGATGTAGAGCGTCTCGTCAAGGTAGACTTAGAACGAGAACGAGCTCTTCTGGAACAGGAGAATGTTGTCACTGCGGTCGTAGACGCCGCACCGGAATCGTTTCTCCTCGATCAGCAAGCGTTAACAGCGCGTTTCCTGGAGGCGCTCCAGAGACACGGGAACCTGCGGGCAGCCAAGTCATGCCTTGCCCTGCTCAGTCAGGCCGCAGAGACGCGACTGCGGCAAGTGCTCGAGCGCACGCTCCAGTGGACAGCAGCTAGGCGCCAGGCATATCCCCGATACGCGCTGACTCTGGTTGTACCCGAATCATCTGTACGACGTGTGCTGGCACAGCAGCGCAAGAAACTCTTGGAAGAGCGAGCTCGAAAGCGATATGCGCTGAACCTGCCAGACGAGGGTGAGAATGCCGATACTGGAGTCCAGCTCCATCACCGTCGGCTTGCGTTGGAGCAAGCTCGTCAACGGGAAAAAGTCCAGGAGACCAATGTGGCGCTGAGTGGAATGCTCGCTGCACTGACTGCAGCTCGCCGAAAGCGTCCTGTTCCAACGCGTACGCGTCCCTCTACAACCGATTACGAACGAGCAGACGCCAACGATGGCACCACAGCGGAGCCAGACTGGGAGTCGGAGCGTCGTACCAAACCACGGCTGGCTGCGAGGCAGCACGCAAACACAGCACCAGAAGCGTCGGCTGCGTCTTCGACGTTGCCTCGTGGGATGAGCGCATACTCGACAATTCAGCTGCGGGATGCTATTCGGGCGTTAGCTGCGGACCCGCTCGCTCGAAAATCTCGTCTCCTGGAAAGATGGGCGATGCGTATCCAGAAAAACGTGTCCAATGTGTGAACGGTGCAGGTGTCGTCGTGATGTCCAGGAAGGACGGGCAATGCGTCTCCAAGAGAACGTGCTTTGTATCTGAACGGCACAGGCATGCTGTGACGATAGTTGCTGGAGTCGTTCAAGAGCTCTGGACTTGGGCGGTTGTTCGAAACGTAGCATTCGTGACGTCCATGGGAAAAACGCCAGCGCACATGTGCTTTTGCAGGGGCGTCTCCGGCAGCTCGTTGCGTGAAAAAGAACGGGTCTTGACCGGGGCCTGGAACCCGCGGGCGTCCACTGCTCCAGAATATAGACAGATCCTGCGAACGCTCTCAGGTTTCGCCGAACAAGCGCACGAGTATCTTGTTTTTTCGCACCACGAGATCTATACACGTTTCAGGTAAAATGAAACACTGACCTGCTCGTTCTATTTGTCTGTATCTATTTTTCCGAGCTATGCTTTACATGGACAGCTTCGGTATTCCAAGTCCAGCGGTGACGGCTCACGAACTCGTGCGTCATTCAGAGAGGCTCGGAAGTTTTTCCAAGTGACTTCACGGACGCCTCGCCGCTGCTATCCGTACTCTCGACCGAGTCCAAGAGGAGTCGCGACGCCCTCGACCCAGTGTTCGTAAGCTGGACGGTATCACGATGCAGTGCAGA
>Ga0123519_10009219_pt1 | contig 14890 bp, 11 predicted proteins | sample YelNatPaOPRAMG02_FD_87396 | JGI IMG/M metagenome (GOLD analysis project Ga0123519, IMG submission 87396) | Hot spring microbial communities from Yellowstone National Park - Yellowstone National Park OP-RAMG-02 (version 2) | ecosystem: Environmental > Aquatic > Thermal springs > Hot (42-90C) ...
AACAGCAAGTAAAGTTTACACGAAGCTGCCCAAAATAGAATTTTAAGCCATATCGTGATATAATAATAGTTGTGTCTTTAACAGGTGTAATACTATTATCTGGAAGCACTTTAGCAAGTCCAGTTAAAATGGTATCAAAAGGAAATACTGCGGCTACGACAAAATAAAAAACACCAATAAAAAATAAAATAAACAACACTTTATAAAATCGCATCATATAAAATATTATCTCTCAAAAAATGTTTCTTACAATAAATATTTTATTTTAAATTGCTCTAGATTGATTACCACGGCCAATATTCCTGTCCAAATAAACTTTAAATTATTCATACATTAAACATACTCTTTTTATTTTGGTTGCGAGGTGCGAAAATATTTATATATTTAGTAAAAGCAGATGTTATTTATAGTTTGTCAACACATTATCACTCAGAATAGATTCTCTAATGAGAATATAAATTTCATGTATTAACTAATGGCAATAAATTTTTTTATAAAATTTAATAAATTATAAATGAGTTTTTAAATAAAATAACCCTTAAATGAATTACCACGTGTTTTTTTGTCTTATATTCTTTTTACCAAAAGTGGCTGAGGAAAAAAGAGCGCTGCAATGAGACTTAGGATTCACAGGGGAAAATCTGTTTCCCATTCTCTTTGTTGGCGTTTGGTGAGGGCGAAGTGCCCCCACCTTAAAAAATGAATGTATTAAAATTAGGCTTTTTATTAGCCGAAATATTATAAAAAATTAAAATCTATTTACGACAAGATTTTTATTTGATTTTTTTTCCAGCTTTAGCTGCAGGTTTTGCACTTTTTGCTTTTTGTTGTTTTTCTTTTTCTATTTCTGCAAGCACTTCTTTTTCTGCCTTTATCCAATCGTCAAAATGATAGCCATGCTGACCACCACGAGCAATAAAAAGTTCGTAGGCACGTTTTTCTATTCTTTTTTTAATTTCTTCGTTCACAAAATCCTCCTTTTTTATAAATTAATAAAATTATTTAACAAATAAGAACAAAAAATTAATTATGTAATTATAATTAATGGCAAAATAAATATCAAGAAAAATTTATTTCAAGTCTTAAAGGGAAATCTTTTATCTCTACATGAAATATAGTATTTTTAAAAATTAATTAAAAATCTGTTCACTTTACATAATACAAATTTAAAGGGAGGAAAAATGCCAAAAGAAACCATTCTTACAAAATTTACTCTTAAGGGAAGAGAAATCTTATCTTCTTATGCTGCTTTTACATTAGAAGGTATAATGACAGCTCGTGTTACAAGAGGGAAAGACAGTTGGACCATAGAAGAAAGAAATGGAATTGCCAAAGGGACATCCGATGGTGAAAATGAGGCTATTTATATTCCAAATGATAAAGCCATAAAATCAATAGAAAAAAATATTGTACCGCTATTGCCTAAAAAGTTAGTTATAAAATCTCCTCAGGATATTATAAAAGCCTGCGAGGAATTTGATTTAAAGCTTGTAAAGGGTGCTGGACCAAATAAGAAAAATTGGGGTGGCAATGCATGTCTTGCTGCTTCAACTGTTTTTTTCCAGACTCTATTGCATGCTTCTGGATATAAGGCATGGCAGATTTTTGCACCTAAGGGAATGAAAACTTTTTATATGCCCAACATTGCTTTTAATATGGTATGCGGTGGCGAACATGTTCCGGGTACAAAACAGGATATTCAGGAAATGTTCTTTTTTGTTTTAAAGGCAAAATCTGTTTATGAGGTTTTTCAGACTGCAACAAAATTTTTTAAGCAATTTGAAAAGAATCTTGTTCGTGATGGTCTTCCAACAGGAACAGCAAAAGAGAGAGGCTTTGTTTTTCCTGTAAAAGATAATTTTGAAGGTTTGAACAGAATAAAAGAATGTGCCTCACAACTTGGTCTTTCCCAAACAGATTACGCAATAGGTACCGATAATGCATTTTCAGAAATTCAAAAGAGCGAAGAATTAAGACAAAAAGGTCTTTATGAAATGCGTTTTAGCGGACTTGGAATAAAAACAAGAGAAGAGCTTATAGAATTTAACTACTCTATTGTTAATAGTGCCAACAATTTTATTAATATGGAAGACCCCGGTTCAGAAAGTGATATTATTGCGCATAAACTCATGAATGAAAAATATGGAGACAGGGTACAAATAGTGATAGACGATGCTGCTGTTACACAGCTTAGATTTATTATTCCTTTCTTGGCTGCAAAAGAAAGAAAAGATAGAGCTGGAAATTCTGTTCTTATTAAGCTTAATCAGGCAGGAACTTTTACAGAAACATGTCTTGCTGCAGAAGTGGTATTAGGATTAGCAACCGTAGATAGAGTTAAAAAATTCCTAGATGCCAGAAACGACACAAAATATGTTATGGAAGAGCTTTCTAAGGTTGGAGTTTCTTCTTTAGAAGAGGCAATTCAAAACATTAAAGAAGGAGGATTTTCTGCTTTCTTTTCTCACAGGTCAACAGAAGGAAGTTCCGAATTTTTGCCTATGATGCCTCTTTTGTATGGCTCTGTTTCTAAAAGAGTTTGGTTTAAAGCCGGTGCTCCAAATGGTGAGAGAAACCTTCAGCATTATAATCCTTTAATAAGGGCAGAAGAAGAAATGAGAGAATCTGGTATTAAGACAGTTGTAACCGGCCTAGATGGACTTCCCAAAGGCGTGACTGTGCCTATTATGCAAGAAAATGCATAAATTTTTAATTTTTAAGAAAGGTTAATTAATGTTAAAAGTTGGGTTTATTGGTTGGCGTGGAATGGTTGGTTCTGTTTTAATGGAACGCATGAAACAAGAAGGTGATTTTAAGGGCTTTGAACCTTTGTTTTTTAGTACTTCTAATGTTGGCGGGAAAGGTCCCGATATAGGTATAGATATCCCTCCTTTACTAGATGCCTATGATATTCAAAAACTGTTACAATTAGATATTATTGTAACATGTCAGGGAGGAGACTATACAAACGAAATATATCCAAAACTCAGAAATAATGGTTTTTCTGGTTACTGGATAGATGCGGCTTCTGCATTGCGAATGAAAGAACATAGCATAATTGTTCTTGATCCTGTAAATCTTAAAGTAATTAAGAAGGGACTTAAAGCGGGAATAAAAGATTATATTGGCGGGAACTGCACTGTTAGCTTAATGCTTATGGCATTATGCGGCCTATTTAAAGAAAATCTGGTTGAATGGATATCTTCTATGACATATCAGGCAGCTTCTGGCGCAGGTGCAAAAAATATGATAGAATTAATAAAACAAATGGCTCATCTAACAGGTGCGGCTAAATTTTTTTTAGATAATCCTGCTGCTACTGCACTTGAATATGATGCATGTATTACAAAAGAGCTTAAATCTGGTAATATGCCAGTTGAAAATTTTGGCGTTCCCCTTGCGGCAAGTCTTATTCCATGGATAGATAAACCAATGGAAAACGGACAAACAAGAGAAGAATGGAAAGGCTCTGCAGAAACAAATAAAATCCTAGGAACAAGAAAGCCAATAGCCGTAGATGGGATATGTGTAAGAGTTGGTGCAATGAGATGCCATAGCCAGGGTCTTACAATAAAATTAAAAAAGGATGTTCCAATTCAAGATATTATAAATCTTATTGAGCAGGCTCACCAGTGGGTAAAAGTTGTTCCCAACCAAAAAGAAATTACTATTAAAGAGCTTACACCTGCAGCAGTCTCTGGCACACTTAATGTTCCAATTGGAAGAATAAGAAAAATGCTTATGGGCCCAAAATTTGTTGCAGCCTTTACTGTTGGCGATCAGCTTTTATGGGGTGCCGCAGAACCAGTAAGAAGAATATTTAAAATTATTTTAGAATATCTTGGATAATATTATTGTTTAAAAATTTAATATTTTTTAAGGGATTCAATTGTTGATTGAATCCCTTTTTTATTTAATTTTTTAATATTGAATAAATTAAAATAGGAACCTATTTCAAACACTTATTAATGATTTTATTAGTTGAATAAAAATAAAAAAGCAACTAAATAAGTTTTTTAATTTATAATAAAGCTTCAACAATTAATTTTTATAATAATTATTTAACATCTCTCAATAAAAAATAAATATATATAGTTATTTTCTATAAAATATAAGAATGAACTTTTTATTAAAACATTATGCTTGGTGATCCAAAAATATGTTCTAGAATATAGAGAAAAAAATAGATATTGTATAAAATCAATTAATAATGAATAATTTGAATCAAAACCAATAAATGCTTTATATTTAATATTTCAAATTAAAAATCATTAAAATTTGTATTAAAAAAAATGATTCAAAAAAAGCCTAATCTAAAAGATTACCCTATAGAAAAATTGGCATCAATTTTTACTGAGTTGGGGGAACCATCTTTTCGTTCAAAACAAATAATAAAATGGTTATATCAGAAAAGAGTTGAAGATTTTGAAAAAATGACAAACATACCAAAAGAATGTCAAAAAAAGCTTTCTTGCCTTTTCACCATAGAAAAGCTTAAAATTTTAACAATTCTTGAATCAAAAGATAAAGATGCTGTTAAATTTGGATTTAAAGCAGAGGGATCAGAATATCTTATAGAAAGTGTGCTTCTTATAGATAAAGACAGACGAACGGCATGTATTTCAAGCCAGCTTGGATGTTCTATGGGGTGTTCTTTTTGTGAAACAGCAAAAATTGGCTTTATTAGAAATCTCACACAAGCAGAAATAATTGGTCAACTTATTGCAATTAATGACTATCTTTGCGAAAAGAAAGACAAATTAGTTACAAATATTGTGTTTATGGGAATGGGTGAGGCATTGCTTAATTTTGATAATTTTGTTTCCTGTGTTAAAATTATCACAAGCCAAGATGGATTCTGCCTTGGAACAAGAAGAATTACTGTTTCTACATCTGGAATAATTCCTCAAATAAAAAAATTTATAGAATTAAAAATTCCAATAAATCTTGCAATTTCATTAAATGCCTATAATAATGAATTAAGAAATAAATTGATGCCAATTAACAAAAAATATCCAATAGAGTCTTTGCTTCAAATTGCTTATGAATATGTAAAAATAGCACAAAAACCAGTTACTTTTGAATATGTTTTAATACATGGCATAAACGATGGCAAACAGGCTATATCTTCTCTTTGTTCTTTATTAAAAAATATAAACTGTAAAATTAATGTAATTTCTTTAAATTCATTAGAAAACAGAGAAAATAACTTATTGGAAAAAAATGCAAGAGATTTTGTACAACAGCTATTTAATTGCGGTCTTAACGCAACATACAGAAAAAGCCGTGGTGCAGATATAAAAGGAGCTTGTGGTCAGCTTAGCGGCATATATGCTAAATAAAACTAAAGTCAAATAAAGACACTTCCGATAATTTTAAATGTAATAAGAAACTATAATCAAAAAAGAAAGGAGGTTAAGAAGAAATTACTTTATAAAAAATTAAATTTTAAAAAGTAATTTAGTAATTTTGATAATTAACTAAAAATCCCCGTTGGCAGGGATGCCGTTTAACCCGAATGATATTAAAACGCAGTAATATCATTCATAACAAGGAGGTTTTCTAATGCGTATCAATCATAACATTTCAGCAATGATAACTCAGGGAGCCTTATATGCAGTTAACCGTGATATGTCTAAATCCCTGGAAAGACTTTCAACAGGTCTTCGCATCAACAGAGCAAGCGATGATGCAGCAGGACTTGGTGTGTCGGAAAACTTGCGTACCCAGGTGCTTGGAACAGCGCAGGCAAACCGTAATGCTCAAGACGGAATTGCTGCATTAACAATTGCAGAAGGAGCTGCAAACGAAATTTCTGCAATACTTCAAAGAATGCGTGAGCTTGCGGTTCAAACAGCAAATGACACTTTAACATCTGTTGAACGTAACTATACTCAACAGGAGTATTCTGCATTGCAGAGTGAAATAGACAGAATTGCATCTGTTACAAATTATAACAAACAAAAGTTAATATCTTCTACCTCAACAAGCCGTTTTGGTGCAGTAGGCACAGGCTCTTTGTTGTGGGTAGATGCAAATTCAACTGTTGGTACCGATAGCATTACTATTAATATTACAACATTAACAACTGCATTATTAGGTGTTGCAACTACAGATACTAATTTAACAACCCAATCGGCTTCTGTTGCTGCAATAAGCAAACTAGACAATGCAATAGACAGTGTAAACAAAATGAGAGCAGATGTTGGTGCCTATATTAACAGGCTTGAGCATGCGATTAACAACCTTAATATTTCCAATACCAACCAGCAGGCAGCAGAATCCTTAATACGAGATGTAGATTTTGCAGCAGAAACATCACGTTATACGAGGAACCAGATTCTTACTCAGTCTGGTACGGCAATGCTTGCTCAGGCAAATGCTGTTCCTCAAACAGTTTTGCAGTTACTCAGATAAGCTTAAAAGCAAAAGTGCTGTCAAACACAGAGGGAAGCAAAGGCTTCCCTCTGTTATTTTTCTATTTTAAAATAATATCCATATTTGCTGGTGTCTTTTAAAGATAATTTAAAATTATTTTTTTCTATTTCATTTATTATAGATCTTATTCTTTTCTCTTTCATTTCGTCTTTGGTAAGTATAATAAATTTAGGAGAAAATTTATTTATAAGATTTAGTGCTGTTACAGAATCTACATATTCCTGAATACCAACACAGTAATGGCAAGTAAGAAAATTAAGCTGGCATAATTTATTTGCAAGATATGTTTCCTTTTTTTCAAATATTGAATTCATGGTTTTTAAATGTTCAAAAAAAGACAAATCAGATTTTGGTGTTTTTCTAAAATATCGCTCATAGTATTTATGAGGAAAATAAACAGGCAACAAAAGAAAAACACAAAACAAAAAGGTTAAAATATTTTTAATTTTTAAATAAAATATCTTTCTATTATTAATTTTCTCAATTAAAATCAGAAAGCTGTTAATACCATAGGCATATATAAATGGCAAAAACATGCTGTAATATCTGACTCCAGACCAGGATCCGGCACCAGAGCCAGAAATATAAAAGCATGCTAAAAGCATAATAACAAAATTTATAATTATAAAAGAATTATAAAAAGGCTTTTTTAAATAAAATCCAAGCAATACTCCAAAAAACGGAATAACAAACAAGCCATGTTCAAAAAAATTTAGAGCAATTAAAAACGGAAAAATTCCTTTTATTGTATTAAAAATAAAAACTAAAGGGCTGTATTTTATAATAAACTCTTTAAATGATAATGGGTTTTCTGAGTAGGTAAGATGAAAAAGACCTGCATTTGCCGCAACATGAAAAGCATTTCCAAAAAGAATATAATTTCTTATAAGCCATGGTAACATAATAAGAAACATAAATAAAACAGAAATTATAGGCATTGATATTTTTATGCCAATTTTTTTTTCTCTAAAATAAAGCCAGATTATACCAAAAATAAATATGATGCCATTGGGTCTTATATTGTATAATAACCCACACAAAACACCTAATATTATCCAGAATGATATTTTTTTCTTGTTTGTAAATAAGCTAGTCCACAAAATTATAAGACCAACTACAATGCCAAAAAGTGCTTCTGAATATACTTTTGAGTTCCAATAAAGCTGAAGAAGAGAAAACGTTGTAATAATTACAGTTAAAAAAGCAGTTTTTTTTGAAAAAACCTTTCTGCAACACAAATAAATAATAAAAAGATAGATTAAAAAAATAACAAAGCATGTCCATAAGGCTGTTTTATACGAAATGCCAAATATTTTAAATGAAAATCCTAAAATAATAACAAGTCCAGGGAAACGATAATCATCGGGCCGGGGAAGCGTGTCGGGTTTTAAAAATGGATGCTCATACCATGAAGTTGTAAATCCATTTCCCAAAGAAAACTCTTTTGCAACAGCCATCCATGAACCTTGATCGCCGTCTGGCAATTGTGTATGATTAATTCTTTCTGAATACAAATGAAAACAAACAAGAAAAATTATTAATAAACCTATAATTTCTATGAAATTTTTTTTTAATAAATTTTTAAACATTTAAATTTTTTATTAATAAATATTAATCTTTTAAATAATTTTTTATTTATTTATATTAATTTATTTTTTTAATTCTTCTATTGCTCTTTTAATTGACAAAATATTGCTAATATTATAAATTTTTGTAGTTTTTGGAAAGCCGTTTATTCTTATTAATCCCGATAAAATCCTTTGCGGGCCGATTTCAAAAAAGATATCTGCACACTCATTAAGAAGTTTTTGCATGCATTTTCTCCATAAAACAGGATTGACAAGTTGTTGAGTTATAAGCTGTTTTATTTTTTGCGGATCTTTTTCATATTCACCTGTTCCGTTAAATATCATTGGAATAGAAGGTGGATTAAAATTAATATTTTTTATCCAGTCTTTAAACTCAAGCATAGCCTCATTCATATAAGGACTATGCCATGGACCCATTACCGGAATTCTTTTTGTTTTTCCAATTTGATTTTCACAAATAACTTTAGAAAATTCTTCTAAAGCAGAATTTTCTCCAGAAATAATTATCTGATCCAAAGCATTTTCGCTTGCTATAACAATCCTATTATCCATATTTATATTTACTAATATTTCTTTTACTTTTTCTATAGGAACAAATAAAACTGCCATCAGGCCACCATCTACTTTACTGGCAACATTATACATTAATTGCCCTCTTTTAGCAGAAATCAAGATAGCCTGTTCATAAGAGACAATGCCACTTGCTCCCAAAGAAGTTATCTCTCCAAGAGAATGGCCTAAAATAACATCAGGATAAATTCCAGCATCAAGAGTTCTTTTATAATATCCTAAACATACACACGTAAGTAGCGGTTGAAGATATTGGGGTTTAATAAATTCTCTTTCTGGTCCTTTTAAACAAAGTTTTTTAAGATCGGTATTTGAAATACTGTTTGCATATTCAATGAGAGAATTAAAAAAATCATCTTCTCTAAAAAGATCTAATCCCATTCCTATTTCTTGAGAACCCTGACCGGGGAAGAGAAATACTTTCATACTAAAAAATTAAGAAACTGTTGCTGTAAGTCCACCGTCAACAATAATGCTCTGACCAACAATATAAGAAGCCTCTTCTGAGCAAAGAAAAGCTATCACATAAGCTATTTCCTGTGGCTTGGCAAAACGTTTTATAAGAATTCGTTCTAGATTTTTTTGTCTTATTTGTCGTGGCATCTTTGAGGTCATATCGGTTTCCACAAAACCAGGAACAACACAATTAACTCTAATTCCACGCGGTCCAAGTTCTGCAGCCAATGCTCTTGTAAAAGCAATAATTGCTCCTTTGCTTGCAGAATAATTAGTTTGCCCCCCTATCCCAACAAGACCCGAAACAGAAGCAACATTTACAATAATACCCTTATTTGCTGCCATCATAGGTCTTACACATGCCTTAATAAATCTATATGTACCGTTTAAATTGGTATCAATAACTTTCTGCCAGTCTTCAAAAGGCATCATCATTAAATATTGGTCGGAATTAATTCCCGCATTATTAATAAGAAAATCAAGATGTCCTTCTGAACTAATAATACTATTTACTGTTTTTTCTATAGAATCATTATCATTTTGAGAACATAAAATTTTATATGCACCTGTTTCTTTTTGGGTGTTAATTGCATCTTCTTCGTGACGATGATATGTAAAATATACTTTTGCATTTCTTTTTCTAAATTCTTCTACAACTGCTTTACCTATACCTCTGGAACCTCCTGTAACAAGAGCAACTTTTTGTGAAAACATATTTATTATTTAATCCTTGTTAGATTTATTTAAGTTCTAAATATTTCTTCCATAAATCCTGAGGCCATTCTTTTATTAACCTTCCTGTTTTATAATCAACTATTGTTATCGCACTATAACCGCTGGCCATTTCTAATTTTGTTATTTGATGAACAAGAGAATGAAAAAATATTAATCTGCCTTCATAAACATTAATTTTTTCGTGGGTTGTAAAAAGTATTAATGGATCTCCAAATTTTACATATCTTTTATATTCACATTTATTTTCTATTACCGGTGTTATAAAACCACGGGAAATTGCTTCTTCTATAGAAATAATTTCTTTCATTATCTCTAGCCTGCCTTCTTCAAACCATAAAAAATATTGGGAATTATGAATTACTCCCATCATATCGGTTTGATGAAATTTTGGATAAATATTTAGCTTACGTTTAATAACTTTAACATTCATTTATATTGCTGTATTTTTTTAATATTTAAAAACAAACGTTTATAACAAATGTTTTAGAGAGACTTTTTTAATTATAAGTTTGTTAAATTAAAAATAATTAATGTCAGTTAAGATTTAAGCCAAATTATGAATCAGAAAGCATTTTTGCTTTCTAAATGTATTCTGCTTTTAAGAAATACTATATAAATAAAACATTAGATAGTAATTCTTCAAGTGTTGCAATATATACAAAATATATACAATAGGAAATGCTCAAAAAGATACTTTTTCAACATTATATTCTGGCCATGGAAGTTTTACTGTAACATCAATTAAAAGCACTAACGATGGAACGGAATATGCAACAGGAGATTTTTCTTTTGTAGCAAAAAAGAAAAATGGTGAGTCTGTAACTGTTACAAATGGAAAATTGATAAAAAATTGATTTATTGATTACATAATTTCTGTTATGTTTTGAGCTTTTGCTTTAAGCTCAAAAAGAATATTTAGCGCTTCTAGTGGTGTTGTGCTTTCTGTGTCAAGGTTTTTTAGATATTGTATTATTTCTATATTTAATGCATCTATCATATTAAGCTGAACAGCATCTGTTTTCTTTTGTGATTCTGTATCGGTTTTATTTTCTAATCTTCGTTTTGCTAAAATAGGTTTGTGGTCGGGAGTAAATTCCATGCTTTCTAAATTAGAGAGTATCTCTTTTGCTCTAATAATTACAGGTTTTGGAACCCCGGCGAGTCTTGCAACCTGAATTCCATAAGCATGATCGCAACTTCCTTCATCTATTTTTCTCAAAAAGATTATTTTATCATTCCATTCTTTTACCTTAATATGAAGATTTTTTATTCGTGGTAACAACAAAGCAAGCTCAGTAAGCTCGTGATAATGAGTGGCAAAAAATGTTCGTGGATTATGACCATTTGATTCGTGCAAAAATTCTGCCACTGCCCAAGCAATAGAAATTCCGTCAAATGTAGATGTTCCTCTTCCAACCTCATCTAAAAGCACAAGGCTTTCGCTGGTAGCATTATTTAGAATATTCGCGACTTCAATCATTTCTACAAAAAAGGTACTTTGCCCTCGGGCAAGTCTGTCTGATGCACCGATTCTGGTAAAAAATTTATCTATTATTCCTATTTGTGCATAAGAAGCACTAACAAAAGAACCCATTTGTGCCATTATTGCTATTAAGGCGTTTTGTCTTAAATATGTGGATTTTCCTGCCATATTGGGACCTGTTATAAGAAGAATCTGCGATTCATCAACCTTGCATTCTGTATCATTGGGAATAAACTGCTCTTGTGGAGAAAGCATTCTTTCTACAACAGGATGGCGGCCATCTTTTATTATAAGTTCTTTTTCTTTTGTAAGAACAGGCCTGGTATACTGATATTCGGCAGCAACATTTGCTAAAGATATAAAAACATCAAGAAGGCTTATTGCATAAGATGCCTTTTGTATTTTTAAGCAATGCTTGGCGATTTCTTTCCTAAGTGAAACAAAAATCTCATATTCTAATGCTGCACATTTTTCTTCGGAACCTAAAATTTTTGATTCCATATCTTTTAACTCGGGAGTAATAAATCGTTCTGCATTCACGAGTGTTTGTTTTCTTATATAATCTTGAGGAACAGAATCAAGATTAGCCTTAGAAACTTCTATATAATAACCAAATACCTTATTATATCCAACCTTCAAAGAAGAAATTCCTGTCCTTTTTCGTTCCGACTCCTGTAAAGATGCGATCCATTTTTTACCGTTAATAGATGCATCTCTTAATTCGTCTAATTCCTTTGAGACTCCACTTTTTATAAAGCCACCTTCTCTAATAGAAAGCGGTGGGTTGTTGACCAAAGTTTTAAAAACAAGTTCTACAATATCTTCAAATCCTGTAAGAGAATCTCTTATTTCTTTTATTAATTTGTATGGAGAATTTGAAATAATTTTTACAATCTTAGGAAAAACATCTAAAGATTGAGCAAGAACATAAACATCTCTGGCATTGGCTCGTTCACATGTAATTTTTTGTATTAGTCTTTCTATATCGGAAATTAATTTAAGCTGAACTTCTATCTCACTTCTTGTAAAAACATCAGATTTAAGCCATGCCACACAGTCAAGTCTTTGATTTATTTTTTCTATATCTTTTAAAGGGTGTGTAATCCATGTTTTTAGTAATCGGGCTCCAAGGGCAGTACTAGTTTTATCTAAAACAGATAATAACGTTCCTCCTTCATCATCTGCATGCATTGGACGAAGAAGTTCTAAATTTCTTATTGTAGAAGCATCAAGTTGCGCAAACTCAGAAAGAGATCTTGGCTTTATTATAGAAATATGCTTTAAATCATTTTTCTTTTGTTCCTTAAGATATAATAAAAGCCCGCCAGCGGCACGAATTCCTGAATAATATCCTTCAAGACCCAATCCATCCAGTGAATTTATGTTAAAATGAGAAGTTAAAGCATTAAGTGCATTTTCAAAAGAAAATTTCCAACTGTCATATTTTGAAATAATAGTTTTTTTTAATGCGTCCTGTATTAATGTAACAAGTGAATTATTTTCTACTGCTTCCACAAGAACTTCCGAAGGATCTATTCTAAGAAGTTCTTCTGTTAAAATATTTAAAGAAATTTCTTCTACTTCAAAAAGACCTGTAGACAAATCACAAATAGATAGCCCACATAAGTTTTTTGACGCAACAACAGAAACAATAAAATTGTTGCTTTTTTCTTCTATAAAAGAACCTTCTGTTGCTGTTCCGGCAGATATAATTTCTACAATTTCACGTTTAACAACACCTTTTGCTGTTTTGGGATCTTCTATTTGTTCACATATAGCTATTTTATATCCCGCTTTTATAAAGCGGTTGGCATAACGATCTAAAGCATGATACGGAAAACCCGCTAAAGGAACATCTTCTGCACCGCCATGGTTTCTTGATGTTAATGTTATTCCTAAGATTTTAGAAGCAACTTTTGCGTCGTCATAAAACATTTCATAAAAATCGCCCATTCTATATAAAAGTATTGTGTCGGGATATTGCGATTTAATAGCAATATACTGTTGCATTAGCGGGGTAAGTTTTTCTTTTTCATTTTGAGAATTTGTTGTATTCATGAATTTTCATCTACAATAGATTCTTTTTTTTCTAACTTTTGGTTTTTACTATCTTTTTGTTCTTCATCTTTTTGTTCTTCTAAAGCAGATTCTGTTTCTAAAATATTTTCCTGTTTATTTAAGGATTCCTGGTTTTTAAGCTCTTCTTCTGTAAGTTCTCCTAATTTTTCTTTAGCTATTGATTCAAATTCTTCTATTTGCGGGAGATCAGAAATTTTATTTATTCCAAAATATGCAAGAAATTCTTTTGTGGTTCCATAAAGAAGGGGTCTTCCGGGTTTTTCGCTTCTTCCTGCTATTGTTATAAGACGTTTTTCTAAAAGAGTCTTCATTGCTCCATCTGATATTACTCCGCGAATAGATTCTATTTCTGCCTTTGTTATTGGTTGTTTATAAGCAATAATTGCGAGGCATTCAAGCGATTGAATAGAAAGCCGTTTTGATGCTTTTTCTTTAAATAGCTGAACAACCCATGGGTAATAATATGAGACAGTACGAAACTGATAGCCACCACCTATTTCTACCACCTCAAAGGGATGATGTTCTTTTGATAGCTGGGCATTTATTTTTTCTATCATCTGTTTTATTTTTCTTGCATCTGGCATACCAGGAACAATAGCCTTTATTTTGTCTACTGTTAAAATATCGCTTGAGGCAAATAACAAAGCCTCAAGAACCCTTATTGGAGTATCGGGCGATGTTGATTGCGGAATAGGAACTTCTTTTTCGCTTTCTTCTTCTAAGGCTTTTGTATTTCTGGCAATAGATTCTTTTGTAATTTCATCTTGATTTTCTTGATTATTTACAGATGACATATTCTCAGATGTAATATTGGCATTATTATTGTTATTCTCCGACATATAATTTATTCCTTTTTATAATGTTCTTAGTAATATAAATTATTTCATAACAGAATTATTAACTCAAATTACTCATTAGAAATAATTTTTGGTTGCTATGAATTTATATAATGTAATTAGATACTGTTTTTAAGAGGTAAAGCATAAATATTATCAGATATTGTTTTAAAATTGACAAATAATAATATATTTTTATGTTTTGGGAAAGTGTCACCTTGAGTTTTTTTCTATTTTTCACAAGCTACTAATTATTATAATAAAGGATACAATTTTTTAAGTAGTGTCAAGAATTTTTCGCACATTTTTAACAGGGTCTTTAACCCAAGTTGAACAAAGGAAAAGATTTTTTTAAAAAAAGATGTCAGACGGTAGTGATTTGAGGGTATATTGCTTTAAAACCTGATGTAGTGAAGAAATACCCTCTTGCTATTGACAGATGCATATTGTTTATTATATGGGACAGAACTCAAAATTAGAACCGTTCCTTGTTCAAATGGGCAACAGCAAGTGCTGTTATCTCGCTTGGGCACAAATCTTTTTGATAAGCATCTGACCAAACGCATTTTGACCCTAAAAGCATACAACTTGGGTTAATTAGATTCCTTTATAAAAAATCACTTTTTGATTTGACAATATACCCCAAAATGGTTATATTTGTTTCATAAAATGTGACAATATATTGTTTTGCATAAGCGGGAATT
>Ga0123519_10009220_pt1 | contig 14889 bp, 13 predicted proteins | sample YelNatPaOPRAMG02_FD_87396 | JGI IMG/M metagenome (GOLD analysis project Ga0123519, IMG submission 87396) | Hot spring microbial communities from Yellowstone National Park - Yellowstone National Park OP-RAMG-02 (version 2) | ecosystem: Environmental > Aquatic > Thermal springs > Hot (42-90C) ...
GTTGAAAAGATAAAAAGCCAGGATGTGGATATGTTTTTTATCTTAGGAGATATCATATTGCCTGAGGATGATACAGCATTTAGAAGGGTTATATCAGAGTCAGGCATCCCTGTCCATATTGTCTTTGGCAATAATGACTTCCATTCAAGGAATAGATTGAGAAAAATATTCCCTGAACTGGAAAAGGCCGATTACTACCACTTTGTTTATAAAAACAATCTTTTTATCTGTCTATGTGATGCTATAAATGACCATGTTGGGCACCTTGAATCAGAATATATCACACCAGGACAGATTGAATATCTTGAAAATTTGCTTTCCGAATATAATAACAAAGTTGACAATATCTTTATCTTTGCACATATACCTTTAAGTCAAGATGGGAAGGCAGGGAAGATGTATCTTTCTACCAATGACCAGCACTTTATAAGAGAACTTATGAAAAAATATCATATAACCGCAATGTTTTTTGGACACCTGCATTCTCAGACAGAGTTTAAGATTGGAGATACAGAGGTAGTAGTTCTTCCCGCGACATTCCTGATGATGCCACCACAGTTTTTAAAGGTGGATGTCTTTAAGGACAGGATTGAAAAAGGTTATAGATGATGAAGTTAAGATATATCTTTATATATTTCTTTTTATTTGTTTTATCCATTTTGCCTGCTAATCTTCCGCAGAAGAACTATGTTGAAGGGGAAGTCCTTGTCAGGTTTAAGCCATCTGTAGCAGAAAAGATAGAACAACATCGGGCAGTGATTTCCCACAACCTTTCACTCAAAAGAAAATTTTCATCAGTCCCTAATCTTTATCACTTCAAGATTCCTGCCGGTGTAGATATACAGGAGGTAATAAAATCACTCTCTTCTGACCCTGATGTCCTTTATGCGGAGCCAAACTATATCTATAAGTCACTGGTTGAACCGAACGACCCATATTATGGAAATCAATGGGCACTTCCTAAGATAAATGCGCCATCTGCATGGGATAAGACAACAGGGAGTAGTAGTGTTGTAATTGCAGTTATTGATACAGGGATTGACTATACCCATTCTGACCTTTCAGATAATATATGGACTGATAGCCAGTACCAGCCCGGATATAATGCAATAAAAAATAGTGGAGATCCTATGGATGGGGATGGTCACGGGACACACTGCGCAGGTATTATAGGCGCTCGTGGGAATAATGGTATAGGGGTTTGTGGTGTTAACTGGAATGTTAAGATTATGGCACTTAAATTCCTTGATGACAGCGGTAATGGAACACTTTCAGATGCCATCAAGTGTATTGACTATGTGATTGCAAGAAAAAATGAAGGTGAAAATATTGTGGCAACGAGCAATTCTTGGGGTGGCTATACATACAGTACCTCACTTTATGATGCAATATTAAAGTTGTCTGAAAAAGGTATCCTCTTTGTTGCTGCTGCAGGGAATTCAGGGACAGACAATGATACCTATCCTATGTATCCTGCGAGTTATAACCTTCCCAATATCATATCAGTAGCTTCAAGTGATAGCAGTGATAGCCGCTCTTTTTTTTCAAACTATGGCAGAACAAAGGTTCATATAGCAGCCCCTGGTTCCTCTATCTATAGCACACTTCCTGTTTCTAAGGGTGAATATGGCTATAAAAGCGGGACATCTATGGCAACTCCATTTGTTGCAGGGGTTGCTGGGCTTATATCGTCTCTAACAGAAGAAACAGATGCGTTAAAACTAAAAAAGTGGATATTACAGGGGATCACGCGGCTTCCTCAGTGGACAAATCTTACAACAACAGGGGGCCGTCTTAATGTAACAGAGTCATTGCGAGTTGCTTTACTTCCTGATAATATATTGCCTGTAGAAAACTTTACTGCTGAGAGAAATACAGAAGGAGTTATTCTTCAATGGGACTTCCCTGTAGGTGCCACATATGTAATAATAAGGAGGAGCGTAGATACATTTTCTTCAAGGTGGGATGAGGGAGATTTAATTTATACAGGGACAGGTAGATCCTTTATGGATAAAAATGTGACAGAAGGGATTACCTACTACTATACCATCTGGGCTTATTATGGCTCTACACAACAGATAGAGGAAGATAAGATTTCAGCAGCAAGTTATACATATACCAACTCTCCACCTTATAAACCAGAGTGTATCCTTCCTGAAGATGGAGCAGTGGATGTCTCTTTAACACCTTTGCTTAAGGCAACTGGTTTTGTTGACCCTGATAATGATAAACATAATGCGAGCCAGTGGCAGATTGCAAGGGATGGCAGTTTTAATAGTATTGTATGGGACAGTATAAGTGCTCCTGTAACAGAGATAGCCGTTCCTTCACGGAAACTTTTTTATTCTACACAGTATTACTGGCGGGTAAGGTATCAGGATGAGAAAGGGCTCTGGAGTGAGTGGGCTAATCCCTCGAGTTTCACAACAGAAGCTGCACCATCAGGAGGTGGTGGCGGCGGAGGAGGAGGATGTTTCATAGCAACGGCTGTTTTTGGTTCTCCTTTTGAAAGACATGTTCAGGTATTCAGGGAGTTTAGAGACAAAAGATTGCTCACCAATAGACCGGGAAGGACATTTGTCAGGTGGTACTACAAACATAGTCCTGAATATGCTAATATAATAAGAAGAAGGCCATTTTTGAAACTGGCAGTAAGGATGGTATTAGTGCCACTTTCTATAATTATCCGACTTTTTATTTAACAGATGAAGACCACATTATATACCATGCATATTAAAACAGGCGGAAGGATTGTTGAGTTTGGAGGTTTTCTGCTTCCGCTTCAGTATGATGGGATTATAAAGGAGCATTTATGGTGTAGAAGCAGTTGTGCTATTTTTGATACATCCCATATGGCAAAGTTTATCTTCAGAGTAAAAAAAACATCACTGGAGTTAGGGCACCTTTTTACTATTGATATAGAAAAAATACCGGCGGGGTGTTGTCGTTATTGTTTTCTGTTAAATGAAGATGGAGGTATTATAGACGATGTGGTTGTATATAAACTTTCTGATAGTGAATATATGGCTGTCAGCAATGCGGCAACAAAGTTAAAGGTACAGGGTTGGTATCTCTCCCATCTTAAAGAAACAGAGATTGTGGAGGCAGATACCTATCTTGATAAGATAGATATTCAGGGGCCTCTTTCTGCAGATGTGTTAAGAGATCTGTTTCAGATAGATCTTTCAATGCTTTCTTTTTATCACTTTTCAAGATTTACTCTTCTTAAAGAAGAAGCATTCATAAGTTATAGTGGTTATACAGGAGGTAAGGGATATGAGATATATATTACAAAACAAAAAACAGAGGAATTATGGGAGGCACTTTTACAGGATGGAAGAGTAAAACCAGCAGGACTTGGTGCAAGGGACTCTCTTCGATTAGAGGCAGGACTACCACTTTATGGAAATGAACTTGATGAGGAGACGACACCTATTGAAGCAGGACTGGGAAGATTTGTGGACTTTTCGCACGATTTTATAGGTAAAGACATACTCAAAGAAAACCCTCCGAAGAAAAAGATTGTCTTTCTAATTTCAGAGACACGTCAATCGCCAAGGTATAGTTATAAAATATTCTCAGGAGATGAAGAGATTGGCTATATCACTAGTGGCTGTTTTTCTCCTTCTATCCAGAAAGGTATAGGAATTGGATATATAAAAAAAGATATCACTGTTCCTGATAAGGTATCTATTTCAGCGGAAAAGGAAGGTTGTGGTAAAATAAACTGTTATATTATTCCCAGAAAACAACTTGTAAGGGCGGCAGGTCTGAAGAAATAATTTTACTGAAAGGAGATCCTATGGAGGTAAGAGAAGAACTTTTTTATACAAAAGAGCATGAGTGGGTAAAAGTAGAAGGAAACAAAGGGACTATTGGGATTACTGAATATGCCACACATACACTTGGAGATATAACATTTGTGGAACTCCCATCTATTGAAACAAAACTATCCCAGTTTACCCGTCTGGGAACGGTGGAGTCAGTGAAGGCGGCATCAGATATCTTCAGTCCTGTTTCAGGTAAGGTTATTTCAGTAAATGAAAAGGTCGTACAAAATCCAGAAATTCTTAATAGTTCTCCTTATGATGATGGTTGGCTTGTGGTTGTTGAGATGGATAGTTTAGAAGAGATAAAGAATCTTATGACTGTACAGCAGTACAGGGAGTATATAAAAAACTTATGAACTACACACCACATACTGAAGAAGAAATAAAGGAGATGCTTGCAGAGATAGGTGTAAAGTCGATAGATGAACTCTTTGCTGATATATCGGAGGACCTACGAGCCCGTTCTTTCAATATCCCGCATGGCAGGTCAGAGCCAGAGGTTGTAAATCATCTTCGCTATCTTGCTTCAAGAAATTCTACATCCTTAGTATATTTTATCGGTGCGGGTTTCTATCAGCACTATATACCTTCTGTTGTAGACTCTATTACATCACTGCCAGAGTTTTATACTGCCTATACTCCGTATCAGCCAGAGGCCTCACAGGGATGGCTACAGGCAATGTATGAATACCAGACAGCGATATGCAACCTTACTGATATGGATGTTGCAAATGCATCTCTCTATGATGGGGGAACTGCTCTGTATGAGGCCTGTATGATGACTATAAGGATAAATGGAAGGAAAAAGATAGTTGTTGATGAGGGGATAAACCTTATTTACTGGAACATGATACAGTGTTATATATCAAACCTTTCACTGGAAGTTGTAAAGATTCCTGTTAAAAATTTTGGTATTGATAGAGAACGATTTTTCCAGCAGATGGACGAGAAGACATCAGCGGTAGTCCTTCAAAATCCTAATTTTTTTGGCTGTATTGATGACTATTCTGATATTGTTGAATATGCACATAAGAAAGGAATTATCGTTATAGAGTCCGTCTATCCACTTTCTCTGGGACTTATTAAAACCCCCGGAGAGATGGGGGTTGACATTGCTGTGGGAGAAGGGCAGTCACTTGGCATCCCTCTTTCTTTTGGTGGTCCGTATCTTGGTTTTATGGCAACAAGGAAAGAGTTTGTAAGGAAGATGCCAGGAAGGATTATAGGTAAAACAGTAGATAAAAAAGGAAGGGATAGTTATGTAATGACACTTCAAGCGAGAGAGCAGCATATAAGGAGAGAAAAGGCAACATCTAATATATGTTCCAATGAGGCATTATGTGCACTGCGGGCCCTCGTATATCTCTCTTTACTTGGTAAAGAAGGACTGAAAGAAATAGCACAACTCAACCTTGATAAGGCAGAGTTTACAAGACAGCAGTTAGAAAAGATACCATATCTACAGGTTTTTAGAGACAGGCCTACATTTAATGAGTTTCCAGTAATTCTTCCTGAAAGTGCCGATGTGGTGGTGAATAAGATGATTGAAAAGGGGTTTGCAGCGGGATTTCCTCTGGGTAGATACTATAAGGGAATGAACAGGTGTCTTCTTATTGCAGTAACAGAGCAGAGGACAAAAGAAGAGATTGTAAAGTTTGCTGAAAGTATGGAGGCGGTCCTATGCAGTTGATATTTGAAAAGGGTAGGGAGGGAAGGAGGGGTTTTAAGATACAGAGAAGCGATGTTCCTGTGAAGGCAACTATCCCTGAAAATATGAAAAGAAAGACAGATAATGGTCTTCCTGAGGTTTCCGAACTTGATGTTGTGAGGCACTTTACAACACTTGCCAATAGAAACTTCTGTGTTGATACGCACTTTTATCCACTCGGTTCCTGCACTATGAAGTATAATCCCAAGTTTATAGAGGGCGTCTCTAAGATAGAGGGGTTTGAGGACCTTCATCCACTCCTCCCACAACTTTCAGGGGGTGGCATTCTTACACAGGGGGCTCTTGAACTGCTATACCATATGGAACAACTCTTATGTGAAATCACAGGGATGGATGCCTTTACAATGCAGCCACTTGCAGGTGCCCATGGAGAACTGACTGGCACAATGCTGATCGCTGCCTATCATAGAGCAAAAGGGAATAAAAAAAAATATATACTTGTCCCTGACTCTTCACATGGGACAAATCCTGCAAGCGCAGCAATTGCTGGCTATGAGGTTATTGTTATCCCATCTGATAAGACAGGTGTTATGGATATAGATGAGTATAAAACACATCTGAATAAAGAAGTTGCAGGTGTTATGCTGACCTGCCCCAATACACTGGGAATATTCAATCCGAGGATAAAAGAGATATGTGATCTGGCTCACAGTGTAGATGCTCTTATGTATTATGACGGTGCCAATCTTAACGCTATCCTTGGTAAACTACGTCCAGGTGATGTGGGATTTGATATAGTTCATCTTAACCTTCACAAGACATTTGCTACTCCTCATGGTGGTGGCGGACCGGGGGCAGGACCTGTTGGAGTAAAGGAGCATATAAGTAGATACCTTCCTATTTCAAAGGTTGTTTTGCGGACAGATGGAACATTCTTTCTTGACTATAACTATTCTGAATCCATCGGCTATATTGCTCCTTTCTATGGAAATTTCGGAGTAATAGTAAAGGCATATGCCTACATACTCTTGCTCGGAAGAGAAGGACTGATAGATGTTGCTGAAAAGGCGGTGTTGAATGCTAACTATGTGAGAAGTAAACTGAAAAAATACTACAAACTTCCATATAACAAAACCTGTATGCATGAGTGTGTATTTTCAGCAGAAATACAGAAAAAGAATGGTGTTAGCGCCCTTGATATAGCAAAATATCTTATAGATAAAGGGATACACCCACCAACAATATATTTCCCGTTGATAGTAAAGGAAGCACTTATGATTGAGCCAACAGAAACAGAGAGCAAAGAGACCCTTGATAGTTTTATCTCTGCGATGATTGAGGCAGCCCAACTTGCTGAAACAAACCCTGAAGGATTTGCAGATTTACCTGCAAACACCCCTGTAAGCAGACCTGATGAGGTAAAGGCGGCAAAAGACCTTAATCTGAGGTGGCGTAAAGAATGAAGATCTGGAGGTTTATCTATTCTGGCTTTTTTCATCCTGTTAACAATATGGCGATAGACAGGGCATTAATTGATATGTATAGGGTATCAGGTATCCCTGTATTTCGTATATATGGCTGGAGGCCTTATGGATTCAGCACAGGTTATTCTCAGAAGATGGAGGATGTCCTTGATGTCCCTTCCTGCATAAGGGATGGTATCCCTTTTGTGAAGAGGCCAACAGGTGGTGGAATTATATTTCACGGTGATGAGGTTACCTATTCCCTTGTTTGTTCTGAGAAAGATATTGGTTTCCCTCCTACAGTGAAGGATGGCTATAAAATTATCTGTTCATTTATCCTTACTGCATATCGTTATTATGGTGCTATGCCTGTATTTGCAATTGAGAGTGGACAGTTAAAAAAAGGAAGGTCTACACTCTGTTTTGCATCATTTGAGGATTATGACATACTGATTAACGGTAAAAAAATAGGTGGAAATGCACAGAAAAGGATAAAGGATATAATAATGCAGCATGGTTCAATTCCTCTTTCTCTTAACTATGAGCCAGTCCTGAAATATGTAAAAGAAAAGGTAACTTTATCCAGTGAAAGAACCACATCAGTAAGTGAAGTTGTTGGCAGAAAGATTGGTTTTGATGAATTTGCCGATGTGCTGAAAGAGAGTTTTATAAATACATTTGGTGTTAAACTGGAAGGAAAAGATCTGACAGAAGAAGAAAGGGAGATAGCAGATTTCTATGAGCAACAACTATTACAAGAAAAAGATTGTCTTATCAGAAACAGATGAGACAAAGAGAACCCTTAGAGCTTTGAAACTTCACTCTGTATGTGAAGAAAGCAGGTGTCCCAATATATCTGAATGTTTTAAGAAGAAGACAACGACATTCCTCATACTGGGAGATATCTGTACAAGAAACTGCCTTTTTTGTAGTGTAAAGAAAGGAAAGCCAGAAACTCTGGATGAGGATGAACCCCGTAGAGTTGCAGAGGCAGTGAAGATGCTTGGTATGGGATATGTTGTTATTACCAGTGTTACAAGGGATGACCTTCGTGATGGTGGGGCTGAGATGTTCAGAAAGACAGTAGAAGAGATAAGAAGGTCAGGGTTTGGTGGGAAGATAGAGATATTAATCCCTGATTTTAAAGGAGATGAAAGGTCTATAGAGAAGGTTGTTAACTCCTATCCAGATGTCATCTCGCACAATATGGAAACGGTTGCCCGCCTGTATCCGATTTTAAGAAATAAATCTAACTATAAGAGGTCTCTAAGTGTACTGAAAAAAATAAAAGGGCTAAATCCACGCCAGAAGATAAAGTCAGGGATTATGCTTGGACTGGGAGAAACAGAGGATGAGATTTTTGAAACTATAGGGGATATTACTTCTACTGGCTGTGAATTTTTGAGTATAGGACAGTACCTTGCTCCTTTGAAAGTAAGTTATCCTGTGCAGAGGTATTTTTCAGATGAGGAGTTTGGATATTTCAAAGAGAGGGCATATTCTTATGGATTTAAGCATATTGAAAGTGGAGTGTATGTTCGCACCTCTTATAATGCTACCTGCTATTTTTAATCTACTCAATTATAAGGGGCTCTATTACCCGTATTCTTTTCCATCTACCCTGTAGAAATCTGATAAAGAAAGCAAATCCAAGTATGATGACATATAGAGTTGCTATAACCCAGGCAGTATAGATATTACTGTTGAAAATGACAATAGCGATATAGGATGGGACAATTAGGACAAATAAAGATATTGCTGTGATTGACTTCAATATATACCGCGTATCCCCTGCGCCTCTTAATGCAGAGATAAATATGACATTCATAGTATCAAATAGAGAGTAAAATGCAACAAACCTTAATAAAACAACTGCTACTCTGTGTATGTCTTTAAAATTTCCTGGGTAGACACGCGGGGCAAATGGCTTTATAAATATATCAGGAAGCAGGACATAAAGGAGAGCAATGGTCGCCATATAAATAAATGTGATATGAAAGCCGGAATACACGCTTCTTTCAGCAGTATTTATATCGTTTTTACCGAGGTTCTGTCCCACGAGGATACTGACCCCAATACCTATCCCTATCATAGGCATAAATGCAAGTGTATTGATATTAAAGGCGATATTTGTTGCTGCAAGGGGGATGAGTCCTAACTTCCCCACAAAGAGAAGGAATAAAGAGAAACCAGCCATATCCATAAACCACTGTATCCCATTAGGTAATCCGAAGTGTAAAAGCCGCTTAAAGAGATACAGATCAAAGCCAGTACTTCTTCTTGTCTCAAAGCGGATATTGAGGGGCTCTTTTATGAAAATCAAAAAGTAGATGACAAAAATAGCAAAGGCAGATATGACAGTTGCAATTGCTGCTCCTCTTATGCCCATCTCAGGAAGTCCCCACCTGCCAAATATCATACAGTAGTCCAAAAGGATGTTTATCCCAGTTTGCAAAAAACTCATCCACATCACAGGTAAACTATGTCCTCTTCCGGAAAAAAAGCCAGCTAGTGCTGATGATGCTATGGCTGGTGCTGCTCCTAAACATAGTATCCGAAAGTAGATGGTCTCATAATTAACTATCTCTAATGGGTGCCCAGCAATGGTGAAGAAGAGATGAGCAAAGGGGATAAGAAGCAGCATAACCAGACCACCTATAAGAGATAGATAAAGTCCCTGCCATACAATCTTTCCTATCCTCTCGTATTTCTCTGCTCCATAGTACTGTGCAACGAAGGTGCTTACAAAGGATGCTGTTCCTGTGAATACACCTGTAATTGTTCCGTTAAGCAGCCCTGCAGGCAGGGATGCAGCAATTGCCTCTGCAGAGTACCGTGAGAGAAACAACCTGTCTACAAACTGCTGGATTGTCCATGCACTTGTGCTTAATACAAGAGGAAAAGAGAGGACAACAATTTCTCTATAGCCTCCCTGTTTAGCCCATCGCTTATGTAAAAAAACAAAAAAGTTTTTCATAGTAAATACTAAATAATTTCCCTGATGAGAAAAATAATAGTTGTAGATAGGATTGAATATCTGTACTTTACTTTATCGCAAAGGGTTGTTCACATGATACAGAGTTAATCAGTTTTTTTGCCTTTTCCATCTGTTTGTCAGTACCACTTATAGCAAGCCATACGGCACCTTCTGCACCACCCACACCACCAGCAGCAAAAAGTTCTGCCTTTGCCCCTGTAAGTATGTATATTGCCTCTATCTCTGTGATAATCTCACCGGTTACAGGCATAAGCCGCGGCCCATCGGCTCCTGGAGAATTTATCTTTACTGCTAAGTTGTCAATATCGCAACACACCCTTTTTTCTAAACCCACAGGAATAATCAGTCGCACCCTTCTTCCAGCCACTACCTGAATAATTGTCCCTATAGTTCCTGCTTTTGGGTGTCCTATAAGTATTCCTGCCTTTTTGGTTTTTATATCAACAGCATTTGCACCCTTTATAACCACATCCCTTTCATCCATCCGGTCTATCACATCAAAGATTGTTTTTCCTTTTTCCCATCTACCATTAACTATTATGACATCCCCGGGGAATTCCTTCCCTTCCGCCATTCCTGTCTCATTGGTAGGGGAAGATGGCGGTAGTGTTATCCCACGGAAAAAGTATTTTCTATTAAAGCCCTCAAGTTGTCCGGTTGTCTTTAATATCTCTTCCGCTACATATCCATTAGTGGTTCCTGCAACAATGGCAACTATACCTGACTTCAGTCGCTCCTGTATATCAGGATGGACTGCCACTGCCTTACCTATCAACCTCTTTCCTGCTACCGGTGTTATCACTACTTCTATCATCTTTTTCTCCTCTCAATAAAGATTTTACCTTAAACAGTATTACTCTTCAACTTTTATAACATTTACCTTTTTTAAATTTTGGGTTATAATAATAACTCTTACAGGTTTATGGGCCGCTAGCTCATCTGGCAGAGCACCGCCCTTTTAAGGCGGGCGTGGCAGGTTCGAGTCCTGCGCGGCCTACTATTTAATCTCCCTTTGTAGCAGGACTCGAAGGGAGCGAAGTCAGAAATTGCGACGAGTAGGAGCAATTTCAGCGGGTGGCCGACCCGAGCCGTAGTGGGAAGCGAGAGGCGTCGAGTCCTGCGCGGCCTACTTACTTCTCACTCTTCCTTGACATACTTTCTATGTGAGGAGTATAGATTTTCTTTTATAGCAAGATTTTAGATATTTGTAATTGCTGCTCCGTATCCAACACCAGACTGTGGTTATGGAATGACAAATAGATCCCTTCCAAGGCCTTTTTCAAGGAAGTATTTTAAAGCAGGTTTTTTGCTCCACCTCCACAGAAAAATAGCATATCATTGTGCTTGAGCTGGCTTACCATTGTAAAATAGAAAATAGGGGGTCAGGTCTTGCTTTTTACATTTTTGGGCACTATACAACAACAGAAAAGGGAGATTTACCTCATAAAAAGTTTTGAGTTTTGGGAAAGAGGGAGTATAATTTTTTAAGGGGGTTCTATGGAAAAGTTAATAGAAGGGGTTAAGATAAAAAAACTGAAGGTAATTCCTGACGAACGTGGCCGCCTTATGGAGATTTTGAGGAGCGATGATGATGTCTTTGAGAAGTTTGGGCAGGTATACCTTACAACTGTCTATCCCTGTGTGGTTAAGGCATGGCACAGCCACAGGTTTCAGAATGACAATATCGCAGTGGTAAAGGGTATGATAAAGCTTGCCCTGTGTGATTTAAGGGAAGGCAGTAAGACATATAATCTTATAAATGAGTTTTTTGTAGGGGAGCATAACCCTTTACTTGTGCATATACCGGCTGGAATATACCATGGATTTAAAGGGATAGGCGAGGAAGAGGCACTTGTGATAAATATACCCACCAATACATACAACTACAAAGACCCTGATGAACTCCGGCTTCCTTTTGATACCGAGAAGATTCCCTATAACTGGAACAGGAGGAATTACTGATGAAAGGGGTGGTCCTTGCAGGTGGACTCGGGACACGGCTTTATCCACTTACGAAGGTTACAAATAAGCACCTTCTTCCCGTTTTCAACAAACCAATGATTTATTATCCCATACAGACACTTGTTGATGCAGGGATAAAGGATATCCTTATAGTAACAGGTGGAAATTCTGCCGGTGACTTCCTACGTCTTTTAGGAAATGGGAAAGAATTTGGCTTGAAACACATCAACTATACATATCAGGAAGGGGAGGGTGGGATTGCTGCTGCGCTTTCCCTCGCAGAACACTTTGTCAAAGGTGGAAAGTTTGTTGTGATATTAGGGGATAACATCATAGAAAAGGGCATAAAAAAAGAGGTGGAGATATTTAAGAAACAGGAAGAAGGTGCAAGGATATTACTTAAAGAGGTGGAGAAACCTGAAAGGTTTGGTGTTGCTGAGATAAAGGATGGGAAGATTGTAAGGATAATAGAAAAGCCGGAGCATCCACCTTCAAACCTTGCTGTTACCGGGATATATATGTATGACAGTTTTGCCTTTGAGGTTATAAGGACACTCAAGCCATCAGCAAGGGGAGAACTTGAGATAACAGATGTAAATAATAAGTATCTTGAAAAAGGGAAACTTACCTATGGTATCTTAGATGGCTGGTGGACTGACGCTGGAACATTTGAATCACTCTTAAGGGCAAATAACCTTGTATATGAGATGGAGAAGAGGAAAAAATGCGGATAGTTGTTACAGGTGGGGCGGGCTTTATCGGTTCCCATTTTATAAGATATATCCTGAAAAGATATCCATCCTACCACATACTCAATATTGATAAACTTACCTATGCAGGTAACCTTGAAAACCTGAAAGAAGTAGAGAATAATCCGCACTATGCCTTTCTTAAAGAGGATATATGTAATAGAAGTGCTATTGAAGAGGCAATAAGTGGATATGATGTTATTATAAATTTTGCAGCAGAAAGTCATGTTGACCGTTCAATAAGCACCCCGGAAATTTTTTTAAAAACAGATATTATGGGGACACTTAACCTTCTTGAAATATCAAGATTAAAGGGAGTAAAGAGGTATATACAGATATCAACCGATGAGGTCTATGGTAGTGCAGAAGAAGGGGAGAGATTTTCTGAGAAAAGTCCATTGGACCCATCCAGTCCATATTCTGCAAGCAAGGCATCAGCAGACCTTCTGGTTCTCTCTTATTACAGGACATATAAACTGCCGACATTAATTATAAGAAGTACAAATAACTATGGGCCAAACCAGTATCCAGAGAAGTTTATACCTCTTTTTATTACAAATGCACTTGAAGATAAACCACTCCCTTTATATGGTGATGGAAAGAATGTTAGGGACTGGCTTTTTGTCCTTGATAACTGTAAGGGGATAGATATTATTCTACACAAAGGGAAGGAAGGTGAGATATATAACATAGCAGGGGAGAATGAAAGGGAGAATATATTTATTGCCAGGAAGATACTTGAGTATCTCGGGAAACAGGACTCACTTATAAAATTTGTGAAGGATAGGCCAGGACATGACAGAAGATACAGCATATCCTGTGAGAAGGTGAAAAAACTTGGCTGGTCCCCTGAGGTCTCTCTTGAAGAAGGGTTACGGATGACGGTTGACTGGTATAAGAATAATCAGGATTGGTGGAAGAAGATAAAGAGTGGTGAGTTCCTTGAGTATTACAGAAAACACTATGGATAAGAGAAAGATATTGATTACCGGTGGAAAAGGGATGGTGGGCTCGCTCCTGTGCAAGGTATTAGAAGATTCAGGTGTTGATGTATATGCGCCAGTAAGGGAAGAACTTGATATTACAGATAGGGAAAGGGTAATAGAATGTCTCAGGAGATTTAAGCCAGATATACTTATACACTGTGCTGCCTTTACAGACGTTGATGGTTGTGAGATTGATAAGAAGAAGGCGTACCTTACAAATGCAATCGGGACTCAGTATGTAACAGAAGGTTGTGCAGAAGTAAAATGTAAGATGGTGTATTTAAGTACGGACTTTGTATTTGATGGTAAAAAGGGCAGCCCTTATTCAGAGACGGATAACCCAAATCCTTTAAGTATATATGGAGAGACAAAACTTCTTGGTGAATACTATGTCTCCCACTTCCTTAAAAAATTCCTCATTGTCAGGGTATCAAGGATTTTCGGGAAAGGGGGAAGGAACTTTGCCTCAATACTTCCCTTCATTATAAAGAGAGAGAAAAAACTCTTTCTTACAGATGATATAATAAACTCCCCTACATATGCTTTTGACCTTGTAAGTGCCATAAAGTTTCTTATAGAGAATGAATTTTATGGAATAGTCAATGTGTGTAATAAAGGTGAGTGCTCCTGGTATGAATATGGCTTAAAGGTAAAGGAAATTTTAAAGGTTGAAGGTATGGAACTTATACCTGTGAAGTTTGATGACTTCGATGGGGAGAAGGCAAAACGGCCACCTTATTCTACTTTAGATACATCCCTCCTTGAGGTTATTGGCTTTTCAATGCCCCACTGGGAGACATCTCTCTCCCACTTCCTTAATTCATTGCGGTAGGTAATACTACTCCTGAGATTTGAAAAACTGGGCGCATCCTGTTAAAATATAAAGTTGCAGACACCCCTCTGGGAGAGGGGAATGAACATAGTTAAAATCTGTGTAATCAGGTATAATAAACATTATACGGTAGTGTCAAATAAGTTATGAAAGATTTAACAGGGAAGAATAAGAAAAATAAGAAGTTTCCTCCCCATTGAGGGGATAGGGTGGGGGTGAAAAAATATAAAGCAGGACTAAAGCACGAAGATTGAGGAAGGAACTAACAGAGACGGAGAAATATTTATGGAAGTATTTAAGGAACAAACAAATAGGAGGATTTAAATTTCGGCGTCAACAGCCAGTAGGCAGATACATAGTTGACTTTATAAATTTTGAGAAGAAACTAATTATAGAAGTA
>Ga0123519_10009226_pt1 | contig 14882 bp, 19 predicted proteins | sample YelNatPaOPRAMG02_FD_87396 | JGI IMG/M metagenome (GOLD analysis project Ga0123519, IMG submission 87396) | Hot spring microbial communities from Yellowstone National Park - Yellowstone National Park OP-RAMG-02 (version 2) | ecosystem: Environmental > Aquatic > Thermal springs > Hot (42-90C) ...
AAACCCTCCATCAATCCTCTTTTCCCTGGGGATCGGGATGATCCCTTTTGGTATGGTTATAATTTTTAATAGCCTCTTTTAAGGTATTCGATGCCAGAAGGGCACAATGGACACTCTCCTCAGGTAAACCATCCAGAGCATCCAGTATCATTTGTGGGCTGATTTTTACAGCCTCTTCAATCGTTTTCCCCATGGCCAGTTCTGTTGCCATACTGCCCGCAGCGATACTGGAAGCACATCCATCTGTCCTGAATCTAATTTTTGAAATCTTATGGTCTTTTACCTTGAAGGATATCTGCATCGTATCCCCACAAGGACCTTTAATTTTTGCAAAACCTTCCGGGTTCCTGATCCTTCCCAAGTTCTTTGGATTTAACCATCGTTCGATCACCTTTTCAGAATAGACCTTCTTGGCATCCTCCATGATCAATGCCTGAAGTTCATCCGCATCCTTTTGGAAATTATTGTACATGCTTCGACTCCTTAAAACATTTCCCGTAAACTTTCGAGAAATCTGTTTCCTCAACCCATCCCACTCTGACATTTGCCTTTGCATCAATTTCTGGCAGATAGGGCTTTATATCGATGAGAGGTGTTCCTTCCAGGGCATCTAATCCCTTGACCTTCAGCCGATTTCCATTTCTTTCGATCAATTCGACAACAGAAAAGCCCAAAGCGTTGGGCCTATTTGGCGATCGGGTCGCAAACACACCATGCGGTTTAGAATCCCAGGGTGTATTTACCAGAAGAGAATAATCTTTTGAACAATGAAGCCAATAGAATAAGATCAGGTGGGAAAACCCATCGATATCCTTCAGACCTTCCTTATATTCTTCAAATACCTCTATCCAGCAAATTTCTTCCCGACCCTGAGGCGGGCATTCTTTCCTTTCTTTATATGGCGAATGGATAATCCCGATGGCTTCGAGTCGCATCTCTATCATCGCTCCTCTCCCGACAGCCTTGCTTCCTCACGATCCAAGCAAGATAAAGCAAAACATGAGCGGAATGTTTCTCTTATGGGTTCATCTTTTTCTTTTCCTGGTCAATCGCGCCTACAGGAGCTTCCAGTGGAGCAGGGTGGGGTGGAACATCGCTCCTCTCTTCCGCAACAAGTGTGTCCGGAAGTCCTCCCTCCCCTCTTCAAAGAATGAGGGGCCGAAATCATCTTCTCCAGTTGGGGGCTTCCACACTGTTTACAGCGTAAGGTTTGCTCGTTTGCACCTACACCCACCAAAAACTCTGAAATGGTCCCGCAATGGTTACAGCGATATTCATAAATAGGCATACTACCTCCTCCTAACACAAAATATGTTACGTTACGTTCGGTCTTCCTCATTATCCGTTGATTTTCTTGGCCTGATGTATACAATCCGACATTGCCCTTGAGATTCCCCTAAATAGGAACCGTCGCTTCGAGAATGAGTTCGTTTGAGAGGCTGTAGATAAACCTCATAGTCCAGGAGGTTATATATCTCTACAGCGTCTTTGGCCAATGTTTCATCAGCAACGAATTGAAATATCCAACCTTTCTCCTCCAAAGATTTACGGCTTTTTCTCATAACCCTCTTCCAGTAGGCTGTGCGGGACTCGAACCCACGACTCTCTGCTTAAAAGGCAGCTACGCTACCTCCTGAGTTAACGGCCTAAAACTTTTTTGGGCAAGACCTCCTTCAACCTTTGTTTTTATTGACGCCCTCCCCTTTTTGATCTCTCACTTCAAAATATTGATCCATAGGGAGATGGGCAAATAAGACAGCACCGATACACGGGACGACATATTTGATTGGCCATTGCTCCCCAAGGATATTAAAAAACTCGAGACAAGAAGAGCATACATACGAACTGCCAGCAATAGAGTATGGCGATATGAGCCCATTCTGGGTTACAAAATACTTGGGATCAATAAAGTTGGAATGATTTGCTGAATGGCTGGCAAAGATGTTGTCGAAATCAAAGGGTTCATTTGCTCTGTGACGTTCAAACCACGTCTGGTAAAATTCCTTTTCAACAGGTTCGATGTTTTCCCAAACACTCGGCTTTCTTTGTTGATATGTTTCTGACTTAATCAATCGAGTGATTTCTTTAGGAGATGGAAGCCGATCTGGTTTAAAACTGGACTCCGTGATAACGATCGGGTTTCCAACATCTAAAGGATCCAGAGATGTATTACTGACGACCAGCACCTTCCCTGCCTTCTCGGATTCCCAGTACCATGAGGTTCTCCTCTTACAGAGACCGTACCAGGCCGGAGGAGTTAAATACCCGACCTCCCACGAAGTTCTCAATACCCGGCAGGGAATCCGTGCCTCATCCTTCAGTTCAATCCCTTTCTCTTTACAACTTTTTCTGACCTTTTCCAGATTTTCATGATCCACCCAGTAACACAATTTTTGGTAAGCCATTCCTCCTCCCTCGTGTCCGTGTCCGCTCTTCCTGTCCGTTCAACTGACCATTTATTGAATTAAGATAGCTCCTATCTGTTCCCACATTTGCTGAATGATCCCTTGAACCTCGTTGCATGGGTAGTCCATCACCGTCTTCTGGTGAACTAATGCCTCAATCACCTTTGGTTCATAGGGAATTTTCCCAATGATTCTGGAACCATTGTTTTCGCAGTAAGAGGTGATTTGCTGAGTATTTTCCAGGTTTATGTCAAATTTATTAATACAAACCATCGAGGGAATCTTAAAGTGTTCCGCAAGTTTCAGAATTCTTTCCAGATCATGAATCCCTGAGAGGGTTGGCTCTGTGATCGCTAAAACAAGATTGACTCCGGTCAACGAGGCCGTAACCGGGCAACCGATCCCTGGGGGACCGTCAATAAGGATCAGTTCCAAACCCCTCTCTTGGGCAACTTCCATCGCCTTCTTTCGAACGACGGTGACCAGTTTCCCTGAATTCTCCTCCCCAATCCCCAACCGGGCATGGACAAAGGGGCCATAAAGCGTTTCGGAAACAAACCATTCCCCTGAAAACGCCTCCTCCATTATAATAGCGTCTTCGGGACAAATATGTGAACAAAACCCGCAGCCCTCACACGAGACATAATCTACCCATCCGTTATCGATGGCATTAAATCGGCAAACTTCGCTACAGAGGCCGCATTGGGTGCATTTCTCCAGATCTACATGTGGAGCCCTTCCACCAAAATATTTCTCTTGAGTCACAATTCTGGGGTGAAGTAAAAGATGGAGATCAGCTGCATCCACATCGCAGTCCACCATGACCTTATTTTGTGCCAACGACGCGAATGCAGCCGCAATGGTAGTCTTTCCTGTCCCACCTTTTCCACTGACAATGCCCAATTGTTTTACCTGCTTCTCCTCTTGTCCCATGACATGTTCACCTTACTTGTTGAATTAATCTATTAAGCTGCTCGTTTGATAATGGTTTACCAAATGCCGCATAATGATAGATTGGCGTTGCTGGATTGTTGATTGGAACCCATTTTCCTTCCTTCCGATCTTGATAGACACACTGATAATCCACACCCTCCACAACAGGGATGACACCTTTAAGGTTTTTCACTTTCCCTTCTTCAAGCCAGGTCAAAGTTACCTTCCCTTTCTGAACTTGTTTCGTAATCTCCGTTCCATGACACCCATCACATGTTCTGCCTTCTTTCATTACAGAATGGCTCATATGGGGAGCAAACATGAAGAAGGTTTTATCCGCTCCAACCACAAAGTTCTGCATGCTCGCCGAAGTGACCTTCCCCCCGTAATTCATCAGAAATATCCATCCGGAAACCGGAATAGCAACACGCTTTCCTTCTTTGATAAGGGTATCAAAGTGGCAGTTTGTGCAGCTCACCACATGGCGTACATGACAAGCTTTGCAATCCACCTTATCTCCGTGGACTGTATGGGAATCCGTTGGTTTCACAGCGGGGTGGCATTTTTCGCACTTTGTATCCATGGCGCCAGGCTGCTTAAGTGAAATATATTCCGTCCCATCCCCATGCATCTCCCTCGAAGAATGACAATCCATGCATTTCATGCCCTTAGCCAGATGGACATCCGGCTGCTTTGCCGCACGATCAATTCCTATGATAGCCTGTTCCCTTGCATGGCATTCCAGGCACATGGCCTGGTTTTTTGCTGCTTGAGTTGAATAGGCTGGTTTCTTGTCCTTTTCCACCTTATGACAACGATCGCATCCAGGCACATGGCAGTTTTTGCACGTAAGGTTAGAATAAGGAACACCGGATAGGATTTCTAAACCTCCGTTGGCCTTGTCATACCAGTACCCCATTCCCTTTGCGGTATAGTGCAAACTGTTAAGGAAAAAACAGTTCTCTTTCTTGATCTCTTGGGCAGATGAAACCCCACCCCATCCGAAAGCCATCAAACTTACTACGAGAATTACCTGAACGATCACCATCCGCTTCATCTTTTTTTCCTCCTTCGATTTGGATTATAAGCGCATCCCCACCATCTCTTGTCGAGACCCCTTTGATTCTTCAGCCTGTTTCTCCCGATAATGAGCAATCGCCTCGTGTAATCCCCTGATCGCCAAAAGGCTACAATGAGCCTTCCTTGCAGGGATACCACCGGCTGCTTCAATCACGTCGTTATCTGTGAGTTTCAATGCCTCTTCGAGAGTTTTTCCGATGGCCAACTCCGTAGCAATGCTGGAGGTGGAAATGGCACCGGGACATCCATGGGTTAAAAATTTGAAAGCGGATATCTTCCCATCTTCCACTTTGAGATAAACTCTGATAAAATCCCCGCAGGGAGGATCGCCGATCCCTACCATGGCATCCGGATTCTCCATCCCTCCTACGTTCCTGGAATGCATGAAATGGTCGATGAGGATGTCGTTATAAACCAGGTAACCTACATTTTCGTCCCAAGGCTCTTCCGGAGGCGGATTTCGTTTATTTTCTTCGACTCGACTCATAGAGATTCTCCACCCTTTGAAAGAGATCGATGAAGGCCTCCTTGTAAGAGGGATATTCCACAACCATTGGAACTCCCTTTGAATACGATTCAGCAATCCTCCGATCCATCGGAATTTCCAAGAGAATGGGAATACGCTGTGAGCTGCAGTAATCCCGTACCTTTCCGTCCCCGATGTCCGCCTTATTGATCACGACGCCCAGCGGGATCGCCAGTGTTTTTAGCATTCCAACAGCCAACTCCAGGTCGTTCAACCCAAAAGGGGTTGGTTCGGTAACAAGAATGCAGAAATCGCTCCCCTTGACCGTCTCAATGACGGGACAAGCCGTTCCGGGAGGCGCATCAAGAATCACGATCTTATCCTTTTGAATCTTTTCTTTGGCCTTTCGGATGAGGGGAGAGGCCATGGGCTCTCCGACATTGAGAATCCCATTGACAAAAGAAATTCCCTTTGAACTTCCTTCTTGAATGACCCCGATTTCCCGTTCTACTTCGGAAATAGCTTTCTCAGGACATAAATAGGAACAAGCGCCACAGCCATGGCAAAGTTCATCAAAAACGAGAACGGTTTTTAACAAGAGGGCGATCGCATGATATTCACAGACCTTGGCACATTGGCCGCAGGAGGTACATTTGGATTCATCAATTCGGGGGACCGGAATGCCTACGGTGGTCACCTGATGGATGTGCGGTTTTAGGAAAAGGTGAGCATTCGGCTCCTCCACATCGCAATCAATCACCTGGAGAGGTCCTTGCGAAAGAGCAAGTGCCAGATTGACGGCGATCGTGGTTTTTCCAGTCCCCCCTTTACCACTTGCAATAGAGATGATCATAAAAGCCCCAAATTGTTCTACCCTCGTTTAAGAGGTTGGAACGCCCTCGTAGTAGCCATGGTGCTCGTAGGTTCGATACCGGATCGTTCCTCTTTTTATAAGATGATCTAAACGCTTTACGACCTCGTCGATACGCAGTCCCAAAGCCTTGGAAATATCTTCCGCAGTACACGGTCTTCTTCTAACCAGATTCAAGATTTCCGTGTCCTTCATTGAAATAAGCTCTTCTCCCAGAGGGGCAGCAAATTCAGAGATGATCTCTGCTTTATCTCCTAACTTTTCCCTGACCTCTTCCAGTTGGTTGGTGGTTAAAGGATAAGCAAATTCTTCAGCAGGGGGCCTGACGGGTGTGTTCAGTTGAACCCTATCGGGCTGGATTCTTTCGATGACCCTCTTGAGTCTATCCATCTCCTCTCTGCCATCATTGATCCCCCTGCAAAAAACCACCTCAAGCCATATCTGACCCCGATACTCTTTTCGAAATTGAATTAGACCCGGTATGATTTCGCTTATTTTTAGCGATGGATGTGGCCTATTGATATGTTCAAAAACGGTTGGAGTAATCGCATCCAGGGAAGGCAGAACGACATCAGCCTCAACCAAGTCTTTTCTGACTTCTTCAAAAGAGAGCAAAGATCCATTCGTTAGAACCGCCAAAGGAATGGAAGTCAAATGCTTGATGGTACGGATGATCTCTCCAATATTTTGATTCAGTGTGGGCTCCCCTGACCCGGAGAGCGTAATATAATCTGGCTTCCTTTCTAAGGAGGATAAAGTGAGGCCCAGCTCCCTCTGGACTTCTTCAGTTGGTACATAAGATTTTCGAAGGGTTGTTTTAAAAGTGGTCCTTCCCAGATCGCAATAGATACAATCAAAGGTACAGGTCTTATATGGGACGAGATCAACTCCCAAAGACCTTCCCAGCCTTCTTGAGGGAACGGGGCCAAAGATATATTTCCGTTCGACTGAAGACTTATCCATTGAAGTGCGCCAGTATAGCCTGTAAGACTCCGCCAGAGATTGTTCTGGCCTTGTCGGAGATCGTATAGCAATGAGCTTCAATTCCCCGCGGGTCGACATCGCCCAGTTTCATCCCCTTCCAAACTTCAGTTCCATCCCGTAGCAGACCCCGGATGACCCCCGCGATTTTGGATCGAACCGTGGCGTTCCCTACCATTCCTATCTTTTCATCTGCTCGGACTCCATCCCCGATCTTCTTCAAAGGCTGAAAATGCCCGGCCGTGGGGGCCCTTATTACCCTCTCTTCCGTATAACCACCGATGGCCCCAGGAATCCCGGTATTCGGCTCAGCTTCGCCGTTCGTAATGATTCTTCCCAGATCGTGACCCCGGTTTGTCTCAATAACCAGATGAACATCCTTTCCTGCATGGAATCCAGGGCCGAGTCCGATGACCAGAGGAGCATCCGTAATCTTGGTGCCCAGATTCTTTTTAGCCAGGGTGGCATCGATAAGCACATCGGGTTTTAAGGAGTCCTTTACCTTTGCCTCCGGATCCATCAGGATAGGAATTTTCCCTTCTTTCCAGGCCTCCGGAATCTGACCTGCTGACTCAACCCTTCTTGCAATAACGCCTTCCACCTTCTTCTCTGACTCAAAGATCGCCTCCGAGAAGGCCACCTCTCTCCTGACAGCCTGAGGATTGGAAGTTTCAGTCAGACAAACCTTAAAATGGCAGGAGGCAAGTCGATGAGCAACACCTGTTGCCATCTCTCCTGCGCCTCGGATGAGGATGACCAGCTCATTCAATCTTTTATCCATATTTATCAATGCTCAGTTTTCTCAAATTCTTGAAGCAACCTCTTCTGATCGACGCCAAACAGAATGCAGGCCATTTCCAGTGTTTGGATTTTGAAACTTGGCCTTTTTAGGCACTCCCTACCGAAATAGGTTGATATGATTTCCCATGTCTCTGGACAGTCTTCGAGGATGTGCCGAATCAATTTGTACTCGGATAATTCCTTTCTCATTGGATAAGGGATCACTCCGTTAACCCGTGTTCTGACCTTTTTTCTTTAAGCCGCCTCCAGCTCCCGCCTCTTGGCCATGTCGAAAAGGATTCGCTCCCTTGCCTTGTCAATGCCCAGTGCCTTTCGTTTCTTGTCAATGTGGTCAATCATCATGCGGGCTGCTCTTACTGGGTCAGGTTCAAAGGCCCATTTCCCTTTAAAGATCTCTTCAAACCCCTCAAAAAGCATGCGTGTGACTTCTTCGCTTCCTAAGGTTGGCCAAGTGACACCAAATACAGTAAAAACGCCCGAGGCAACAAAATACTGACCGATGGAGATGGCTTTTTCGCTCATCCATTCTGGGGCGGCTCCAGCGGCCGGCAGATCGCTGATGTCATCCCCCAGTCCTCCGTCCTTGACCACAGCGGTGGCTGCCATCAGGATGCGACTGTTATCGACACAAGAGCCCATATGGAGGACGGGCGGAAGTCCAACCGCTTCACACACAGAAGCTAACCCTTTCCCCGCGTATTTGCTGGCCGCTTCTGGGGTGAGGAGTCCATACTTTCCTGCGGCCATGGCGCTACAGCCCGACGTCAGGACGATAACGTCATTACCGATCAACTCTAAAATCATCTTCAGATGGGGATCGTCGTGCGTGACGCGGGCATTGTTACATCCTACTACACCGGCGATTCCCCGGATCCGACCGTTAATGATATTATCGTTCAAAGGTCTGTAAGAGGCCCTAAAAAGCCCCCCCAAAAGGTAGCTCACCGTTTCATGGCTGAACCCAACCACGGTGTCCGTACTGACAGGTGGAATGAGAACAGAGGATTTCCGATTGGGGAAATTCGCTATGGCCTCGCGGAGGATTTTCTTGGCGACATTGAGAGCTTCGTGTTCATCGAATTGGATGTGCATCGCCCCTTCAATCTTTGCTCTTCGGTCCGTGGTGATGAGTTTGGTATGATAACATTTGGCCACATCCGCCAACGATTGCATCTCACACTGGACATCCACAACCATTGCCTCAACGGCCCCGGTGATAATCGCGAGCTCCTGCTGGAGGAAGTTCCCTGCGCAGGGGATACCATGACGCATCAGAATTTCGTTGGCCGAGCAACACATTCCGGCAAGGTTAATCCCCTTGGCTCCCTTTGATTTCGCAAGGCTTAGGATCTCCGGATCCTCGGAGGCCACCACCAGCATCTCCGGAAGAAGGGGCTCATGCCCATGAGTGATCACGTTCACATGGTCCTCTTTCAGTACCCCGAGGTTGATCTGACCGGCTATGGGAACGGGGTTCCCAAACATGCAATCCTGAAGTTCGGTCGAGATCATCGAACCCCCCCAGCCATCGGCTAAGGCACAACGTGCAGAGGCCATAAGAATGTTCCGGTAGTCTTGATCTACCCCAATATGGGTCCGATGCATGATCTCGACGATCTCTCGGTCAATGCCCCGTGGAGCTGTCCCTGTTTCACGCCAGATTTGTTGCCGTTTAAGGGGAGCCCTTCTGAGGAACAGAATCTCTCCTTCCTGACGACCAAATTCGGCCAAAGCCTTCTCACCCACATCGATCGCAATGTCCCGAACGGGCCGATCTCCGATTTCAACCCCAAAATCCATTGCCAGTTGGTAAAGTTTCTGCTCGTCTTTGATTTGATAATCAGGAACTTCACCTTTAGCGGTGGCCAGAAAGAGTTCGGCTACCCCGCGGGCATGGTCAGAATGAGCAGCAGCCCCTGCCGCCACCATCCGGGCAAAATTACGGGCGGCAATGGTCTCTGCTGTAGCCCCGCAGAGACCTCTCCGCTTAGTTTTTTCAGCCGCCCCCTCTTTCTTTTTTGGAGCGGGTACTCTACAGGGGCCCATCCCACAATTCTTACAACAACTCCCCTCTGCTCCAATAGGGCAAGGTTTCATCGCTTCTGCCCGGTCGAAGATCGTTTCACATCCGTCTGTCGCTGCTTTTTCGATCACTATCTGCGTGGCTCTATCCACACTCTTCTTCTCCACTTCACCCATTGGAGCCTCCCTTCATTTTATACGAAAGCTGACCTATTTTCTTACCATCGGTGAACCACACTTCGGGCATTTCAGAGAGTAGCAGGGTGTTCCTGGTTCATGCACAGCCGTCGTTCCGCATTTTGGACAGGTACATTCTCCTCCGGGGCCTGCACCGGCTCTCGAGCCCCCCATTCTTCCCATCCGAGATCGCCCCAGCCCAGCCCCTCTACCTGTCCCCGGGCCACTTCCCCAGGGCGGACCTTTTCCATCACCTCTCGGCATATTGATCACCCCCTTTGCGCAAATTTTAATTCCCTTTCTTACTTAGATCCTCGATCCTCTGCCCAATCATTTTCAACTGGTCCTCCAGAACCTTGGTTTGCTCCTTCAACATTTGAATCTCTTGTTCTCTGCTCATCGATTGAGGTGGAGGCGGAGTTGGGCCCATCATTCCCATTCCTCGTCCCATACCCAAGCCTCTACCCATTCCCATGCCTCGACCCATTCCCATACCCCGTCCCATGCCCATGCCTCTGCCCATGCCCATTCCCATGCCTCCACCCGTTCCTGGTCCGAAGCCGGTGGGCGAAGACCCTGCTGACGGCTGCTGCCCCATCCCGGCGTGGGCCTGTACAGACGGGCCGAAGGCTTCTTGAAGTTGTCCATTTTTAAACATCTGAATGGCTTCCCGGACAGTTCCTGCGGCGCCCAAAAAGACCCGCATGCCTGTCGCACTGAGAGTGGCGGAAGCATTAGGGCCCAGGTTTCCAGTGATGATTGCTTCAGCACCCTTTTGGGCAACAAACTGGGCAGATTGAATACCTGCTCCTCCCGGTGCCATCATACTCTCATTCTCAATGGCCTCGAATTGGAGAGAGTCGGAGTCAACAAAAATAAAATACGGGCACCGGCCAAACCTGGGATTGACGGGCGAGTCCAAATCTGGCCCTGATGCTGTGACGGCGATCTTCATAAGATCCTCCGTAACGGTAATTCTTCCTTTTCGCTGCCGAGGGCCTATGGGGACTGGGTAGCCAATCCCCAGCCGGTTCGGCAAAGCCCTCAGGTAGCAGGTTACTTGTTACCACCACCAGCGGCGGAGTCCTCGTCCACCGCCGAATACCCGGCCACGCCCCCCACCCCACGGAAGACCACCGCGGCCTGCACCGAAGACAGGGCCATAAAGCGGCCTACCATAGAATGGGAACGGGCCACCCGGTGGATAAAAGGGTGTCTGGTAGCTGTACCCGAGGGGTCCATAGGCCCTGAAGGGGAAGGCACAGAACCCTCTGCCTCCACCGGTCATCGGTCCTTGACCCAGCGGTCCCGTTCCATCGAATCCTGGCATGATGAACACCTCCTTTCTTGACCCGCGAGTAGTGATTGGTTCGCGGTAAGGCGTGAATAGAGAGCCCTACTTTTTCAGTTCATCGAGCCTTTTTTCAATCTGACTCAACTCTTCTCGAAGAAAATTCGCCTGCTCTTCGAGAAACCGAATTTCCTCTTCCTTGGACGGAGGCCCCCACGGTGGAACGGACGTTCCGTACCAACCAGGGTGCCAACACCATCCTCGGCCATACCCATACAAGCCATATCCCCATCCCCAAGGTCCCATTCTATACGGCATACGTATCCCCCCTTTTCGGTCAATGCCCGGTGACACGAGAGTCATGAACACCGAGGCCTCGGTGCTCAGATTTAAATCCCTCTTCGGCCGCCGGGGCTTCTCCCCATGCCAAAGTGGGATGGAACCGTGGCTCCCGTGCTCTCTTGGAGACTTCCTCCCTTATATCGCTCCATGACCTCTTTGATCGTTCCACCGGAAACAAGATAGATTTTGATCCCGGACGCGGAAAGAGCCGATGCAGCGTTCGGTCCGAGATTCCCCGTAATAAGAGCGTTCGCTCCCTTTTGGACAACAAGTTGGGCTGCCTGAACCCCCGCTCCTCCCGAGGCCATCCCTCCCGCGTTTTCCACAGCTTCGTATGCCATCGTCTCTGGATCGACGAAGACGAAATACGAGCATCTTCCGAATCGTGTGTCAACCTGAGCCTGAAGGTCTTTCCCCGTCGCGCTGACAGCCACCTTCATCGTTTTTCCTCCTCGCACCCGTGATCGTGTCCGTGGTGCTCGCAAGCAACGACCCCCTCAATCTCCCCCCGCAGATAAGCCTCTACCACGTCTCTCACTTTCCCCTGGACTCCTGTAGCCACATCAATCCCGAATTGGTTGAAAAAGTCGATGGCCCGTGGTCCCATCCCTCCTGCAATCATCACATCGGCCTTCTGCGAGTGGATAAACTCTGGAATGACTCCCGGCTGATGGTTTGGGTAGTATGGATTCCTGACGACCTGAAAGTCCACGATTTGGTCTCCTTCCACATTGACTAACGTGTAGAAGGGACATCTTCCGAAATGCGCGCTCAAGGATCCTTCCAGGCCGGAACCATCTTCCGAAGCTAATGCGATGCGCTTCATGTCTTGACCTCCTGTCTCCTGAAATGATAAGGAAATTGATTTTTCTCCGATCGTTTCCCTGCTGCTTTGAAATCGACATATTCCTTGCAACGGGCGGCGATCTCTTTGAGAGCCTTGGTGGCCTTTGCCTCGGGGTGGGCCATGACGAAAGGCATTCCACGGTCGCAATCGTTGACCATTTCTGGATCGATCGGAATTCGTCCAAGAAAGGGAACCCTCAGGTCACGAGCTGCTTTTTCTCCCCCGCCCGTTTTGAAAAGAAATATCTCCTCATGGCAATGAGGACATTCCAATCCGCTCATGTTTTCCACAATCCCGATCACTGGGATGTTGAGCATCCGGCTGAAGGTGACCGCCTTTCGAGAATCGAGTAGGGCCACATCCTGAGGCGTCGTGACGATCACGGAGCCGTCAACGTCCTTGATCAAATGGGCCACGCTCAAAGGCTCGTCTCCCGTCCCGGGAGGGAGGTCGACCACCAAGAAGTCAAGATCCCCCCATTCCACCTCGCCGAGAAATTGGTTGATGGCGCTGTGCTTGAGCGGTCCGCGCCAGACGACTGGATTGTCTCGATCTCCAATGAAGAAGGCCATCGAAATGACCTTCAGATTCGGAAAAACCTCCACGGGGATCATTCCCTCAGCAGACCCTCCCACCTGTTCCCGCTCGATTCCAAGCATCTTGGGGACGTTCGGGCCGTGGATGTCAGCATCCAAAAGCCCGACCTTGAGGCCATCCAGCGTGAAGGCAACAGCCAGGTTGGTCGAAACCGTGCTCTTCCCCACGCCTCCTTTCCCGCTCATGACCAGGATTCGATGTTGGATATGGGAAAGTTTCGATTCCAGCCGTCTCTGGGCATGGGCCTCCTTCTCCTCCTGGCTACATGAACTCGATCCCTCACAGCTCTCGCAAGTTTTCTCTTCTTTGCATCGCTCTTCCGCCATCCACGTTTCCTCCTCCGCTTCTTAAATTGCGGGTCCTGAAACCCACACCTTCTTTTCAACCCTCATTTCTCCAGGCTGCCTCCTTCCCTCGGCAGCGGCGTCTTCGTTTCCGTTCGCATCGAAAACCAGGGCGGAGCCTTCCCTTGAGGAAATCGGTTAGCACGACCTCAGCCTCACCGATCACATCCTGAACCACCTCGATCCCCCTACCCCCCAACTGATTTACACAAAACCCGTCGATCCCGCCGCAAATGACCTTCTCGACGCCGTTGGCGGTGACTTGTTCGAGGCGCTGAAGAAGGCTGAGGTTCTGGGTGGGGATTCTCTCTTTTCCTATGACCTCCCCCTTTTCCACCTCGACGATCCAGATTTCGGGTGAAAAGTCGAATCGAGGTGAAACGCGATCTCGGAAAACAGGAATAGCCAGTTTCATATCCTTGGCCTGCTATGGGTTTCGAAAAAGCTTTCACCGCATCGGGCTTGCCCTTTCCTCAACCGCTCCATCCAGCTCAAAGGGAACACATCTTCACTCAGCAAATACCATACCAGACCGGCAAAGATTTAAAAAACCCATTCAATTCGGCATATTAGAAAATTTCCAAGGAGAAGAAAACAGGAAGGGTTCCTATCGAACTGTTTCATAAATGCAACCATTGAAACATATCCGTATCATTATTGGAACGTACAAGCCGTATCGCTTCATCTTCCTCCAAGGGGTCCTCCGTCTAAGGCCCAATTCTTTCGCCGCTCGGGCCTTGGATCAAGACCGTGCTGTCGCTCTCGGTAATGTTTGGAAGGATGTTGAAGAGGGGGTGTTTCGGAGGACTGCGGTACGGATGCTGACGGGGATTTTCTTACCGTCCTTACGGAGAATCGCTACAGAGAGGTTTGTGATCTCTCTCTTGGTTCGAAGCGTTTCTTTGAGGACGCACCGGGTCTGGGGTAGATGCCCCACTCGAAAAATGTCGAAACTGTAGTGCCCGATGGCCTCCCGACTTGAAAAACCGGTGATTTCTTGCCCCGCCTTGTTCATGAAGGTGATACGGCCTTCTTGATCGGCGGTGAAGACGCCGTCAGCGATGCTGTCCAGGATGACGTTGAAAAAAGGTTCTTCGTTCTTGCGCGCCATGGGGGGAATGGTACCATCAAGACCTTTGCCCGGTAGAGGTTCCTCGCTTCGAGGAATTCAGCCACCTTTCTCGATCGGGGTTTGAAAAAGACTTCGTCCCGTTTTTCGCTTTGTTCCCCTCTTCCATCGATGCAGGGGGTGATTTCTCCGGCCAGTAGCGACGATCTGGGCTCACGATCCGGGGTCAGACTTAAATATTGAGTTTGCGGACTCTTGACAACCAAGGGGGACCACTTGAGGAACAAAGCGATGGGGGCAGGTCTTGCAATAACGCATTTGGAAAGAGGTAAAGAGGTCAAACAGGGCTAATTTCCTATCTTACTTCCCTAAGAAACTGGCGAGAGGAAAACCGGGCAGGCTATTTTCTTATCCGATGGGACAGAATCTTGCCCAAGGAAGCGTTTCGAGGTAAAATGTGAGCAACCGTAAAAGCTACGTTCCCTTCGTTCTTTGAAATCTGAACCACAAAGGGTTGCGGTACCGAGTTAACGCCCCCGTCCCTCTCCTGCCCAAAGTGAATTACTCCTCCACGGGCCAGGAATACGATGACGAGCTCGGTTTCTACAATTACGGCGTCAGGCTCTATGATCCAGTTCTGGGCAAATTCCTCTCCC
>Ga0123519_10009228_pt1 | contig 14881 bp, 13 predicted proteins | sample YelNatPaOPRAMG02_FD_87396 | JGI IMG/M metagenome (GOLD analysis project Ga0123519, IMG submission 87396) | Hot spring microbial communities from Yellowstone National Park - Yellowstone National Park OP-RAMG-02 (version 2) | ecosystem: Environmental > Aquatic > Thermal springs > Hot (42-90C) ...
ACCCGGAGGCCGAGGGGGTGCTCGTGCGTGCGAGCGTGCCAGTGGGGGACGTGCACGGGCTGGCGGCAATGCTGTCGGACGAGGAGGGCTGGTTGGTGCTGGCACGACCCGGCGACGGAGTCGTGTACGCGGCCTCGCCGGCCTCGCCGCCGCGGGTGCGCCGCGTCGTGGACGCGCTTCGGTCGCGGGCCGAGGGGGTGGATGGGCACGCGGTAGTGGTGTCCGCGCCGGCGCAGGTGAAGCGAGAGCTGTCGGTGTGGGGCCGGGAGACGGCGAACGCGGATCTGATGCGAGGGCTGAAGCAGGCGTTCGACGCGGCCGGGGTGTTGGGGTGCGGGCGATTCGTTCCGGGCCTGTAAGGACGCGGGCAAAAAGATGGAGGGACAAGCCGGGGCGAGGGGGGGATGTCGGCCTGTCCCTCCGTTGTGGCGGTACCGCCCATTTACAGGTGTATCAACTCTGTCGCCTTGTCTGCTCGTCCGTTGCTAGCCCGGGTGGGCGACACCGCCAAGTGGAATCTACCCATGCGAAACGGGGGGCAAACCTGGTTTGTGCGAAACGGTCGCGCCGGGTACGTATGAAGGAGAAGAGTGTGCCACAGTGCGCCCGGGCTTGACCTGGGACCGGCGAGGGCTGGGGGCGCCCCGATGAGTGCAGCGCAGGAGTGGATCGATTGAGCCTGAAGATCGCGGTCGCGGGAAAGGGGGGTGTGGGGAAGACGACTTTGAGCGCCGCGCTGGCGCGGGCGCTCGCGGCGGCAGGCGAGCAGGTGATTGCAGTCGACGCGGATCCGAACAACTGCCTGGGCCGCGCGCTCGGCTTCCCCGAAGAAGAGCTGGCGCGCATCACGCCGCTGTCAGAGATGAAGAGACTGCTGGCCGAGCGGGCTGGCACCTCTGAGGGCGGAGGCCTGTTCGCGCTCAGCCCGGAGGTCTCCGACCTGTTGGGCCGCTACGGTGTGAAGCGCGACGGTGTGACGCTGCTGGTGATGGGGACGGTGGACGAGCCGGGATCCGGCTGCGTCTGCCCAGAGAGCGCGGTCCTGAAGGCGCTGGTGCGACACCTGGTTGGCCTGGCGGGGGTTTCGCTGGTGCTGGACATGGAGGCGGGGCTGGAGCACCTGGGCCGGGGGACGGCGCAGTACGTGGGGGCGCTGGTGATCGTGGCCGAGCCGACCATCGCCAGCGCGCGGACCGCGGCCCGGATCGCGCGGCTGGCGCGGGGACTGCGGCTGCGGGTGCCGGGCGTGGTGCTGAACAAGGTGTCGTCCGCTTCTGAGAAGGAGAAGGTGGAGCCTTACCTGGACGGCCTGCCGGTGTTTGCGACGCTGCCGGTGGATGACGCGGTGGCGCGCTCGGAGTCGACCCCGACCAGCGGCAGATATGCTGCGGCCGTCGAGGAGCTTCGGTCGAGGCTGGTGGAGTGGGGCCAGGCGGAAGGACGGTAGATGGCGAAGACGATCGCAGTGACGGGCAAGGGAGGCGCGGGGAAGACGACGGTATCCGCGCTGATGGTGCGGCTGCTGGTGGAATCGGGGCAGGGCTCAGTGCTGGCTGTGGATGCTGACCCGAACCTCAACCTGAACGCGGCCCTCGGGGTGGCGGTGGAGCAGACGGTGGGGGACGTGCGCGAGGAGGGCCTGCGGCAGACGCAGTCGCTGCCCGGCGGCATGGCGAAGGCGGATTTCCTGCGGCTGCGCGTGCAGCAGGCGCTGGTTGAGTCCAGGGGGTTCGACCTTCTGGCCATGGGGCGACCGGAGGGACCTGGGTGCTACTGCTTTGCGAACTCGATTCTGCGGGCGTGTGTGGACCAGATCGGAAAGCAGTATCGCTATGTTGTGATTGACTGCGAAGCGGGCCTTGAGCACCTCAGCCGGCGGACGGCCGGGGACGTGGATGTGCTGCTGATGCTATCTGACCCGAGTGTGCGGGCGCTGGACACGGCGAGGCGAGTGCTGGATCTGGTCGGCGAGCTGCACACCCGCGTCGGCAAGGAGCTGTTCGCCTTCACAAGGGTCGCTGACGGCGTGCCGGAGGAGCTGCTGCGGGCAGCCCGCGAGCGCGGCCTCCCGGAGCCGGCGGTGATCCCCGAGGACCCCGCTCTGCGCGAGCTGGACCTGGCCGGCAGGCCGCTGGTGGACGTGCCGGCAGGGAGCCCGGCGTTGGAGGCGGTGCGAGCGATCCTGGAGCGGGCCGGCCTGATCGGCGGGTCGCCCTGATTGGCGTGGGACGTGACCGCGTCGGACGCGGACGTGTGTCAGAGTTGGATCTCGGCTGGGGCGACGCGCACGTTGACAGGCAAGGAGGGGCCTCCTATAATCCGCGCCGTATGCCTGTGGAAGAGGCCGTATGAAAGCGACCGCGGTCATCGCTGCATACAATGAGGCAGCGAGGATCGGTCGCGTCCTCAGCGCGGTCACGAGATGCGGCCTTATCGCGGAGACGATCGTCGTCGACGACGGGTCCTGGGATGGCACTGGCGAGGTGGCGGCCCGGTACGACGGCGCCGTGGTGGTGCGGCACGAGCGCAACCGCGGCAAAGGGGCGGCCCTGTGGACCGGGGTCTCCCGGGCCAGCAATGAAGTGGTCGTGTTCCTGGACGCGGACCTTGTGGGGCTTACGCCCGAGCACGTGTGCTCGCTGGTCGGTCCCGTGCTGTGGGACGAGGTCGACATGACGGTGGGGCAGTTCCGCGGGGGCAATTGGTGGCTGACGCTGTGGCAGCGCATCATCCCTGCGATCTCCGGCCAGCGGGCGCTTCGGGCGTCGCACTTTCGGTCTGTGCCCCGTGTCGAGCAGACGGGCTTCGGGCTGGAGGTTGCGCTCACGCGGTACGCGCGCCGGCGCAGGTTGCGAACCCGCTGCGTCTACCTCCCTGGCATGAGGCACGTCATCAAGGAGGACAAGCTGGGTTTCACCCGGGGCCTGTGCGCGCGGTTTGCCATGTATGGCCAGATGGCGAGGTGGGTCGTCGCGGACGGGTATCGGAGGCTGGGGAGGGACAGCTAGCAGAGATGGCCCCGGCCCGCCCCGGGCATCGCATCCTGTGGGATAACGGCCGTGCCGCGGGTCTCCGTCATCATGCCCTGTTGGAACGCAGCGCGATACCTCGGCCGCACTCTGGAGAGCCTGGCGGCCCAGACCTTCCGCGACTTCGAAGCTATCATCGTTGACGATGGTTCCACGGACGAAACCCCCTTGGTGCTGGCAGACTGGGCCGCGCGCGACCGGCGCCTCAAGGTCGTCCGGCAGGAGCACCAGGGCCTGGTGGCCGCTCCTCAGCGCGCGCTGGACGAGTCGGCAGGCGAGCTGATCGCGCGAATGGACGCCGACGACATCGCGCACCCCAGGCGCCTCGAGTGGCAGGTTGGGTTGATGCAGGAGCGGCCCGAGGTGACGATGGCGGGCGGTCTGGTCCGGATGTTCCCGCGGGCGGCGATGCGCGAGGGCATGCGGCGGTACGAACGGTGGCTCAACTCGGTCTGCACGCAAGAGCAGATCGCGCGCGATATGTTCGTGGAGAATCCGCTGGCGCATCCGAGCGTGATGATGCGTGCGGATGCAGTCCGCGGGGTGGGCGGCTACCGCGACGCCGGGTGGCCGGAGGATTACGATTTGTGCCTGCGGCTCTACGGAGCGGGCGCTCGGTTCGAAAAGGTGCCGGAGGTGGTGCTCTGGTGGCGAGACCAGCCGGACCGCGCGACGCGCACCCACGGCCGGTACGCGCGCACGCAGTTCCGGCGGTGCAAGGTTCACTACCTGAAGGCGCTTCACCTGGGAGACCGCGGTCGGGTGGCGATCTGGGGCGCGGGCAAGGAGGGGCGGGCGCTCGGGAAGCACGTGCGCCGTGCGGGCATCGAGATTGCGCGCTTCATCGACATCGCGCCGACGAAGATCGGGGGCACGCTGCTGGGCGCTCCGGTCGAGGGGCCCGAGGCCGTCCGGCCCGACGAGTACCTGCTGGTCGCCGCCGGCGCTGCGGGGGCGCGCTCGCTGATCCGCGAGGAGCTCAACGGCAGGGGTCTCAGAGAGCCCGAGCACTACCGCACGATGGTGTGAGGCGCGCCCGAGGAGGGCGCGCCTCACGGTGCCTTACCGCTTGCCGTATTAGCGGTCGCTCGGCCCTAGTGTCCGACGGAGCACCTCGCAGAGGTGGCGGCGGGCCGTCAGTCCGAAGGCAAGGAAGAATGTCGCGAGCCCGAAGCCCCACCAGAACCAGGGCCCCGGGCCGGCCGGTGGCCAACCGCGCAGCACCGGCGCGAAGACCTGCCATGCGAGCGCGGCGAAGATCCCTGCCCCCAGCAAGATTGACGCGAGCACGCACCCCGCCACGCGGCGCGGGTGGCGCTTCAGCAAGCCAAGATAGGTGCCGCATCGAGGGCACCAGTCGCCCGGCCTCTCGGACCGGGTCTCACACACAGGGCACAGCAATTCCACGGACCCCCTTCGAAAGGCTTCGGTTCCCCACGCGGTAGTTATTCCACATCGCCCGCGCGAGCAGCGTGCGGCGGCCGACAACCCGATGCCGCTTGCGGCCGGCGTCCACGGCGAGGCGGGGGTTCACACGAGAGACAGGGGGCTGTATACTGAGTTGAAGTTTCGGTGCGCCCCCTCCGCCGGCCGGTCGAACGCATGGACCCACCCGCGCGAAGCGATTGGCAGCGGCGTCGGCATTCCGGGGGCGCGGACGTTTGGGCAGAGCCGCCGGCCCGGGTAAAGGCCGGCAGCGTCCCCGGCCTGGAGGAGAGGATGGCGAAGACGCTGGAGGAGATCAACGAGAAGATCAGGCGCGGCGAGGTCGTCGTGGTCACCGCGGAAGAGATGGTGCACGTGGTCGCGGAGAGGGGCGTCGCCCGGGCGGCCCGCGAGATCGACGTGGTGACGACGGGGACCTTCGGCGCGATGTGCTCCTCCGGCGCGATGATGAACCTGGGGCATTCGAAGCCGCGGATCAAGCTCGGGGGCGGGCAGGTGCGGCTGAACGGAGTGCCCGCGTATGCCGGCCTGGCCGCCGTGGACGTGTACATCGGCGCCACAGCCCTGCCGGAGACCGACCCGCGCAATGCCGTTTTCCCGGGCGAGTTCCGCTACGGTGGGGGGCATGTGATCGAGGATCTGGTGGCGGGTCGCCCGGTGCTGCTGGAGGCGACGGCTTACGGAACCGACTGCTACCCGCGGCGGGAGATCGCGACGTGGTTCACCCTCCAGGAGATCAACGAGGCCTATCTGCTGAACCCCAGAAATGGCTACCAGAACTACAACGTCGCGGTGAACTCCTCGGAGCGCACGATCTACACGTACATGGGCACGTTGAAGCCGCGCTTCGGCTCGGCCAACTATTCGAGCGCCGGGCAGCTCTCGCCGCTGTTCAACGACCCACATTACCGGACCATCGGGATCGGGACGCGCATCTTCCTGGGCGGCGGGATCGGCTACGTCGTGTGGCAGGGGACCCAGCACAGCCCGGCGACGCCGCGCAACGACCGCGGCGTGCCCATCGCCGGCGCGGGCACGCTGGCCGTGCTGGGCGATCTGAAGACCATGTGCCAGAGGTGGGTGCGGGGCGCCAGCATCCGAGGGTACGGAGCGACCCTCATGGTCGGCCTGGGCGTGCCGATACCGGTGCTGGACGAGGAGATGGCGGCGGCGACGGCGGTGTCTGACGCGGATATTCAGGCGCCGGTGGTCGACTACGGAACCAGCTACCCGGAGGGGCGGTCGGACGTCCTCGCTTATGTGACCTACGCGGACCTGAAGACCGGGGAGATCGAGGTGCAGGGCAGGCGGGTGCCGGCCACGCCGCTGTCCAGCTACCCGCGCGCCCGCGAGATCGCAGAGCTGTTGAAGGCCTGGATCTGCGAGGGCAGGTTCGAGCTGAGCGCGCCGGTGGCGCGGCTGCCGGGGGCCGATTCCGGGCTCCTCGCGAAGCCCATGCCCAACCAGCCGCCCGACAGACAGGCGCCGCCGGGGTAGGCCGAGAGGAGATGGCGATGCGAGTTTCCCACCGGATCGTGCTCCACTTCCCGCCGGCGGTCACCGGCCAGCCGATCGTCTACCGGCTTGTGCGCGACTATGGCCTGACCTTCAACATTCTGCGGGCGTCCATTGGCCCCGAGGAAGAGGGGCTGATGGTCATGGAACTGAGCGGCGACGAAGAGGCCTACCGCGGCGCGACCGAGTTCCTCACCCAGCACGGGATACAGGTTCAGCCCCTGCTCCAGGACATCCGCAAGAACGACGAGCGCTGCGTGGACTGCGGGGCCTGCGTCGGCGTGTGTCCCACGGGGGCTCTCTCCCTTGAGCGGCCGGCCATGACAGTGAAGTTCGACGCCGACCTGTGCGTGGTCTGCGGCGAGTGCGTCCCGTGCTGCCCGGTGCGCGCGATGGAGCTCCGGTTCTGACGCCCTCGCCCGCGGGCGCGCCGAGGCCCAGCCGGGCGGGGCGCGCTAGGTCACCAGACGCATCGTGGCTGAGGAACGGACATATCGCCGCTGGCTCCAGACCGACCTGCGCACGTTCGAGGTGCGGGTGGAGCAGTCCGACTTGCTGATCAGCGCCGAGCGCCTGCTTCCCGAGCTTGCGGAGCGGGCACTGCGCGCGGCCAGGGCCGACCTCGAAGCATACCTCGCGAGAGACCCTGAGTTCGAGCGCTCGCTGTCGCCCCGGGCGGTCTCGGGAGACGCGCCTGAGATCGTTCGCGAGATGGCCCGAGCAGCCGAAGCGTGCGGTGTGGGTCCGATGGCCGCGGTTGCGGGGGCCGTGGCGCAGCGCGTCGGGGAGGCGCTGCTGGCGCAGACTCGCCAGGTGATCGTCGAGAACGGCGGCGACATCTACCTCTACACAAGGCGGCCTCGCGTGGCCGCGGTGTACGCGGGCTTGTCCCCGATCACCGGCCGCCTCGGGCTGCGAATAACGCGGCTGGAGCAGCCGGTGGGGCTGTGCACGTCGTCCGGCACCGTAGGGCCGTCGTTGAGCTTCGGCCGCGCGGACGCCGCCGTCGTTCTCGCGGGATCGGCCGCGTTGGCCGACGCCGCGGCGACAGCGCTGGGGAATCGGGTGACGCGAGAAGAGGATATCGAGCCGGCGCTGCAATGGTTGGCTTCAGTGGGCGGGGTTCTCGGCGGGCTTGTGGTGCTGGGGGAGCGCGTTGGTGCGTGGGGCGAGATCGAACTGACGACGGTCGCGCGAGGCGAGCCGGGGCCAGGAAAGGCCTAGGTCAACCGCGCGAACCACACGACGAGCACGAGGCCGAGGGCGAGGCGATACAGGATGAATGGCAGCAGGCCGCGGCGGACCAGGTAGCGCAGAAAAAGCCGAATGCACAGGTAGCCCGAGGCCGCCGCCGTGCCCATGCCGGCAAGAAACATCGGAAGGGCGCCCGGAGGCAGAGCAGCCGAGTGCCTGGCGAGGCTCACAAATCCGTACGCCGCGGTGCCCGCGATAATCGGTATCGACAGCAGGAACGAGAAGCGCGCGGCGGTCTCCCGCTTGGCGCCGCGGGCGAGGCCGGCGGTCATCGTGATGCCCGAGCGGGAGACGCCGGGGGCGAGGGCGACGGCCTGCGCGACGCCGACGAGGATTCCGTCCCACCATCCCAGATCGTCAAGGTCCCTCGTCTTGGCGCCCCGCCACTCCGCCAGCCACAGTATCAGCCCGAAGACAATCAGCAGGGAGGCGACGAGGAGGGGTGCGCCAAGCTTCTGCTCGATGATGTCCTGCCCGGCGGCGCCGGCGAGGGCGGCCGGGATGGTGCCCACGACGATCAGCCAGGCCATGCGCCGCGTCGGGTCGCCCGCGATGCCAGAGCGCAGGCTGGCGAAGAACGCGCACCCAAGGCGAGCGATGTCGGGTCCGAAGTAGGCTACCAGGGAGATAAGCGTGCCGGTGTGGACGGCCACGTCGAACATCTTGTTGAGGTGCACATCGGCCAGCAGCTCCCAGCGCAGGCCCTCGCGGGCGAGGATCAGGTGCCCTGAGCTGCTGATGGGAAGGAACTCGGTGAGGCCCTGGATGATCCCCAGAACGGCGGCTTTGACGACGTGCATGGGCGCTCCGGCAACTTGATCCCGACGGGAGCGTTTTCGGCGGGACCGGCACCCTTCCTGCTATTCGCGGAACCGGGTGGGCAGCCGAGCAGGCGGTGGTCGCGTCCGCCGGAATCGTGTAGAATCCGATCTCCGGTGAGGGCGACGCCGCGGGCCTCGGTTGATCCCACACCGGTGCATCAGAAGCCGGCATCGGCGGCCGCCTGGCTGTTGATGGGCGGCCTTTGCTCGATGCAATAAGCGGGAGGGCGCAGGAGGAAAGGATGAGGGTGAACTTGATCGGCGCGTACGGCGAGTTCGTGGCCGGGATGCTGGGCGAGGGGCCAGGCAAGCTGTCGTACCGAAACCCGAGGTTCGGCGACGTCGACTCTTGGCGGGCCGAGGCCCGGGCCAAGGTCCTGAAGCTGCTCGGGCAGCCGCAGGTGGAGGCTCCCGAGGTGGAAGTGATCGCGCGCACAATCGTCGACGGCGTGGAGGTGGAGCGGCTGCGATGGCGGCTTCCGTACGGCCCGCCGACCGACGCGGTCTTCCTGAAGCCGCAGGGGGCGAAGGGGCCGCTTCCCGGGATTGTGGCGCTTCACGATCACGGAGGCCTCAAGTACTTCGGCTGGCGGAAGATCGCCAGCGACGGGGGGCCGCTGCACCCCCTTCTCCAGGAGCACCAGGCCAGCGACTACGGCGGCCGGCCGTGGGCGAACGCGATCGCCAAGCGCGGCTATGCCGTAATTTGCCACGACACGTTTCCGTTCGGCTCGCGGCGGGTGCGGATTGCGGAAGTCCCGGAGGCGATCCGGCGTGGCGATGTCCGCGACGTCTCCGAGGCCGAGGAGACGTCGGAGGTGCAGGCCTACAACCAGTGGGCGGCGGAGCACGAGCACGTCATGTCGAAGAGCCTGTTCGCAGCCGGGACGACGTGGCCGGGGCTCTACACGACCGACGACCAGGTGGCGACCGGCGTGCTGGCGGCGCGGGAGGAGGTCGACGCGGCGCGCATCGGCTGCTGCGGTCTGTCCGGCGGCGGCCTGCGGACGGTCATGCTGGGCGGCCTCGACGACCGGATCCAGTGCGCGGTGTGTGTCGGCATGATGACGACATGGCGCGACGTCGTCCTCGACAAGAACTGGACGCACACGTGGATGATGTGGGTCCCAGGCCTGCCGAGGTATCTCGACTACCCCGAGATACTGGGCCTGCGCGTCCCGAAGCCCACGATGGTGTTGAACAACAACGAGGACCCTCTGTTCTCGCTCCCGGAGATGCAGCGGGCGGACCGTATGCTCCGCGAGGTTTTCGAGAAGGCGGGCGCGTCGGACCGCTATGCCTGCCGCTTCTACCCCGGGCCCCACAAGTTCGATCTGCAGATGCAGGCCGACGCGTTCGCCTGGCTCGACCAGTGGCTGAAGAGATGAGCCGCCGCGCGCGAGAAGGGCGGCGAAGCCCGACGGCAAAGTAGCTGCGCGATCTCCGCGCCGTCGCTTGTGCCGGGGCGATACCGGGGCCGCGCGCCGTCGGACTGGCCAGGGAACGGCGGCCTTGTCGACGCTGGCCTTGCCAGCGTGAACGCTCAAGCCGGTGCGTCTTGGGAGCCTGTGATGGACAAGATCATTCTCGGCCGCGATGACTACCGGGACAGGGTGTACGCCTGCTGGCTCGGCAAGAACATCGGCGGGACCCTTGGCACCCCATACGAGGGCCGCAAGTACGTCAACGACCTGTCGTTCTACGACCCCGTGCCGAGCGAGCCACTGCCCAACGACGACCTGGACCTGCAATTGGTGTGGCTGGCGATGCTCGAGGAGCGGGGGACCGAAGTGGGGCTCCCGGACTTTGCCGCGCGCTGGGCGAGGCACCTGTCGGCCTACCCGTGGAACGAGTACGGGTTCTGCATGAGGAACCTGGAGCGGGGCCTTCGGCCGCCGGTCAGCGGGTGGTTCGAGAACTATTATGTCGACGAGATGGGCTCGCCCATTCGCAGCGAGATCTGGGCCTGTGTCGCGCCGGCCGACCCGCAGCGCGCGGCTGCGCTGGCCTGGATGGACTCCGCCATGGACCACGCTGGCGGCGAGGGCATGTGGGGCGAGATGTTCTGGGCCGCGGTGGAGAGCGCCGCCTTCGCGGTGCGCGACGTGCGCAGCCTGATCCGCATCGGGTTGGCGATGGTGCCCCCGGCTTGCAACATCGCGCGCGTGATCCGCGAGGCGGTGTGGCTGTGGGAGAGCGGCGCCAGATGGGCCGAGGCGCGGGACCGCATCGTCCGCATCTATGGCAACGACCAGCCCTGCAACGCGGTGCAGAACCACGGCTTCACCGTCCTGGGATGGCTGTACGGCGGGGATTTCGGCGACAAGCTGTGCCGGGCCGTCAACTGCGGCTATGACACGGACTGCACGGGAGCCACTCTCGGGGCGCTCCTGGGCATCCTCGGGGGCCGGGCGGGGATCCCGTCGAATTGGAGCGAGCCGGTGGGGACCGGCATCGTGCTGCACAAGTTCACCCGCGACCTCGACGCGCCGCGGACGATCGACGAGCTGACGGAGCGGACGGCCGCGGTCGCCGAGCGGTTCGCCCAGGACGATGCGGCGGCCGTTGCGTTCGGGGACCGCGCGGCGGTTCCGGCGGACGTGATGTCGAGGCTCTGCCGCAGCGAGATCGCGGAGGAGGCGATCCGGCGCGATGTGCGGGCCGCGGTCGAGCGCGACGGGGAGGTTGAGATCACCCTGCATTACCACGGGGACCCGGTGATGATGCCGGGCATCGCGCGGCGGCTGACCGCGACCTTCCACAGGCGCGGGAAGCCGGTGAAGGCGGAGGCGAGTCTGGACGCGCCGGCGGGCTGGAGCGTGTCCGGCGATCCCGCGGGTGGGTGGCTGGTGACACCTGCCGAGTTCGGCGGCTCGGAGCGACTCACCATCACCGGCCGCGTCGCGGGCCGGCAACACCGTGCGCACTTCGCGGTCCTCAGCCCGAGCGCGGCGCAGGGCCTCCCGAGCGCGACCAACATCGCGTACTGCCCTCGCTGCCATGGCCGGCTGGGGTCCTGCTTGTGCGAGGCGGGCAGCGAAGGCGAGCGGGCATGACGAAGAAAGCGCGGTTCATGACCGCCGTCCGCGGCGGGGTGCCGGATGTCGTGCCGGCGTCGCCCTTGATCCACGACCGGTTTGCGCACAAGGTTCTGGGGCGGACCGGCTGGCAGGCGATGTTCGAGGTCCACCAGATGGTCGGGTCGATCCATCACCGGGGCAACGGGCACGTTGGCGTCGAGATCGCGTGGCCCGATGGCTACCACCGACAGACCAGGGAGGTGGAGCGGCGGCCGGATGGGCGCGTGACGACGGAGACGATCTGGCGCACCCCGCACGGGGTCTTGAGGTCGCGCGAGACGCGCGGCATGATCCCGCACGACCCGGTGGTGGCGAAGACCGTCGAGCCGTTCATCAAGGGCGAAGACGACTGGCGGGTCTACCTGCGCATCGCCGAGGACCGGGCCGCCGGGGTCGGCTGGCCGGTGTGGGACGACTACCTCCGCGTGGCCGAGATGTTCGGCGAGGACGCGGTGCCTGGCGTAAACCTCCCGGCGCCATTCATCGATCTCATGACGATGCGCGGGATGCAGGGTGTACTCACAGACATCTACGACTGCCCGGGCCTGCTCCAGGACATCCTGGCGATCGAGCGGGAGGTTGCACGGAAGATGCTCGAGGCATTCCTTGCGTCTCCGTGCGAGTTAGGCTTCCAGGACATATGCTGGGCGACGGGGGCCCGGATGGGGCCGCGGCTGTTTGGGCAGTGGTGCATGCCGGACGTGGAGATGGCGGCGGGCATGGCGCGCTCGCAGCCGGGCAAGTACGCGGGCTTGTACACGCTGGGGCCGATCCGCGATCTCATGCCGATGTTCGCGGAGGCCGGCGTGCACTTCGTGGAGACCTTCGAGCCGAACCAGGGCGACATCACCCTGGCCGAGGCGAAGCGCCGGTACGGCGACCGGATGTGCTTGATGGGGAACTTCGACTGCACTATCCTCGCCTTTGGCAGTGTGGAGGACGCGCGGCGGGAGACGCTGCGGTGCCTCGAGGAGGGCATGGAGGGGGGCGGCTATGTGCTGATCACCGGCGACGAGGTGCCCGCCGACACGAAGATGGAGAACCTGCGCGCCATCGTCGAGACCGTGGAGGAGCACGGCCGCTACCGGTGACGGCCACTGCCTCCCCTACCCTACCGCGCGACGCACCTTCTCGGCGATCTGGCGGGCCTGAGCGCGGACCTCGTCAATCTCGCTCGCCGGGTGGGTCATCAGGACGGCGAGTCGGCGCGCGCCGGCCTCTGCTTGCGGGCAGATGCCGGGCTCGTAGCTGACGTAATCCGGCAGCGGAATGCCGACGGAGGTGCGCCGCTCGCGCTGCATGCGCTGATAGACGGACTCCAGGTAGTTCACCTCGTTGTAGCGGCCGATGCCAATGTCGGCCGTGGTGAGGTCCGTCTGCTCCGGGTCCAGCCGCGCGGGATAGGCCCAGTGGTTCACTTTGGTGTCGGGGTAGCTGTAGGCGAGAAGCAGGCCCGGGGCGCCCTTGATCTCCTCCTCGATGGCCTGGACGATCTGTGCGCGGCGCGCGTTGAGCGCGTCGATCTTCCCAAGCTGGGCGAGCGCGACCGCCGCCTGCAGCTCGCTCATGCGGTAGTTGTGCCCGAAGGCGAAGTGCCCGCGGGTGGGGATGCCTGCAACCTCGGACGGCCGCGGGCGGTCGACTCCGTAGCGGTACCAGGGCATGCCGCAGTTGGAGTAGAGGTAGGCGCGAGCATAGGCTTCGGGGTCGTCGGTGGTAACGATGCCGCCCTCGCCGCACGTGATGTGTTTGCTCTGCTGGAGGCTGTAGCATGCGACGTCGCCGAACGTGCCCACCATCCGGCCGCCGGAGTAGGCGTCGTAGGCCTGCGCGCAGTCCTCAACGACCGCGAGGCCATGCCGCCGGGCCACCGCGACGATAGGCTCGATCTGGGCAGGAATGCCCCACAGGTGCACCACGACGACCGCTTTCGCCTTCGGCGTGACGGCAGCCTCGACGGCCTCCGGCGTGAGGATCAGGTTGCGCGGGTCCACGTCGGCAAACACCGGCACCGCGCCGAGGGCCACCGGGGCGAGAGAGGAGGCGATGAAGGAGCACGGCGGCACGATGACCTCGTCCCCCGGACCAACGCCACAGGCCGCGAGCGCGGTCTCGTTGGCCGAGGTGCCCGAGTTCACAGCCAAGACGTAGCGGCGCCCGACGTGCTGGCCGAACGCGTCCTCGAATCGGGAGCAGAAGTTGCCCTCCTCCAGCCCTCGCCAGGCCTGCTGGCTTTCGATCACCTGCTCGAGGTTCGCCAGCTCCTCCCTGCCGAATATCTCGAATCCCATCCGCCGCCTCCTCGCGGTTCGGCGCATCGGGCCGTCGGCCCTAGGGGTTCCGCGGCTGCGGGCACGCGTCCTGCATGGCCGGCCGCGGCCGTAGAGCGCGCCGGGTGAGAGATGCTCACTCGATCTCGCGGCGCTCGTCGACCTTCTGCGGGTCGATCTCGATGCCCAGGCCCGGGGTCTGCGGCGGCCGCAGACAGCCGTTGCGGGGTTCGAGATAGCCCTTCATGAAGCGCTGCTTGCCGCGCTGGTGCAGGACGAGGAACTCGACCTGGGGCACGACTGGCTGCGGAAGCGCGGCAGCCACGTGGAGCGCCGCATGCAGGGAATGCCCGTGCGGGCAGACGGGCACATCGTAGGCCGAGCACAGGGCGGCGATTTTCACCAGTTCACTGATGCCGCCGCACCAGTCAGGGTCTGCCTGGATGACATCCGCGGCGCCCGCGTCGAGGAGCTGCTTGACCTGCCAGCGAGTGTACGCGTGCTCTCCGGTAGCGACCGGCACGCCTGTCTGCTCGCGTATCGCCCGCAGGCCAGCCAAGCGGTCCACGGGCAGGGGCTCTTCGAGCCACGCGGGGTTGTAGGGCGCTATCCGCCGACCTACCTCCACCGCATAGGGAACATCCCAGGAGTTGAACGCGTCGAACATGAGCGCGACCTCGTCGCCGACGGCGGCCCGCAGCCCGGCCACCAGCTGGACGTTGCGGGCCGCGCCTTCTCCTCCATGCCCGGGGCCGAAACGGAAGAACCACTTCTGGGCGTGGTAGCCGAGGGCCGCATACTCTTGCGCCCGCCGCTCGAGGCGCTCCGGCTCGAGCGAGAACCCCAGCATGCTCGCATAGGCGCGGACCGCCTTCTGGGTTGGCCCACCGAGCAGCCGATACACGGGTGCGCCGAGGACCTTGCCCTTGAGGTCCCAGAGCGCGCAGTCCAGAGCACTCATGGCCATCATGTAGTACCCGCTGCGGCCGTGGCGGTTCCGCCGCAGCAGGAGATCCCAGATTTCCTCGATGGCCAGCGGGTCGCGGCCGAGGAGAAAGGCGCGCATCTCGCGGCGCAGAATGGCCGCATGGGGCCCGTCCACGGGGCCGAAGAGGCCGGTGACACCCTCATCTGTGCGCACCTCGAGGAAAACATCGGTGTGGCGAACCGTTCCGGTGGGCGCTTCGGCGGAGCCTTGGGTGGCGGCCCTGAACTCGGGGTAGATGTCCAGCGGGTTCACGATGCGTTCCTCGGCGCGGGGTTCAGCGCCGGGGAACTCGCCCGCGACCTGCACCAGCGCGACATCGGTGATCTTCATCCGGCACCCTCCCTGGCGTGGGTCTCGGCTGTGGCTCTCTTCGGGGCAGAGAGAATTCACTGACGCCGGGGCCCGCTCCTGTTGGCTTGCGCGGAAACGGCCGGAGCGTCGGCAGGCGGCTCAGATGGGCAGACCGAGGGCGCTTGTG
>Ga0123519_10009237_pt1 | contig 14872 bp, 12 predicted proteins | sample YelNatPaOPRAMG02_FD_87396 | JGI IMG/M metagenome (GOLD analysis project Ga0123519, IMG submission 87396) | Hot spring microbial communities from Yellowstone National Park - Yellowstone National Park OP-RAMG-02 (version 2) | ecosystem: Environmental > Aquatic > Thermal springs > Hot (42-90C) ...
AAGCACAGCCGAACGCGAGCGCAAGAGCGGCCGCCAGCGCGCAAGCCGGGAGGATCGCGCGGGGCGACAACCTGAAAACGGCGCAGCGTCTTTCCGCGGCCGGACTGCATTTTTTCTCGTTTTCCAGTGTCATTTGATGATCTTGAGGATCTCTCTGAAGGCGGGGTGATCGGCTGTCTGCATGAGTTCAAAAACAAGCATTTCAACGCTTGTGAGTCGGGCGCCCATGGACTGCATTCTCTCGAGCGCTATTGATCGGTTCATCGGCGAACGGGACGAGACCGCGTCAGCCACCACTTCCACCCTGTAGCCCGCTTCGAGGAGTTGTGCTGCGGTCTGGTAAACGCAAACATGAGTCTCTATGCCAGCCAGCGCTACCGACCTGCGTTTCAGTTCTCCGAGCCTGTGCATGAACTGTCCGCTGCCGCAGCATCCAAAAGAGCTTTTCGCGATCGGATTGTTGCCTGTCAGCAGCTCGCGAATGGGGGCAATGGTGGCTCCCATCTTGTCCGGTGTCTGTTCCATCCATATCACGGGTATCCCCAGCAGAGGCATGGCTTTCAGAAGCCGTGTGAGATTCAGAAGCAGAATATCCTTTTCGTTCATGACGTCGGCCAGACGCCCCTGCACGTCAATGAGAACGAGCACCGTGTCTTCAGCGCGCAGCATTTTGTCATGCCTCCTGTTTCAGTCGTGTTCATGCCCCGCTCGAACTGTGCCTGGCGGACATGGAACGGCCGAAGCGTCATTCCTGCCGGCACCAGGGAGCCGACATTCTACATGGGCACTATCTCCTGGACCAGAGGCTGGACTGTAATGTCAGAAATTTCAAGATGATCCGGCATGCTGCAGATGGATACGACCAATCTGCCCATCTCATCCGGCTGCATGATCCTGGCCCTGACTTTCGGTTTTGCGGCCGGGTGTCGGTCGGCCAGGCCGGCTGATGCCGCGAAGTCCGTTGCCCCCCACGATGGCGTGATGGTGGTGACGCGGACTCCGAATGCTCTCAGTTCCGTATAGAGGCACTTGCTGAACTGGTTCAGACCGGCTTTGGCCGCTGAATAGGGACCCCATCCCGGCCATGCGTGTATGGCGCACACGCTTGAAATGTTGACGATTATCCCTGACTTCCGGCGTTTCATCGCAATCGCGGCGCGGCGGCATCCGTAGAGATGGCCGATCAGGTTGATACGGATGATGGAGTCGATCTGTGAGTCTGTCAGCTCGGTTGTGTCGGCTATTCTCACTCCTGCTCCGGCGTTGTTAACCAGGATGTCCAGTCCTGCGCTGCGCTCCATGACGGCCTCGAACAGGCTGTCCCAGTCCGATGAGCTTGCCACATCCGCCCTGAACGACCGGACTCTCAGACGCCTCGCGGCAAGATTGAGCGCTTTTTCGTCCCGGCCGGTGATCCATACTTCGGCTCCCGCGGCGCGCAGTGCCTTTGCGATGCCGAACCCGTACCCCTTTGATCCGCCTGTTACGATCGCAACCCTGTTCCGCAACGGAGTATTCATCCCGGATTCTGCCTTTGAGACATGGCCCTCTTGCATAACCTATCGCAAAAAACGGCGTTGAGGCACAATACGCCTTGCGCGATCAGACACAAGAAAATGAATACGCAGAATGGTAGAAAAAGTCCATTTCTCAAACCGCGATGGATTGTCCGGAGCGCGGCATCTGCTTTTTTGCGAGGCGCTTGCAGTATGGGCATACAGCGGAGCGCCAGAGCGCCTCGCATCTGCCGCGCTCGGAGAAAGCGCAAAATCCGGGTTCATCCGGCTGTTCCTCTCGGCGCATCAGAATTGCCGGGGGAAACCCTGGCACAACGGCGTTCAGTTGTCGAACACATTATGGGGCCTGAAGATGGGGTCGTCAGGGTCGAGAATCACGTTATCCTTTCTGAGCTCTTCGCGGATTGGGGCCGGGCGTACCTCCGCGAGGGGCATCCTGGAGCGGAGCGAAATTGCCGCCGCAATTCCGGCAGCATGGCCAAGATCCATCATCGTGCGGGTGAGCCGGCATGAAGAGGCGGCGATGTGCGTGAAACCGGCGGCGCGTCCGGCCACCAGAAGATTGTCAATCTCGCGCGGAAGCAGACAACCATACGGCACTCCATAAGGCTGGGTGAGTTCGACGCATCGTCCGCCCCTGCCGTGGATGTCAATGGCGTGGTCTGCGATCGCGATCCGGCAATCCCAATCCCTGCCGCCGGAGCAGCCGGCAAGGATGTCGTTCTCCGTCAGCATACGGCGGGCAAGGAGTCGGGGGCCTTCACGCACGCCGGTCATGGGAAAAATTGCGGCGAGTCTGTAACGATCGAAACCCTGTTCGAGCTGAAGCCAGAGCCACGCTCTGCGCACGCGCAATTCGCACTCCGTGCACGCCGGTCCAGGCCCCATGCGCAGGTACTCTGCTCCTTCCATGATCGGCAGCGGATTCATGTTCAGATCCCCGCATGGATATTCGGTAATCGAATGCGGCAGGGGCAGCGGCTCCATGCCTTGCCCTGCGGCAGGCTTCTCCACGCATCGGTAGTCAACCGGCGTAACGCGGTAGCAGAGGGAGACACCGTTTATTGACGATGGATCGGGTTCAGGCGGAGCGTGTGGTTCGCCGTATTCAGGCTTGGCTTCGGCGCCGACTGCTGTAGAGCACCCTGCTGATATTGCCAGGCGGAGCTCTCCTGTCGCATCCACGAACAATCCGGCGGGAATGCGCCATTCCCGGCCGCCGGCATCTTTTGCGATGATGGCGGTTATCGTTCGCCCTGAAACATCCGCACAGACCGCGTTCCATCCTGGCGTTGTCTCGACGCAGCCGGTTTCTGACAGCAGACGAAGCATCTCTGACGCCATGAGGTCCGGTTCGAATGTGACTCTGCAGAGCATCCCAGGCGGCACGCCGCATCGCCGCAGAGTGCGCTCGTACGAAAGGGCTGGATCTATCCTCGAAAGCGCCCACGGCCTGCGGCTCTCCCATTGCTTCACGGTCCGACTGATGGCTGCAGCCCTTGCGCTGCGCGCCGCGAGGAGGCGGTAAAGTTCGAAAGGAAAACCCGGGCCGCCGACTCCGGGCTCCCAAGTGTTCACCCCGGCCAGGGTTGCCGTGCCGCCAAGCGAGCGCTCCCTTTCGATCAGCAGTGTCCTGATTCCGCGCCTGCCCGCGGCAAGAGCGGCGCCAAACCCCGCGCTTCCCCCTCCGACCACGATGAGATCGAATGAGCGATGTTTCATCCCGGATTTCGCGTTTGAGAAACGGCCGGATTTCACGGCCACCTGTCGGAAAACATGGTATTCAGAAACGATTCAGGTTCAACGACCAAGCACAAAGGAGTGAATGGCAAGAATGGGAGAAAGATGCAATTTTTCAAGGTCCATGGGATTGGCCGGACCACCGCATCTGCTTTGCTGCGAGCTGGGTCCAGCATGAGCGCAGCCGCCCATCTCGCCCGAAAAGAGCGCAGAATCCGGATTCATGTCGGGCCGTTCGGCGCCAGAATCCTGCTATGTTAAGTCGGAGGCGTGTTTCTCGGATCCTCCTTGAGCCTGACGTAGCACATCCAGTTATATGTTCGGGCATCTTCAAAAAAAACCCGCTGGTATTCTTCTGTCACGGACTCAAGCAAGGGGTCTGGAGTAGGGTAGCGCTCATCGTCCCAGCAGTCATGCCACCTGGTTGACTTGGTTTTGAATACGGGGGGGAACTCGTAGTACACATCCACATTCTGATGCAGATACGCCGAATCCGCGTCATTCGGCGGAACCTTGCGGCTGTTTGGAGGTGTCGCGCCCAGGAGGCTCATGAGCGCAAGCTTCAATTGTCCGGCAAAGGATGTCGGCCGGGGAGGCGAGAATCCGGAGTTCATCAGCGCCATTTTCAGGCTGTAGCAATCGCCTCTGGCAGGGGGGTAGTTGTCCTCGAACAGGATGTGAACGAAACCGAGTTTCTTGCAGGTTGTCAGGCGCTCAAAAGCATTCTGGTGATCGTCAAAGAAAACTAGAGTTTCGCTTAAGGGGAGATCCTTCCAGGCGATTTTGCTGAAGTCCCTCGTGAAATATGACGCGCGTTTTGACCTGTACGCGATTCTGTCCGCCGCGGGCTCAATGCAATAAAGTTCAGCTTCGGGGCATGCCTGTTCGAAGAGCCAAGTTCCCTGTCCGAGCCAGACTCCGCTTTCAATGATGACCTTCGGTCTGAGACACCGTGCGGCAAACCATGCCATGAACATGTGGGGAGCCAGCATGCCGCCATCATTGTGTTCTATCGGCCTGGCCTCGTAGAGGGATGCGAAAGTCTGAAGCTGAGCGAGCATTTGCTCCCTTGTCCATGGCGCTTGTCCGATTGAAGCCGGCCTGTTCATGGTCTCTGTCGCTCCGGCGCTTCGCAAGAAGTCAGGGGGAATCATAGCACGGCAAATTTGGAATCCAACAACGAAAAGGGTTTGTGTTTCGATGATTGACTTGTTCCATGTCGAGAAGGAATATAAGTGAGGTTCCATGCTTCTCCGCCAGCCTCCTTGCGGATTATTCCAGCAGGCGACGGATGGTAGCGCGCGAAACCCGTGAGAATTGCATGAGGGGAATATGCAGCATAACCAAATGTCGCTGTTTGAATAGCGGGGGCCGGCCATGATGATGCGTGCTGCGGCAGGGATGACGGTTGCTTTGCTGATTGCCTTCGGCGGGAATGCGTTCGGACAGGGGGTGGGAGGTGTCATTCCCATCGGTGAGAGCAGACCCGGCACGGTCAGGATCGGCGAGACGCGGCCGGGAACAACGCAGATCGAGCCTGACAGAGATCTGCAGTCCAAGCACAAGGCTGCTTTCCCTGAGGAGGTTTGGAAACCGGCGCCTGCGGCGGTTGATCCCGGCCAGGTCACCATGCCTCCGCCGGCTCAGGACGCTCCATCATCCGGTGAAACTGGCGTTACTCTGGTAACGACCGTGGACGTTTCAAATGTCTCAGCCTCGATGGCCGAGTCTGATGACGGCAGACTTGTTCTGAGGATCAGGACCGGCAATGGGACGCCATCCTTCGAGGCGCTGAACGGCAGAATGAGATCGTGGATGTGCGGCGACAACATCGAGGTTCAGGGCCGGCTGTCCAGGTTCGACAACAGGAGATGTGTTGTGGTCACTGCGTACGGCACCGAGGAGTCCATACCCGTGCGTGTTCTTTCCGAACAGGATGCCAGGGCTGTTGGTTTTCTCGTGTCAGCCTGCCGGGAAGAGTTGAAACGCAGTCGCGGCAAAAGGTGAACCCTGCCTGCGCAGCAGGAGGCTGTGAAACCTCGTTCAGATCAAACGCGGCATACCTGCTCGGTTGCAGAGCGCCTTCACGGACGCAGGATGTATGTCCGACCGGCCTGAACCCTGAATACGAGCCTTCCCCGCACCGATCTGGATCTTATCTTCCTTCCTGAGGAGTCTGTCACGCGGAGCGCTGCGCCGTTGCGTATGACGCATGTGTTGTCGCGCGAGCAGCGCAAGGTCGCCGATTTCAGAGAGCCGTCGCGCCAGACAAGGCTGATGGCGAATCCGCCTCTTGCGCGCAGCCCTGCAGCCCGGCCGCAAGCCCATGCAGCCGGCAGCGCAGGAAGGAAATGAAGTTCGCCGTTGCAACTCTGCAGCAGCATTTCCAGCACGGCCGCGGTTCCGCCGAAATTGCCGTCAATCTGGAAAATGCGCGGAGGATGCAGGTCCAGCAGGCTGTCGGTGGCAAAATCGGTTATGAGATGCACAAGATGCTCCCATGCCCTCCCGGCGTCACCCAGCCTGGCAAACAGGCAGGCTGTCCATGCCCGGCTCCATCCCGTGTGTCCGCCTGAATGGGCGAGTCTGCGTTCGAGCGAGACACGGGCTGCCTGCCAGAGGTCTGGCGTTTTCTCAGGGTCCAGTTCGTCTCCGGGATACAAGCCGATCAGATGAGAAAAGTGCCTGTGGCCAGGCTCGACTTCCTCGAAATCCTCGTTCCATTCCTGCAGCTGGCCGTGTCTGCCGATTTTCAACTGAGGCAGACGTTCCCGCATGTCACGCCATTTCTTCCTCTTGTCGGCGTCCACTTTCAGTATTTCGGAAGCTCTGATTGCCCAGCCGAGCGTTTGTGCGGCCAGAATGACATCCATCGTGGACGAGACACCGATGCTCACGGGCATATCGCCTCCACCGACGAATCTGTTCTCGGGCGACTGCGAAGGGACAATCTGAAGCACTCCGTTGGAATCAGGCGCCAGATAGTCTTCGTAAAAAGCCGCAATTTCCTTCAGGATCGGATAGGCGCGGTTGCGGAGGAAATCAGTGTCGAGGTTGTATTCATAGTGCCACCAGAGATGCTGAGCCAGCCATGGGGCGGCGCCGATCCAGACCGCCCATCCGAAAGACTCCGGCGTGCATCTGCCCCACACATCGGTTTGCAGGGGAAACAGGATGCCCCTGCAGCCGTACATATCCCTTGCAGCCTTCCTCGCGTGAGGAACGAACCGTTCCATGTGTCTGCAGAATGGCTCGACCGCGAACGTGAGGTTGCCAGGTTCGACGGGCCAGTAGTTCATCTGGAGGTTTACGTCGTGGTGATAGTCGGATTCCCACGGAGGATTCAAGTCCTCGTTCCACTTTCCCTGAAGGTTGGGCGGCAGATCAGCATTGGCCGCTGACGCTATCATGAGATATCTGCCGAAATTGGCATAGAGGAGCGGAAGGGATGGATCGTTTCCTCCCTTCCTGACGTTCTCGATGCGCCGATCGGTTGGTTCGGGACACTCCGGAATGTTGATGGAGATGCGGCACGCATTCCAGAGCTTCGAATAACGGGCCCTGTGCTCCCTTACAAGCCGCTCCCAGTCGGTATGGGGGAGCCGGCGCCCTTCGCACTCGAAAGAAGGAGGAACTGATTTTGCGGATGTTCCAATGTTGACCGCGGCGAGCAGTTCGCGTGCGCGTTGCCACGTCACGGCTTTGCCGTCCAGCTCAACAGTGCCGCCTGAAAAATGCAATTCTGCCTCGACCCTGAACGATATGCCACCCTGGAAATGGCCGTTCATGGCAAGAAGCGAGGGAGCCGATTCGAAGGCCAGGAAGCAACCGGGATCGCTGACCCGTGACAGAGCGATTCTGCCGCCGAACGGGCGCGATGCCTTCACGCGGACAATGATGATGTCATGCGTCAGATGGGCAAGGCATGATATTTCGAACCGCACGCCGTCAGCCGCGTACGAAACCGAGGCAATTCCGGATTCGAGATCGAGCTGCCGCCGATACTCCGATGGTTCGCCGTGATCGAGGTGAAGAAGCAAGTCTCCGGCGGGCTGGTATGGATCCACTCTGTTCGGCTTTCCGCTGACTCCGCCGGGTCCGCCAAAAGCTTCGTTCGCCAGCCTTGCGCCTTCGGCATACCTGCCCGCAAGCAGCAGTTCTCTCACGCGCGGCAGAAAAGCCGAACGATCCTCCGTATCTCTGTTCCTGTTCGCACCGCGCCAGAGCCACTCGTGGTTCAGGGCAATGCGGGTCGGGTTGATTGTTCCCAGCATCATTGCGGCAAGCCTGCCCGTGCCGATGGGATATCCGCTCATGTATTCCTTTGGCGGGCTGCTGTGCCATATCAGAGTTCCGCTCATCCTGCACCCCTTGTTCGCTGCGCTTGTTCGCCGGATTCGAACAGCAGGGATTTCTTCACGAACAGGGCCGCTGGTCAACACAAACCGCAATCTGTCTCAGCACCGGTCATCTGGCCTGCTCAATCAGGCGATTTGCCAATCCCAAAATCTGGGCAGTGGCGAATCCTCGGCCGTTGTGGTAGAAAAAGCCCGGTGAAGAAGAAGGACGAGGCAAAATTCGGCAGGCCGTCGCGTGGGCAGACTGAGCCGTCTCAAGACGCGGAAAAGCGCAAGGGGCTCCCGTTCTCCGAAGTGTGCGAGGCTCTGGGCAAGCCTTACACCTACGTGAGGCAGGTTCAGTCAAGGCTGGATTTGCCGTGTCTGGACCGCGATGGTTACAGCGAAGGGTACGTGGCCTTTCTCAACTCGGTCGTAGCGTTGAGGACTTTCGGCGTTTCTCTCGACGATATCGGCGAGGCGCTTGAAACGGAGAAAAAGATTCTGAGACTTCTTCATGTTGACACGATGAGCTCTTCGCCGACGTGGTACCTGGATTTTTGCGCGCTTCCGGAGAACGGGGACGGGGACAGGCTGCTGCTCACCCGCTACAACGTCAGACAGGCGGTGACACAGGACGGGATTCAATTCCATCTGGACTTCGGGCCGCGCGATCCTGAGCTTTTCTCGGGCCCGGAAATGGGCGAGGACGTAAAGCGTCTGATATCGTTGTACAGGCGCCAGATCGAAAAGATCAGGGAGAAGGTGAGGGCCGAGGAGCCCGTGCTGCAGGAGGCCCTGGAATGGGCGGCGCGCGTGTTCGAGCATTGAAAACGACCCGCAGAATCCGCGACGAATATTTGGACTTGCCTCGCCTGCTGCCAGACGGCTACTTTCTGGCCGTTGTTGCCTCGGGCCCGTAGCTCAGATGGTCAGAGCAGGGGACTCATAATCCTCTGGTCACAGGTTCGAGTCCTGTCGGGCCCACCATTCATCCGGGGTTCGGAAAAAGCATCATGATCGTGTCCAGGCAGGATGTGGATTGAACTCGCGGGAAAGAATCGAAGCAGCCTGGTCGTTCAGGGAACCTGACAGGGTTCCGGTCGAACTCGAAATATCGCAGCAGGCCAGGACACTGCCAGAGGCCGGACCGATTTCTGATTTCACAGATAAACACGCGGACAATTTCGTTCACGTGCCGCTTTTCTCCTGGGGGTTCTGCGGGCTGGATGCCGACTACAGGGAGGAGGTAATCGAGGACGTGCCTGGCGAGTACAGACGCATTCGCCGAATCTACGAGACAAGCGCAGGCCGCTTCGAGGCCGTGACCAGGCACAGGCACGGTGAGATGGATCCGGGCGATTTCTACTGGGAGAAACGCTATTTGAGCAGCATCAATGACCTCGAGCGCTTCGCAGAAGCTGACAGGGCTGCGCGGCCTTTTGACGCATCCGCCTACACAGAGGCATGCGGCAAAGTGGGCGGCCGCGGCATGCCGTTCACCGGGTTGCTGCATCCGCTGGGCTGGCTGCTGCGGATGTCGGACTTGACCGAGGTCTATTCGTGGCTCGCCACAGAGAAGGAAATTGTGCACAGATTCCTGAGCAGGGCCAACGCCCAGATTGTGGCTTCGATCCAGAATCTGAGCGTAACGGGAATCAAACCGGTGTTCGGCACATGGGCTCTCGAAATGGCGATTCCTCCCTGGCTGGGGCGCGAGGCTTTCGACGAGTTTGTCTTTCCCTATGACAAGGCGGTGAACGACGCGATACATTCGATTGGAGGACGCCATCGGGCCCACGTGCACGGCAGATGCGGCGCGTTTCTCGAGCGTTTCGCCGAAATGGGCATTGACAGTGTGGAGCCTCTCGAACCGCCGCCCTACGGCGATACCGACCTTGCGGCGGCGAAGCGGACGGTGGGCAGGAGGATGCTGCTTTCCGGTAACATCCTCTCGCAGGACTACATCAGAATGAGTCCTGCGGATGTGAGGGATGCTGTTCGAAAGGCGATAAGGGACGGCGCTCCGGGTGGCGGATTCACGCTGCGTTGCGCGGAGGGAGCGGGGGGGACAGCTTCGGTGAAAACCGTCGAGCAGTTGAGGGTCTGCCTTTCGCGTGTCAAGGCGTACATAGAGGCGGCCATGGAATACGGAACCTATCCTATCAGGGTATAGTTTGCCGTCTCGTCTGCCGGCTGCGCATCACGGCTTCCACTCGCAGAAGTTGCGCAGCAACTGAAGGCCGAACCTGCCTGATTTTTCCGGATGGAACTGCGTGGCGATCCAGTTGGCCTCGCCCACCACCGATGCGAATGCCACGCCGGCATACTCAGTCCGGCCCAGCACAAGTTCCGGGCGTGCGGGTTCGGCATAATAGGAGTGCACGAAGTAGAACTCGGTGCCGTCGGCAATGTCCCTGAAGAGAAAATGCGGCCTGGTCTGTTCGACGGCATTCCATCCCATGTGCGGAACCTTGTCCGCTCTGCTGGCCGGACGGAATCTTTTCACAGAACCTGCCGCAATTCCGAGGCACTCCGCTCCGCCGTCTTCTTCGGTTTTTTCGAAAAGAATCTGCATTCCAAGGCAGATGCCCAGGAACGGCGTTCCTCTCTCAACGACGGCCGGGATGATATCTCTGATGCCCAGTTCGCGAAGATTGCGCATTGCCGATCCGGCAGCTCCCACTCCCGGAAAGACGACCCGGTTGGCGGCAAGCAGCTTGTCGGCGTCTGAGGTGATCACTGCCTCAACGCCCAGTTCCTGGAAAGCAAGCCTCACGCTTGCGAGGTTGCCAGCCTTGTAATCAATGATTGCGATCATTATCGGGCTTTCCGTGGTTGGTGTCGGCCTCAGGCGGCAGGGCCGTCCACTGCCGGTTGCTTCCCCGATATGGTGAGGAATGCCAGCCTTATGCCTGCTGCCACCAGATACGCGGTCAGCGCAAACAGTACAATATCGGCCGCGAACAGGACGGGATTGCCTGAATTCCCCTCACGGCCGGGCATGAATTTACGGAAGAGCAGACACAGGCTCGCGGTGGTTGTGGCCAGCATGAACAGAGCGGGCAGAACCACATACCACACTCTGCGGCGTTGCCGAAGAAGCCATAGAGCCCCGAGTCCGAGCACAAAACCGGCCAGGAGCTGGTTGGCTGTGGCGAACAGGCCCCACAGCTGCATGATCGTGGAGGACATGGCAAACCATAGAGTCAGGGCAACGGCGATGCCGGAGTTGACCCAGAAATGCGAGAGTATTCCGGCAGCGATGCCGGACGGCGTGGCCGGGGTTTCCCCGTCCTCAGGACAGGCCGGCCGGCTGCCGTCTGCAAGAGACGACGGGATGCCGCATGACCCTGATGCGGTTTCGGATCCTGATGATGCTTCGATGGGCGTCATGCCGAAAAGACAGCGCCATGTTTCCTCAAGCAGGTATCTCATCAGGCGGACCGCCGTATCAAGAGTTGTCACAAGGAACCCCTCGAGCAGTATCATTCCGGCCAGAGCGCCGGCCGCTATGGGCGCATGCCATGCGATGTTTCCGGCTCTGCCGACCGCCATGGCGAATCCGAGAATCGGATTGGCCTTGGCCTGGGAACCCACGAGCGCAGGGTGGACGTCGCCCAGATACGCGCTCCATTTGCTTCCGGCCACCATTACGGCGATGACCGAGACAGACAGAAGGCTTTCGAGCAACATGGCCCAGTATCCCACGTGCCGCGCGGCCGGCTCGGTTCTGAGCTGCTTGCAGGTGGTGCCGCCGGCGCAGAGGCTGTGAAATCCGCTGACCGCTCCGCAGGCAATGGTCACAAACAGCGCCGGCCACAGAAATCCGTTCGCTTTTTCGCCTTGCGCGATTGCCATCGCCGGCAGCGTTTCTCCTGCCGATGCGGATCCCATCCTCCATCCGGCGACCGCGAGAGTGATCAGCAGCAAAGCCAGACCGGCATAGAGTATGTGAACATTGATGAAATCCCGACTCTGAAGGAATATCCACACAGGAACTCCGGCTGCCACAAGGACATAAACGGCAAGCAGCTTCTTCCACACATCAGGGTGAAGCGCAACCGGACGGATGATGCCCGCGACAACGCTGACTGCGCATATGGCGAGCGCCAGAAGGGAGCATTTCCAAACGGCCACGCCCTTCCTGAGATAGAGCCAGCCGAGGAGCGGGGCAAATGCCGTTATTACAATCACGCTGGTCGAGGCAATTCCGCCTATGACCACCTGCGCAGAATCGCCTTCGCCCACCACCCTGAAAATGGTCTGCGAGGCCGACATGCCGAGCCTTGCGTGGGGCACCATGCTTGTGAGCGCGGTTGCCGACAGGTTCAGGAAGGTTGCGCAAACCAGCGCGAGGGAAAGGATGAGGAACAACATCAGCGCGAGGAAAGGTCCGGTGCCCAGGATCATCCGCACGACCGTGGCCATGGATCTGCCGCCGAATCTCACTGCCATGAATGCGGCCAGATAATCGTGAACGCCGCCAATGAAGAGTCCGCCCGCCAGTACCCACAGGAGGCCAGGCAGCCATCCGTAGCACATGGCTATTACCGGCCCGATGATCGGTCCGGCGCCTGCTATTGAGGCGAAATGATGGGCAAACACTACCGCCGTAGGAGTCGGGACAAAATCGCGCCCATCGTTCTGCCTGACGGCCGGCGTCGTGCGGGAAGGGTCTTCGCCCCATGATTTCCCCAGAAATCTGGAGTAGAAGAAACCTCCCAATCCAAGAAATGCGATGCTTCCTGCAAGTATCAGCAGCACCTGCATGTTTGCCTCCCGTTCATGCGAAGCGGCTGTAACATTCGCCTTTTTGCTCAGAACACTTCGAAATAACGCTGGAAAAATCTTTCCGGATCAACATCTATCGCGATTTCGTGCCGTCCGTCGGGGTCTTCCTGCCAATGCGTCATGCCGAGCGCCTGCCGGCTCGCCAGTTCGACTTCGACGCGTCCCTTCGCGAACCTGCATGTTTCAGAATCGAATACAGTTACGGCTGCAAGGGGGTCGTGAAACACCACGCGTTGTGCGCTTCTGAACCATACTTCAGCAAAATCGAGCACAGGGCGCAGAAGGGGATGCCGGAAGCGCCTTCTGACTTCGTCTGCGGTCATGCATACCCGGAGCGTCACGTCGAGGCCGATGGACCTGTGAACTCTGCAGTTTGCCGAGTAAACCATCGCCGTGGCGTGCGGGTCTCCGATCGCGTTCCATTCGAGCCTTCCAGAGTTGGGCGTCCGGGTTGTGAACACTCCGCACATCAGCACAAGAGCCTTGAGAAGGCCGGGTATTTCCGGATCCACAGCGAAGAGCGCTCCCACATTCGTGAGCGGGCCGATGGCCAGAAGCGTGATCTCGCCCGGAGCGGAACGTATTGTGCTTCGCATGAATTCCACTGCGTTACGGTCTGGAAAACTGTCGCTGTGCGGCCATTTGGACAGGGCGTCGGCCTGGGGCGCCTCGGTCTGTTTCTGCGGCACGAGAAAAGGCTTCTCGCATCCTGGAATTATCGGAACATCCCGGCCGGCCAACCGGCACAGGGCGCTGGCCATTTTCGCCCTCCTGAGCGCCTGGCCGGTGACGGTTGTGATCCCGACCAGTTCGCATCGGGGCTGGGCCAGCAGATAGGCCAGACACACGGCATCATCTATGTCAGAACCTATGTCCGTATCCAGGAGTATCTTTTCCTTCATGGGAGGTCCTTCGCGGCGTTGAGCTTCCAGTGAGACATCATACGTTGCGGAAGGGTCTGTGTAAACCAGTATTTTGGGATTGAGCGTGACACGTTCGCGCGGTCATGCTTCTGCCCATGCGCAGCGGAAATGAAATTGCGTCCGGCCCCAAGGTGCGCCTGCCGGTCATCGGTTTGTGCCTGTCATTTGTTTCCGGCACATGGATGGGGCTGTCAGTTTCGAGCCTGCCGCCAGCTGCGATCCTGCCGTGCCTGGCCGCGTTTGCCGCGCTGGTCTGTCTCTGGGGCCTGCTGTGGCTCAGGGAGAGGCGAGTCGTTGCGCGGGTTTCAGCGACGGACGGCAGAGTTGCGCCGTCATGGATTTCGACCGCGCTTGTGCACACGATGGTTGCGGCCGCCGCATGGCTGAACGCGACATGCTGCGCTGGCCCGGAAGCTGGCAGGTTGAGCGGCTCGAAAGCGGCAGGTTCCATTGGAACATGGCGTCGCGGCGCAATTGCCGTGCCGCAATCCATAGGAAGAAAGGCGGCGGAATGGCAAAACCGGTCGGTTCGTCTTCTGACCGCCGGCATCGAGGAATGCGAAGAAGAATCTTCCATCATCGTCTCGCTCGTTGTCGGACGGCGGCGTTTCGGCGCCAGAGATCTTTTTGCGGTATTTGCGCGGACTGGAACTCTCCATATTTTCGCTGTTTCAGGCGCGCATGTGATGACCCTTGCCGCGGTTGCGGCTTTCTGCCTCAGAGTAATGCGGGTTCCCCGCCGGCTGTGGGCGGCAATTGCCTCGCCGGTGGTCGCCATCTACACGCTGATTACAGGCTTGCAGCCGAGCGCCCTGCGGGCGTGTCTGATGAGCGGGCTGTATCTTGGCGCTCCCCTTGTCGGCAGGAAACCGGCGGTGTTTCCCGCTCTTGCCGCATCGGCCATTGCGATCCTGGCAATCTCCCCGCGCAGCATGATGATGCCTGGATTCCAGCTTTCATACCTGGCCATGCTCGGAATCCTTGTCCTTTACCCGATGTGCTCGGCTGCCATACCTGTACCTGGCCGGATCGAGCGCGATTCGTTGCAGGCAGATCCTGACCCACGATGGAAGAGGACTCTGATCGGCGCCATCAATTCCATCCACCAGCTTTTCGCTGTTTCGCTTGCGGCCTGGATCGCCACTGCGCCGGTCACTGCGCGGTATTTCAATCTGGTTTCTCCAATAGGTCTGATTGGAAATCTTGTCGCGGTTCCATGCGCTTCGCTCATGATTCTCACCGGATGTCTCTCATTCCTTTCTGCTCTTATCCACCCGTCGTTTCCAATCGTGTTCAACAACGCCAACTTGGCGTTTGCATGGCTTCTTTCGCGCTTCATGAAGGCGCTCGATTCCATCCCGTTCGGATGCATCCGGACTCCTTCTCCTCCGTGGTGGATGATCGCCGCCTGTTACGCGTTGTCGGCGATTGCTGTCTTCGAGTGGAGGCGCAGAAGGGAGTGAGGCTGGAGGGGCCGGCGTGTATGCGTGGACAGGAGCCACGGTTTGTATAGGATGAGGTCATGGACGAGGAATTCCAGTGTCCATGCTGCGGAGAGGAC
>Ga0123519_10009255_pt1 | contig 14857 bp, 12 predicted proteins | sample YelNatPaOPRAMG02_FD_87396 | JGI IMG/M metagenome (GOLD analysis project Ga0123519, IMG submission 87396) | Hot spring microbial communities from Yellowstone National Park - Yellowstone National Park OP-RAMG-02 (version 2) | ecosystem: Environmental > Aquatic > Thermal springs > Hot (42-90C) ...
CCCGCGCCTTGCGCCGTCAGCTCGAGCCGGTAGGGGATCGTCCACTGCCCCGGCGCCGGCGTGCTGAAGGGGATCTGATACCAGCCGACCCCCCACTCGCCGCTCCGGTCCCGCCACGGGCCGAAGCGAACGAAATGCTCGCGCTGGAGACGCCCGATCCCGTCGCCCCAGCCGGCCGCCTCGCCGCCCAGGCCGCGGCACATCTCCCAGCCCTCTACGACCACCTCCGCGCCGGCTCCAGACAGCGTGAACCTGGGCAGCCGCGGCGGCTCCCCGCCCATCCCCACCGTTCCCTCTCCGCGCGGCAGCACCTGAAGGATCACCTCCAGGCGGTTCTGGCCGGCCGTGAGCACGCCGCCCAGGTCCGCCTCCGCGTGCGACCTCTCCCCCGACAGCTCGGGGATGAGCCTGCCGTTCACGAACACCAGCATGGCATCGCCGCCAGCGACGGCCATCCTGGTGCGGCCGGCCGCGTCGAAACTGGCGCGCAGCCTCACAAAGCTGCCGGCCGGCACGTCCAGCGCGTTGGCCGGGGAGCCCACGCGCTCCCACGTCCCCGCGTCCGCCTGGGAGTCCGGCATGAAATACGCGCGGTCGAACTCCGCGCGCAACTTCGGCGGCCCGCCCAACAGCCCGCGCGCCACCCGGTCCAGAACCGAGGCCGGCGCCCGCTCCCGCTCGAAGGCTTCGGTGGTCACGTCGAAGGTCACCACCCGGTCCGGCGTGGAGAAGCCAAACGCCACGGGCTTGCCGTCCACCGTCACCGACGACGGCCGGGCCGGCACCGCCGCGGTCACGTGCTGCGTCCCGACGGGGCATTCCAGCGTCGCCTCCAGGCCGCTGTGGTCCCAGCGTCCCTCCGCGAGGCGCGCGCCGCAACTAAGCATGATCACGCCGCCCGCGCCCGAGACCCCGTCGGCGAACCGTGCGCGGGCGCGAGACAGGATGGCGATCTCCAGATCGTCCACGAGCACGTACTGGTCCGACTCCGCGTGGTAGTAGTCGAGGAACAGCGTCTTCGTCGGCGCGTCCCACCGCTGCCGGGCCACCTCGCCGCTTACCAGCGGCGGCCCGGGCCACTGGAGTGCGATCTCGCCCGGCGTGTCGGGGTCGCCGTAGACGGCCAGCAAAGTCCGGTTCCCGAGCCGGTGCAGCGCGGCGATCTCCGAGGTCGAATAGCGCAGCATCCCGCGGCCCACCGGCGCGTTGAGCACGAGGACCTTCACCTCTCCGGGCCGCAGGGCGATCGCGCCGGCCTCGGGGATGCTGACAGCGGCGCTTCCGCCCGGATTCGTGAACGTCAGCCGAACCTGCGCCCCCGCGTCCGCGCTCTCGTTTGACACGAAAATGAACTCCGTCTTCGGGGACAGCCGCGCGATCGCTCGGATGTCCGGCGCGTCCGCCTGCACGGCCCCGGGCGCCGCCACGGCCCGCGCCAGATCGGCCCCGAACAGCCGGAGGAAGGCGCCCAGCAGCCGAAGCTCCCCCCAGCCCGGCGTCACCGCACCGGACTGCTCGATGACGCCGGCGGTGGCGGGTCGGCCCGGCCTGTAGAACGCGTCCGCCGGCAGGCCGGGCGCGAAGTCCGCAATCGTCACCGCGGCGGCCCCGGCGGCCAGGGCCCCCCTCACACAGGAGGCCGCGCCGCGCGCCGCGTCCGGCGTCCCGTAATCTCCCACCAGCCCCGACACCGCCGGCGGCCCGTTCTCCTCCGCGCCCAGGGCCGCGACCCGCGCGATCACGGTGGCGATGTCGACCGGCTCATAGAAGCTGATCGTGTCCAGCACGTTCGCCGCGCTCTGGGTCGCGTTGTTGCGCGCGGCCGGCGCGTTCTGGGTGAGGATCGGCACCTCGATCCCGGCCGCCTCGCAGATCTGCGTCAGGTCGTTGATGGCGGCGGGCGACGTGTCACCCGAAGCGGCCGGCAGAGGCCGCGCGATCAGCAGCGCTACCGGCCCGCCGACCGTGACTTGCCGCGGCTCGACAGCGCCCAGAACCGCCTGCAGCCACTTGCGGGCCGCCTCCCGTCGCGCGTCGGCCCCGAGCGCGAGGGCCCACGCCGGCACCCCGCCGGCCTCGGCGCGCTCGCCCGCGTAGGGGCCGATGTTGAGCTGCACCAGCAAGCCCGCCTGCTTGCACAGGTCCAGGAAGTCCGTGAGGTCGTCCATCGAGACGGCGCCGCGGCTTGGCTCGTGGTGCGACCAGGCGGCGGTCACCGCGACCGCGTTCAGGCCGGCGCGCTTCAGCGCGCCGAGCCGATCGGCCCACGCCTCCCGCGGCAGGTTGGCGTAGTCGATCGCGCCCGCGAGGACAACGGTCTCCCGGTTGTCGAACACGAACGAGCGGCGGTCGAACCGGGCGGCCTCGGGCGCCGCGAACACAGGGGACAGGGACGCCGGCTGCGGCGGCGCCGCCGGGACGGCGGGGTGGGCTCCGGCGACCCCCGTTGCCGACAGGGCGACGGTCGCCGAATCTTCCAGGCACCCCTTCAGGCCCGCGCCATCGTCATCGCACACCGCGATGGTCAGCCTGAACTCGATCCCCGGGATCGGTCGGATCGGCTCCAGCTCGGACCAGGGAATCGCGAGTTCGTAGTTGACAACGCGGCCGGCGTCCTGCTCCGGGGGCGTCCAGAAGCCCAGGTTGATCGTCCTCACATTGCCGGCCTGCGCGGCCGGCTCCGCGCGCCAGGTGAGGAAGCCCCGGCTGAGCCGCGCCAGGACGAACTGGTTCGTCTCGCCATCCGCGGCCGCCGAGAGCACGATGCTGTCGCCGCGGTCGATCTCCGAGGCGGAGCGGACGCGCTCGAAGACATCGTCGCGCACCTGCAGCGCCAGATACAGGGCCGCGTCATTCCACCCCAGGCGGACCTCCGCCGAGACGTCGTCTGGCCCCCCGTAGTCGGCGAACTGCGAGGCCGCGGGATGCCACTCATCGGGGCTTGCCATCACCAGTTGCGGCAGCGGCGGCCAGTCGTCCAGCCGGCCGTCGAGCGTGGGGCTGGCCGCCAGGCGAGGACAGGTGACCTCCCGGGGGGACAGCGCCTGCGCGGGCGCGGCCCCGGAGAGTGCGATTAGACCCAGGCCCAGCAGGGCCGGCCAACAGCGTGGCATGACGAACTCTCCTGTCATGTTCCTGGCATTCACCAGCGGGGACCGGGGTGTGGGCGCGACGTGCGCTCCCGCCCGCCTCCGGGCCGCGGTGAACGCGCAATCGGCTTCTGTGGTATACAACCAGTACCTCTTGACACAGGAGGGAGGCAAACGTTCTGCCGGGAAGGAGAGGCGTGGCAGGCGGCGAACCCTAGTCGTCGTTTGCCACGCTGGGTGAGTGGGTACCCGTGCCGGTAGGCAGGTAGGTCCGCGCTGGAACATGACGCTCCCGCCCGGCTGCGCCGGTCAGGCGTCTGGGGCAGCCGGGTTTCGTGTGTGTTCCTCGGGAAGATGCACGAAGGCTCGGCCGCGGGCGCGGCGCGGCGGGAGGGCCGAACAACGGACCGACCAGCGGTTGTGGGCTATGGATCTGGAGGTCTGACGAAGATGGCGGTCTGCCCGAAGTGCAACACGGTGAACGAGGAGGGCCTCACGCGCTGCCGTGCGTGCCAGGCCATCCTCCCGGTGAAGATCGGAAGCAAGTCAGCCACCCGATGGGAGCGAGTCCGACGCCAGCCGGACCTCATTGGGATGAAGTGCCCAAACTGCGGCGCCATCAACCCCTACACGCGCCTGCGCTGCAAGTCCTGCGACTCTCCCCTCAGCGCACCCAAGCGCTCGTCCGGGCTCAGCGCGATCTGGTTCTACGTGGGCATCGGTGTCGTGGTTCTGGCCACGGTGTTCCTGATGGCCTTCCGTCACGCGTAGCCGCTCGCTGCCCCCTGTAGGTCGCTCCCGAGTCTGCCTGCGCCGGCCGCGCGGCCGCCGCGTCTGCCCGGCCCGCCGGGCCCAAGAGCAGGGACGAGGGCGCGGCTGGGCGAACGCGCTCGCGCGGGCCGCGGGATTCCGCAGCCACCCCGAGGCTCCGGGAGGTTTTCCATGGACGTGTTCGCCGGCGGCGCAATCCGCGAGGTCATCGCGATCCGCCTCGATCAGGGCGAGGACGTCCTCGCGTCCGTCGAGGCCATCGCCCGCGAGAAGGACATCCACACCGGCGTCGTGATCTCCGGCATCGGCACCCTCGACCGGGCCCGGCTCCACCACATCACCCACACCGGCTATCCCTCCGTCGATCGCATCGTCGAGTACCAGGGGCCCATTGAGCTGCTGAGCATCGACGGCATCATCGCCGACCACACCCCCCACCTTCACACCTGCATCTCCATCGCCGAGAACACGTACATGGGCCACCTCGAGCCCGGCTGCCGCGTCCTGTACCTCGCGGAGATCGCCATCGCCGTCCTCGACGGCCTGCGCCTGCGGCGCACGCCACACCCCGAGACCGGCGTAAACCAGCTCCGCCGGGCAGACTAGCCGGCGGATCCGAAGGAGCGCACGGTGGACAGAATCAGATTCGGCATCATCGGAGCGGGTCACCGCGGAGTGGGCACGTCGCGGGGCGACAGCTTCATCGAGGTGCTCAAGCACTTCGAGGGCACCGCGGTCACCGCGATCTTCGACATCCAACCGGAGAACGCGAAGCGGGCCGCCGAACGGGCCGGCGGCGCGCAGGCCTTCGTCGAGCTGGACCCCTTTCTCGACTCCGGCCTCGACGTGGTCGTCATCTGCTCGCCCGTGAAGTTCCACGCCGAGCAGGCCGCCGCCGCGCTCGCGCGCAACATCCACGTGCTCTCCGAGGTGACGGCCGCCCATTCCATGGAGGCGGCGCGCATGCTGGCCGAGGCGGCCGGCCGCAGCAAGGCGCAATACATGCTCGCCGAGAACTATCGCTACCTCGACGAGGTCGAGCTGGTGAAGAGGCTCGTGCGGGACGGTCGCTTCGGGGAGACCTACTTCGCCGAGGGCGAGTACGTCCACGACTGCAAGGACCTGTGGCTCGACGCCGACGGCAAGCCCACCTGGCGTGGCGAATGGCGCAAGGCCCCCGGCTACGGAGTCTACTGCACCCACAGCCTCGGGCCGCTGCTATACCTCCTGGAGGACCGCGTCGTCCAGGTCGCCGCGCTCGCCAACGACATCTCCCTCATCGCGCCCCACCTCCGCGGATCCTTCAACTTCTACATGCTCATGCGAACCGAACGCGGCCGCACCGTGCGCGTGCGCGTAGACACCGTCTCCCCCCGGCCCCACGCCGCCGCCTACTACAGCCTCCAGGGCACCGCCGGCTGCTACGAGGGCGCGCGCGGGCTCGGCGACCAGGCCAAGATCTGGCTCGCCGACGAGCACGAGGAGTCTCACGTCTACCACCACGCCCAGTGGCATCCGCTGTGGGACTATGCCCCGCGCTACATCCCGGACCGGCTGGATGTGACCGACGCAGCCCGCGCCGGCGGGCACGGAACCAGCGAATACTGGATGATCAAGGACTTCCTCGCGGCGATTCGGGAAGGCAAGCCCACCCCCATCGACGTCTACCGCGCGCTCGACTACACCGTGCCGGGCATCTGCGCGATGGAGTCGGTCGCCCAGGGGGGCGCCGTCATCGCCGTCCCCGACTTCCGGGCCGAAAAGCAGTGATCCGTCGCCCTTGGCTCCATGTCGCCGCCCTGACGCTGGCGGCCTGCGCGCTCGCGCCGGCCGCTCCCCGACGCCCCTTCGACGCCGGCCGCGCCTATCGCGACCTCGTCAGGCAGTGCGACTTCGGCCCCCGCGTCCCCGGCCTGGCCTCCCACAACAAGTGCCTCGAGTGGCTCGCCGACCAGCTTCGCGGCCAGGCCGACGCGGTCCGCCTCCAGTCGTTCACGGCGAAGCCGCGGGGGAGGCCGCTTCACCTGACCAACATCATCGCCACCTTCAACCCCGGCGGCTCGCCTCACGTGCTGCTGTGCGCCCACTGGGACACCCGCCCCACGGCCGACCGCGACCCGGACCCGGCCCGCCGCGGCACCCCCATCCCAGGCGCCAACGACGGCGCCTCGGGCGTGGCCGTCCTTCTCGAGATCGCCCGCGCTCTCAAAGCCCATCCGCCCAGGCAGCGGGTGACGATGGTGCTGTTCGACGGCGAGGATTACGGGCCCGGCGCGGAGGCGATGTTTCTGGGATCCAGGTTCTTCGCCAAGGAGTACCGCGGGCCGGCGGTGAGCTGGGCCGTGCTGCTGGACATGGTTGGAGACCGCGACCTGCGGCTGCCCCCGGAGGCCCTCTCGCTAGAGCAGGCGCCGCGCGTGGTCGGCCGCCTCTGGGGGGCGGCCCAGCGGGAGGGCTGTTCTGCGTTCGTGCGCGGGCGCGGGCCAGCGGTGATGGACGACCATGTCTTCCTGCTGCGGGCGGGCATCCCGTGCATCGATGTCATCGACTTCGACTACCCCTATTGGCACACGCTCGCCGACACGCCCGACAAGTGCTCGCCCGCGTCGCTGGAGCAGGTCGGCCGCGCCCTGCTGCGCGCCCTTGCGGACGACGCGGCCGGCCCCGCCTAGGCCGCCGCGGCGCGCGACACCCGGGAAGCGGACCCGCTGGACGCCGGCCCCGCGCATGTGATAGCATCTGCCGGAGGCCCGCCGGAGGCGGGCGTCTGTTCTGACTACTGCCCCGGATGGAGGGACGCTGTTCATGGCATCAGCAAAGCTGTTCAGCGCCGCAGGCGAGAAGGAAGTCACGCGGGCCATCGTCGGCGAGTTCGCCCGCGAGTTCATGGATCACGTCGAGAGCGACGTGATCATCGTCGGGGGCGGCCCTGCAGGGCTCATGGCGGGCCGGGACCTGTGCCGCGCCGGCAAGCGGGTGCTCGTCATCGAGCGCAACAACTACCTGGGCGGCGGCTTCTGGCTCGGCGGATACCTCATGAACAAGGTCACCGTCCGCGCGCCCGCCAACGAGGAGCTCGACGAGCTGGGTGTTCCGCACAATGAGGTCAGCCCCGGCCTCCACGTGGCCGATGGCCCGCACGCCTGCTCGAAGCTCATCGGCGCGGCCTGCGATGCGGGCGTCAAGTTCGCCAACATGACCATCTTCGACGATGTCGTGCTCCGCGAGAACAGCCGCGTGGCGGGCGTGGTCATCAACTGGACCCCGGTCACCGCGCTGCCCCGTGAGCTCACCTGCGTGGACCCCATCGCGATGGAGGCCAAGCTCGTCATCGACGCCACGGGCCACGACGCCTGCGTGGTCGCAAAACTCCAGGAGCGCGGCCTGCTCAAGGCCCCCGGCTTCGGGGCGATGTGGGTGGAACAGTCAGAGGACCTGATCGTCGAGCACACCGGCGAGGCCCATCCCGGCCTAATCGTCGCCGGCATGGCCGTCTCCACCACCTTCGGGCTGCCGCGGATGGGGCCGACCTTCGGCGCGATGCTCCTTTCGGGCAAGCGCGCCGCCCAGGTGGCGCTGGAGAAGCTCGGGTAGCCGGGCGCGCCAACGAAAGCGCGACGCGGCGGGGTCGCTCGCTCCTTTCGCGCCGGGAAGGTGGCCTGTGCCGGCCTGCCGAAGCCCGCGCCAACCCTATGTTGGAGTGATGCAATGGCCTGGAAGTACGCTGTCTTCACCGTGATGTGTCCGGAATGGGACCTCGAGGAGACGGCCGCCGCGGCCGCGTCGCTTGGCTTCGACGGCCTCGAGTGGCGGGTGACGCACAAAGCGCCCGAGCCGATCAAAGAAGTCAGCTACTGGGGGGCGAACCGCTCCACCGTGGACATCGACGACATCGACGCCGACCTCGCGCGCGCCAAGCGCATCGCCGACAGCCACGGCCCGGCGATGCCGGCGCTGGGCACCTACATGTCGGCGGGCGAGCTGGACGTCGTCGAGGCCGCGATGCGGGCCGCCGCCGCCGTCGGGTGCCCCAAGCTGCGCGTTGGCCCGCCCCGCTACGACGGATCGCGGTCGTATCACGAGCTGTTCCAGGAGGCCACCGCCAACCTGGGCGCGGTCGCCAAGCTCGCCCGCAAGCACCGGGTCCAGGCGTGCATCGAGATGCACATGGGCAACATCACCCCCTCCGCCGGCCTTGCCCACCGGCTCGTCTCCCAGTTTGAGCCCGCGGAGATCGGCGTTATCTTTGACCCCGGCAACATGGTCGTCGAGGGATTCGAGAACTACCAGATGGGGCTGGAGCTTCTCGGCCCCTACCTCAGCCATGTCCACGCCAAGAACTGCGCCTGGGTGCAGACTGGCGAGCAGGACGGCGTCGCCAAATGGGAGTGGCGCATGGTGCCGTGCAGAAAGGGGCAGGCCGACTGGAGCGCCATCGTCGCCGCGCTCCACAAGGTCGGCTACGAGGGCTGGCTGTCCTTCGAGGACTTCTCCGAGGGCGACACCAGGGCAAAGCTCGCCGACTCCCTCGCCTACCTCAAACAGCTCGAGGGCGCGGCCGGCCGCTGAGCGCACGCGTGGCGACCGCGCTGGTCAAGCCCGTCGGCGACCGCTGCAACCTCGCCTGCAGCTACTGCTTCTATCACCCCGGCACCGGCCGCGCCGGGGGGGTGATGGAGGAGGAGGTGCTCGCCGCGCTGACCCGGGCGGTCCTCGCCGAGCGAGCATCACCGGCCGTTTTCGCATGGCAGGGCGGCGAGCCGACCCTCGCCGGCCTCGACTTCTACCGCCGCGCGGTCGATCTCCAGCGGCGGCTCGCCTCCCCCGGCCAGCGCCTCGGAAATGCACTCCAGACCAACGGGCTTCTCATCGACTCGCGCTGGGCCGCGTTTCTGGCGGAGAACCGCTTCCTCGTCGGCCTGAGCATCGACGGCCCGGCCGATTGCCACGATGCCGTCCGCCGGTCCGCCGCCGGCGCGCCGTCTCACGCCCGGGCCGTCGCGGCGTGGGATTCGCTGCGGCGGGCGGGGTGTGAGGTCAACATCTTGTGCGTGGTCAGCCGCGCGAACGTCGACCGGCCCGCCGATGTCTACGCGCACCTCGCCGGCGACCTCGGCGCGCAGTATCTCCAGCTCATACCCTGTGTCGAGGGGACGCCCCCGGGAGCGCGGCACGACGCATCGCTTACCCCCGGCGAGTACGGCCGCTTCCTGGCCGCGGTTTTCGACCTCTGGGCCGCGGAGACGAGCCGAAGCGTCTCCGTCAAGCTCTTCGACGACCTCGTGCTCTACCTCGCGGGAAGGCCGATGCGCGACTGCATGCACCGCCCGACTTGCGACAGCCACCTGGTTGTGGAGCGCGATGGCTCCGTGTATCCCTGCGACTTCTTCGTCGGGGACGAGCACCGCCTCGGGACGGTGACGGAACGCACGTGGCGCCAGTTGCGCAACACCGCCCGCGCCCGCGCCTTCCGGTCGGCCAAGCAGCGCCAGCGTCCGGCCGAGTGCCGGGGGTGCCGCCACCTGGACATCTGCCAGGGCGGCTGCCGGAAGTTCTGGCGACCGTCCGCGGGCGGCTTCACCCAGTATCTGTGTGAGGACATGCGCACCTTCCTCGACGCCTGCCGCGGCCGCCTGGAGGAGATGGCCCGGGCCGTGCAGCGCCGCTGGCGCGAATGGCGCGCGTCCCCGGGCCGCTGAGCGGGGCCCCAGGCCGCGCGCCTGGCCGCCGGCTTGGCAGACGGCGTGCACATGGGAGGTTTGACACGCCGCGCGGCGCGTCGGTATACTCGCCCTTGCCGGCGAGCCGGCCAGCGTCCTCGTGCGCCCGGCAGCCGCGCCTCAGGAGGCACTGAGTGGAACCCATCTACTTCGACCACGCCGCGACCACCCCGCCGCGGCCCGAGGTCATCGACGCGATGCTCCCCTACTACCGGGAGCACTGGGGCAATCCCTCCAGCCTGCACACCTCCGGCCGCGAGGCCGCCGCGGGCATGCAGCGCGCCCGCGAACAGGTCGCGGCCATGCTCGGCGCGCTCCCGGAGGAGATCGTCTTCACTGGCAGCGGCACCGAGGCCGACAACCAGGCCCTCATCGGCACCGCCATCGCGCACCAGAAGAAGGGCGACCACATTATCACTTCGGTGATCGAGCACCACGCGGTCCTGCACACGGCGCAGTTTCTGGAGAAGCATGGCCTCGCCGTCACCTACCTCCCCGTCGACTCCAATGGCCTGGTCGATCCCGACGATGTGCGCAGGGCCATCACCGGCCGCACCATTCTCGTCTCGATCATGCACGCCAACAACGAGATCGGGACCATCCAGCCCATCGCCGAGATCGGCGCGATCTGCCGGGAGCGCGAGGTGCTGTTCCACACCGACGCGGTGCAGACCGTCGGCCACCTCCCCATCGACGTCCGCGAGATGAACATCGACCTGCTGGCGCTCTCCGCCCACAAGTTCTACGGCCCCAAGGGCGTCGGGGCGCTTTTCGTGCGCAAGGGGGTGCGCATCGCGCCCCTCATCCACGGCGGCGGGCACGAGCGCGGCCGGCGCTCCAGCACCGAGAACGTCCCCGGCATCGTCGGCCTGGGCGAGGCGGCCGCGCTCGCCGTGCGCGACATGGAGTGGGAGAGGGACCACAACGCGCGCCTGCGCGATCGGCTGATCGCCGAGGTCCTCGCCCGGGTGCCCGACTCGCTGCTCACCGGCCATCCCACCCGGAGGCTGCCCAACAACGCCAGCTTCTGCTTCCGCTACGTCGAGGGCGAATCCATGCTCTTGAGCCTTGACCTGGAGGGCATCTACGCGTCCTCCGGCTCGGCCTGCACTTCGGGCTCGCTGGAAGCCTCGCATGTGCTGTTGGCAATCGGGCTGCCCCACGATGTCGCACACGGGTCTTTGCGGCTCAGCGTCGGCCGCGGCAACACCATGGCCCAGGTCGGCCGCTTCATCGAGGTCTTTCCGCCCATCGTCGAGCGTCTGCGGGCCATGTCGCCCCTCTCCGCCACCCGGCCGGCCAGCGAGTTCGAGGGCGGGCCTGACGCACACCACCACGACCACGGGGACGAGGGCCAGGGGTAGCGCGCCCCGGCCGCGAGCTTGCGCGGGGTCGGCCGGCATGGTATAATCCGCCCGTGCTTGCAGCGCGCGGCGCCCAGCGCGCGGTCGGCCTTCCTGCTCCACCGCTGGAGCCGAACAAGTCCATAGGAAGGAGGAACTCTCCCATTCGCGACTACGAGATTCTCTTCATCGTTGACCCGAAGCTCTCGGACGATGAGATCGGCGTTATCCAGGAGCGCCTGCGCGAGCTGGCCGTCAGCCGCGGCGCCGAGGTGAAAAAGATCGGCGTCTGGCAGCGGCGGCGCCTCGCCTATGAGATCGCTGGCCGTCGGGATGGCATCTATGTGCTCGCCCAGCTCAGCGCACAGCCGGCGGCCGTCAGGGACCTGGAGCGGCAGCTCGCCGTGACGGAAAGCGTGCTCCGCCACCTGACCGTGCGCCTGGATGAGCAGTAAATCCCAGCGAAAGGACCCAGGGCCGTGATCAACCGCGTCGTCCTCGTCGGCAGGCTCGTCGCCGACCCGGAGCTCAAGTACACGCCCAGCGGCGTCCCCGTCGCCTCGCTGCGCATCGCCGTCGACCGCCCCTTCACCAGCGCCTCCGGGGAGCGGGAGACCGATTTCATCAACGTCGTGGCCTGGCGCCAGAGTGCGGAGTTCGCCGCCAACTACCTGGCCAAGGGACGGCTCATCGCCGTTGACGGCCGGCTGCAGATCAGGCAGTGGACGACCCAGGACGGCCAGCGCCGCCAGTCCGCCGAGGTCGTGAGCGATCGGCTGCAGGCCCTCGACCGCGGCCCTTCCGGCGGGGGCGGGGACCGGGGCGGGCCCGAGCGCGAGGAGCCCGGCCCCGACGACCTCGGCGAGGGGGCCGGCGTGTGGGACGACGAGTGACGCTCCCGTAGCGGGGGCATCGAGACACCGCAACTGCGATATCGAAAGGAAGCTTTCACATATGCGATCATCTGGCGACGACCGCGAGCACGAAGACGAGGACATCGACTACGATGAGGGCGGCCGCGGCCGGGGCCGCGACGAGTCCGGCGGCCAGGGCGACGAGGGCGAGCTGGGCGGCCGTGGCAAAGACCGCGGCGCCGGCCGCGGGCGCGACCGTCGGGATCGGCGCGTGCGCCGGCCCCGGCGCAAGGTCTGCGCCTTCTGCGTGGACAAGATCACCCACATCGACTACAAGGACTATGGCCGGCTGCGGGAGTTTGTCTCCGATCGCGGCCGGATCCTCAAAAGCCGGCAGACCGGCACCTGCGCCAGGCACCAGCGCGCCCTCGCCCGCGCGATCAAACGCGCCCGCCACGTTGCGCTGCTGCCGTTCGTGAGCGAGTAGGCCGGCCCCGCGATGGCGAGATCCCCCAGCCGCAGGGCCGCCGTGGACCTCGACGACCGGGCCTCCTACGCACACCTCGACCCCGCGGGGATGCTGGAGTTCGCCGTCGGCCTGCCCGAGCAGGTGGAGGAGGCCGGCCGCATCGGCGCCTCCTTCCGGCCCCCCGCCTCCCTGCGCGGCGCCTCCAACATTGTGGTCGCGGGCATGGGCGGGTCCGCCGTCACCGGGGATTTCCTGGCCCGGCTCTGCGAGGACCGCTCCCCGCTGCCGGTCGTCGTCTGCCGCAGCTACGTTGTCCCCAAGCTCGTGGGCCCGGACACCCTCTTCATCGCCTCCAGCCATTCCGGCAACACCGAGGAGGCACTCGCCGCCGTCGCCGCGGCGCGCCGCCGCGGCGCCCGCATCGTGTGCATCACCACCAACGGCAAACTGCGCGACTTCGCGCGCCGCCACGGTTTGGCGCTGCTGGAGATCCCGCAGACCGATCCGCCGATGCCGCCCAGGGCTGCGCTCGGCTACTCCTTCATCCCCCTGGTCTCCCTCTTCTCCTCCCTGGGCATCTACCGAGGCGCCGCGCGGCAGATCGCGGAGACCGTCGCCCTGCTGCGGCGGATGCGCAGCCGGCTCCGGCCCGAGGTGCCCGAATCGCGCAACCGCGCCAAGCAGCTCGCCCGCGCCCTCCACGGCAAGATCCCCTGGGTGCACGGCACCGTCGGCATCATGAGCGCCGCCGCCTATCGCTGGCGCTGCCAGTTCAACGAGAACAGCAAGACCCTCGCCTACTCCGGTGAGTACCCCGAGCTGAACCATAACGAGGTCGTCGGGTGGGAGATCGCGCCGGAGCTCGCCGCCAACATCTCCGTGGTGGTCCTCCAGCGCCCCGACGATCACCCCCGCGTGCGCGCGCGGGTCGAGATCACCCGCAGCCTCATCAGCCCCAAGGCGCCGGTCCACGTGATCGAGGCGGAGGGCCGTTCCCTCCTCGCGCAGCTCCTCTCCGCCGTCTACCTCGGCGACTTCACCAGCCTCTACCTCGCGTTCCTGAACGGCGCTGATCCCTCCACCATCGCCGCCATCAACATCCTGAAGGATCGGCTCGCCCGCCTCTAGGCCTTCGCCAGCCCCGGCGCGCCCGCGGCTTGTGCGCGACTGTGCCGCGGCTGCGGGGGGAGGGCGGAACATCGCGCCGTCCGCGGCTGTCTAAGCGGAGGTAGGCGATCAAACCGCGGGATGATGGGCGAAAGGGGGATCGAGCGTGAACAAGAGAACCGCTGTCTTGACTCGCTGGGGGCTGCTGGGCGCCGCGGCGGTTGCGCTGTCCGTCGCCCTTGCCGCGGGGCGCTCCTCAGGCGACATATCCCCGCTCCAGACGGTCATCCGCGGCCAATCGCGCTGGCTGGCCGGCGGCCCGGCCGCCCTGCGGGTCATCGTGACCGATCACAAGACGGGCCAGCCCGTGCCCGGGGCCGTCCACATCTCCATCGCCCCCACTGACGACCAGTCGATCGGCCGCATCCAGCTCTTCAACGGCCCCCTCGCCGACGGCACCGTGGACGCCAGGTTCCAGGTCCCCGAGCTCAAGCCGGGCCGATATGAGCTGTCGGTGCGCGTCGTCTCGCGCCTGGGCGTAGACGACGTCAAGCGCGACATCACGATCGCGCGGGAGGCCCAGATCCTGCTCACCACGGACAAACCGCTCTACCAGCCCGGGCAGACCATCCACCTGCGCGCCCTCGCCCTCGCGCGGCCCTCGATGGCCCCCGCCGCCGGCCTGCCGGTGACGCTGGAGGTCGAGGACGCGAAGGGCAACAAGGTGTTCAAGAAGACCCTCGACACGTCGAAGTTCGGCGTCGCCTCCGCCGAGTTCACCCTCGCCGACGAGATCAACCTGGGCCGCTACACGGTGCGCGCGGTGATGGACGAGGGGCGGGCCGAACGCACCGTCGAGGTCAAGCGCTACGTGCTCCCCAAGTTCAAGGTGAGCTTGACCACCGACCGCCCATACTACCTGCCGGGACAGCGCCTGAGTGGCGTCGTCCAGTGCGACTACTTCTTCGGCAAGCCGACCTCCGAGTCTGCCGTTCTTATCACCGTCTCGACCTTCGATGTGGAGTTCCACGAGGTCGCCGAGATCAAGGGCAAGACCGACGAGAACGGCACGTTCAGGTTCGAGACCGACCTGCCGGACTACTTCGTCGGCCAGCCCCTTGAGCAGGGCAACGCCTTCGTGAAGCTCGAGGTCGAGGTCACCGACAAGGCCGATCACACCGAGAAGATCACCGAAATGGTGCCGGTCGCGAAGAGCGACCTCATCGTCACCGCGGTGCCCGAGTCGGGGGAGCTGAAGCCGGGACTCGATAACATCGTCTACGTGCTCCTGAGCCGCCCTGACGGTACCCCCGTGGCGAACGAGGAGTTCTCCGCCGACTTCTGCAGCGCGCAGTGGGTCGCGGCCGTCCAACAGTGGCAGCGCCGCGAGATCCCGGGGATAGGCGGCAGCTTCGCGGGCGCCCGTCGCTACCGGACCGATGGGATGGGCGTCGCGGAGATCCTGCTCACCGCCCGCGAGATGGAAGCCCGGGACATCGGGGGC
>Ga0123519_10009259_pt1 | contig 14851 bp, 14 predicted proteins | sample YelNatPaOPRAMG02_FD_87396 | JGI IMG/M metagenome (GOLD analysis project Ga0123519, IMG submission 87396) | Hot spring microbial communities from Yellowstone National Park - Yellowstone National Park OP-RAMG-02 (version 2) | ecosystem: Environmental > Aquatic > Thermal springs > Hot (42-90C) ...
CCAGAAGTGGATGATAAGATGGTGTTAATGCCACCAATATTTTTGGACAAGGTGACCGCATATTCCGAAGTAAAAGGTGGATACCATGTGTGTGGACAGTACATTTCTTATTCTTTTTCGTGTCTTTCGCGTTTTCGTGGTTTAAGGATTTTTGCACAGTCTCGGTACCCTCTCCCAGAGGAAAATTAAATATAAAAAATCAAATATCAAATACTTAGAAGAAATTTTCAGTCATTTTTCGGTTGAAATATATTTCAACTTTTGTATCAGTCTAAGGGAGATAAAAAATAGAGTCCAATTATCCTTTGACTACCCCCAACGGTCGCATCTTGGCGACCTTTTTGCTTATTCCCGCCCGATGGCAGACATCAACTACTACATCCACATCTTTATAGGCATCTGGCACTTCTTCTCTTAAAACCTCCCGGCTTGCCGCCATCACTAAAATTCCTTTTGACTTCAACTCGGCTTTAACATCACGATTTCTCGTCTCGTCCAGTGCCTTGGTCCTTGACCAGACCCGACCAGCACCATGACAGGTTGAACCAAAGGTTTCGTCAAATGCTACCTTTGTGCCTAAGAGGAGATATGAGTTCGTTCCCATATCACCAGGAATAATGACCGGCTGACCAATCTTTTTATACTTCTCGGGTAAGGCAGGATGGCCAGGTGGAAAGGCTCGAGTTGCCCCTTTGCGATGGACACAAACCAGCATTTTTTTGCCATCAACCGTGTGTTCCTCAAATTTGGCGATATTGTGCGCAACATCATAGATTAATTTCATATCCAACTCTTCCGGCGTCTTTTTGAAGACTGAAGCAAAGGCTTCTCTTACCCAATGGGTGATACATTGCCGATTTGCCCAGGCATAATTTGCCGCACAGACCATTGCTTGAAAATACGCCTTGCCCTCGGGTGATTCAATGGGGGCACAGGCGAGTTGTCGGTCGGGTAGGGCAATATTATATTTTTGAACCGCCTTGCCTAAATCCCGAACATTATCGTCACAAATCTGATAGCCAAGACCACGCGAACCAGTATGAATCATCACGGTAATCTGATGCGGGAAAAGGCCAAAGACTTTAGCCGCTTCGGCATCATAAATCTCACATACCTCTTGAATCTCTAAGAAATGATTACCTGCCCCTAAGGTTCCTAATTGGGGTGCACCTCGTTCCAAAGCCCTGCGGGAAATTTTACTCGGGTCAGCACCTTCCATCTGACCATGCTCTTCGGTATAGGATAGGTCTTCTTCAGTACCATATCCTTTTTCATAAGCCCATCTTGCCCCTTTGGTCAAGACAACTTTCACCTCGGATTCTGTGATGCGGATTTTCCCTTCTGAGCCAACACCGGAAGGAACCTCGTGAAAGATTGATTTGACTAATTTTTCTAAGATATCATTAGTAATATCATTACGCGTAAGATTCGTCCGAAGCAATCGGACACCACAGTTGATGTCATAACCAACCCCGCCCGGTGAGATGACACCGGTCTTGATGTCAAAAGCGGCAACGCCACCAATCGCAAAACCATAACCCCAATGGATATCGGGCATTGCTAAAGAATATTTTATGATGCCAGGCATCGTCGCAACATTTGCTACTTGTTCGGGTGCCATATCCTCTTTAATTTTTTCTAAGAGTCGGTCGTCGGCATAGATGATGCCGTCAACCCTCATTTCATTTTTATAACTCTTCGGAATTTTGAGACGACAATCGTCAATCTTTTCTAAAGGACCTTGCCAATATTTACTCATAACTAAATTATAAAATATTCTTGCTTTTAGTCAATAGTTGGTTACCTTTAAATTGAAGACATTCCGCGGTCAATGGAAAACAAGTAGTGTTAGGGTGCGTTGCGGTGTTACTTCTTCACCTCACGCAGTGAGGTCCTTCTCTTTTGTTCTTCTTTCTGTGTTAATCTGTGGTTTATCTTCTTACTTTTTTGTTCGGTGGACGCTTCGCGTTACACTTCGTTGAAGACTGCTTTGAATACTTTAAAAGCCCGATTAAGGTCGGTTTTATTAATCGCACCCATATGTCCAATCCGAACAATCTTACCTTTTAGTTCGGCTTGACCGTTAGCAAATAATATCTTTTTCCGCTTAGCCATTTCCACAATCTTACTCCCATCCACTCCTTCGGGCATCTTAATCACGGTAAGGGCGTTAGAGGGGTGCTCGGGCAGAAATTCCAAGCCTAACTTTTTAATTTTTGCTCTTAAGAATTCGGCTTGGCTACGATGTCGCTGCCAAGTTTTTTCAATACCAACCTTTAAAATTCGGTTTAACGCACAATCCAAGGCAAAGAATAGTGAGATTGCTGGTGTCCAGGGTGTCTGACCCTTTTCGGCGAATTGTTTATAAAGTTTCAAGTCAAAATAATAACGGGGCGAACGGGTCTTTTCAACAATTTCCCAGGCTCGTTCATTTAAGGCGATAAAGGCAAGTCCGGGTGGAGAGAATAAGCCTTTTTGGGAGGCACCACAAACCACATCAACTTTCCATTCATCCATCTTGAATTCGTCTACGCCTAAACCGGCAATCGCATCGACAATCAAAATCCGATTGTTTTTTCGGCAAATTTCGCCAAACGCCTTGATGTCCTGTACCGCACCGGTTGAAGTTTCCGTCAAGGCAGTGAAAACCAAGCGACAGGTATCATCAGTTCGTAAGCGCCGCTCTAAATCATCCGGTGGCACAGATTGACCATAAGGAACTTGGAGTAGGTCGACATAGGTGCCAAAACGAATACAGATTTCATTCCAGCGTTGTCCAAATTTCCCACAACTTGCCACCAATACCCGGTCATGATAAGACACTAAATTGCATACCGCGGTCTCCATCGCCCCGGTGCCGGAGGCGGTAAGAAAATAGACCGATGATTTAGTCTTCAGCAATTTTTTCATCTTGGTTTCAAGCGCAGCGTAGATTTCGGTAAATGCCTGTTCCCGATGATAAATTAAAGGTTTACTGACAGCATCATAGATGAAATCCGGAACTTCAGTTGGTCCGGGAGTAAAAAGGGTATATTTTTTATCCATAAACTTCCTATTTCTCCTTTCTGGTAAGTTTTCCGCCTGCGGCGGATTGGGTAAGGATTGGATAGGTTGTTTGAAATTTTTTCATTGCGCAGTATTCGCCGCACATCGTGCAGGGTTCGTGCAGTTTTACTTTATTTTTAGTTAAGATTGCCCGAGCAATCTTGGGTGCCAAGCAAAATTTTATCATCTTCTGCCAATCCATAGCGGCCCGGGCGAAAGAAAGTCTTTCGTCCCACTCTTTAGCCTTTTTTATCCCCCTTGCGATATCGGCGGCATGGGCGGCAATCTTTGCGGCTATCACACCATCATAGACATCCTTGGTATTTGGTAAACCAAGATGTTCAGACGGTGTCACATAACAAAGAAAATCCGCCCCGTAATAAGCAGCCAATGCCCCACCAATCGCCGAGGCGATGTGGTCATAGCCACAACTGATATCGGTTACTAAGGGACCAAGCACATAGAATGGGGCACCAGCACAAATTGCCTTTGCCAAAAGCACATTCGCCTCAATCTGATTTAGAGGGATATGGCCAGGACCTTCCACCATTACCCCGACCGAGGCATTTTTGGCTCGCTCGACCAATTCGCCAATGGTTAAAAGTTCCAGAATTTGCGGTTCATCAGTTGCGTCGTGTAATGACCCCGGTCTTAGCCCATCGCCTAAACTGAGGACCGCTCGGTATTCTTTTGCCATTGATAGGATTTCGTCATAGAATTCATAATACGGGTTTTCTGCCCGGTTATATGCCATCCACTCAATAATCATTGAGCCACCCCGACTCACTACTCCGGTCAATCGTTTGGCACGAATTAAGGATTTAACATTTTGTTTAGTAATGCCACAATGGACAGTAACGAAGTCAATACCGTCGGACAGATGTTTCTCAATCACCTGTAATAGTTCTTTAACTTTAAGTTCAACAAAGGATTTATGTTTTTGCCGTGCCACCGCCGCGGCTTGGTAGATTGGTACCGAACCAACCGGAACCGAGGAAGCATTTAGTATCGCCTGCCGAATTTTATCTAAATTACCGCCGGTGGAAAGGTCCATCACCGTGTCGGCACCAGCCTCAATGGCGGTTTGGAGTTTCCGTAACTCGGTTTTTAACGAAATCCGATCCGGCGAAGTGCCAATATTGGCATTGATTTTAACGCGTAAACCCGCGCCAATCGCTAAAGGTGGAATAGGATGATTTTTTGAACCCAAAAGGATAATCTTATTATCTTTAATGCCTTGGACAAGGCGGGTGACCGAGATGCCTTCCGAAGTTGCCACTTTTCTTAAGACATTGGGTTGGAATTGAACCATTGTTAATTAATCGGTGCTTTTATAACGAGGTGGATGGATGATTTCTTTTAGCGGGATGTAAAGTTCAGTATCTTCGTTAATTTTAATCAAGACCTTACGATTGAAGATGTCGATTCCTAATACCTTTCCTCGCCCTTGTTTGGTTTCCACCATCGCACCAATCTGAGGATAAGTGGTTAGGGCTTCGTTATAAATCTCCTCTTCAAACCTTAAACAGCAACAGAGTTTGCCACAATAGCCAGAGATCTTATTGGGTTCGACAAATAGGTTCTGCTGGCGTGCCATTCGCAAATGGACCGGTTTAATTTCAATTAAGAAGGTCCGGCAACAGAGTTCATTGCCACACGGACCCAAACCGCCAAAAAATTTGGCACACTCCCTTAATCCAACATTTTTGATTGCCACGCGTCGGCCCAACGCAGCTGCCACCGCCCGATGAAAAGTGCGAAAGTCCTGATGCATCTCGGAGTAGATATAAAAACAGATTTTACTTTTATCAAAACGATAATGGGCATCAATCGCTTTAATCTTAAGGTCAAATTGCCCAAGCAGTTTGGTGAATAGCGCAAAGCTTCTTTTTGCCTCGTGGTCGAGTTCGTTTTTCCGATTGATATCATCCGGGGTTGCCTTCCGAACAATAAAGTTTTTCGTATCGTTACCGCTAACAATAATTTTTATTTTACCAAATTCTTCACCTTCAAAATCACGCAAGACCACCGCTTCGCCGATGTTAAAAACCTCATTCTCAGGGATGCTACACCACTCCTGGCGGAAGGGATGGATTTCAACTAAACCAATTTGCTTCATTCTCTGACCTCCTCAGGATTAACATATTTTTCCCAATCCGGATGATTTCTTTCTTCAGGTGAATTGGAATAGATAAGTTGCAAATTACCATTGCCATAGAGGTCAATGAAGATGAATAGCAGTCCTTTTTTATAATAGCGCCATTTTTGTTGGGATTGGGAATAGTCGGTCATTGGCAGGTCTTCTATCTCATCCGGTGTGCCGTATTTTATATAGATGCGACCACGGTCGGTTTCGTGTCCTAACTTTTGTCCTAAACTAAAATGAAGGTCGGCATACTTCACGCGGGCTTTGAATTCGTCGAAATTGTGTTTGGTCCAGAACTGTTCTAAAAATTTCTCACGCGCGATACCGCTAAGCTTTTTGAAATGGCGAACTTCTTTTTCGGTCGCTAAGAGATGAATCATTTCATAATAGACCCGTTCTTCAGTAGCAATTGGGTGATATTTTCCCTTAACACTTTTCGGTTGGGCAATGAAAAATTGTTTATAACGGCCAACCTTCTTGTCGGTAGTTAGATCGCGCAAGTTAACCAATAGAAAATATACACCAGGTGGAAGTTCTTTAGCACTTACCGCAAAGGTTAAGGACACGCTTGAACCTTCCTTTTTCCGCTTTTCCGCCTTAAAGGTCTTAATTGGGGTTCGGTTAGAATCCAAAATGGCGTAGGTAACCTCAAACGACTGGGTATCGGGCACCATATTGTAAGCCTCTAAGTAAACATTGATTAAAGGATAAGCCAACCCGAATTGTTTACTTGGATTCGGAATAACCATTAATCCACCTTTATTAAATTTATCGCCCAAAGGCGGATTAGTATCAGTAGTAATCTGCGCCGCAAGTTCAATGTCACTCAGGTTAAGGGAATCAGAATAATCATTGATTGTTAGCGTATCTGAATAAAATCCAACTCTTTTGGCTTTGGCTAACGGTGAAGTGTCGGCAAGACAACTAATTGTGAAATTCAGCCAATAGCGGCCAGGTCGGGCATAAAAATTTCTTTGGTCAACCATTGTTAAATCCCGTTCTTCGGCTTCCTTAAAAGAAGTCAGGGCAAAACGACGAAAGGTTGAATCGATGACCGAATCGGCACTAAAGGAACTATGGATTGAGTAATCAACTCGGACTAAGGTAACGACGGTATCGTTTATTGTCGTAAAATTTAAGTCGCGATACGGCATTGAATAGTAGATTTCAACCAGATTAAGATTTTTGGCATAACGGAAACTGGCATAATCAAACGCCAACGGATAGATAAATTGATAAAGTAATAATAGGGCGAGGCAAATTTTGTAAAAAAGAGAATTGGGCATCATCTTAAATACTCCTGACCCGAAGTTAGGATATATTCGCCAAAACCAAACGAGTCAACAAAAACAAAACGGCGATTCTGGTTATAATAATACCAAATCTCATAAGGCTGGCTTTGTCGTTCAAATGGATTAGATTCGATTTGGTCAGGCGGACCAAATTTCATATAGACCTTTGCCCGGTCGGATTTATAACCCTTGTCCCCCTTGCTAAAATGTTTCTTACAATATTCAATCCGATTGAAATAATCGTCCATCGCTTCGTTTTCTTCAGTGGTTGGGGTTGGGTCTTTCTTCTGCCAGAACTCTTGCCATAATTTTTGTCGCTCCGAAGGTTTGGCGTTACGCAATTGCCTCATCTCTTCCTCACTCGCAATATAACATAGTTCATCAACTTTTGCTAAATACTCTTTGGTTGAAAGATAAAAAGGGTTAGTAATTGTCATCTCCACTGCTTTGAGCCCGAATCGAGTTTCAAGCAGTTGTAAAAGATATGTTCCGCTTTCCAATTCCATTATATCACCAAGGGGTATTTTCGCCTGATACTCATTAATTTTAATACCAGTTCCTTGACGGATGGTGCAAGGTAGAAAAGAATAACTTGCTAACACTTTGCGGTCCTTTAAAATGGCTAACGAGCATTGTGGGTTATTTGTTTGAGGCGAAGATGAATTTAAAAAATAGGTTTCCCAGTAGACTTCAATTGTATCGGTTGCGGTATAGGAGTGGCCGGGATTCAATTTGCCCGATTTTTTAAGCCGCATATCGCTCAATTGATTGGGTAAATCAATCCAAAAACTTAATTCCTTGTATTTAGTTGAGTTCATATCTTCAATCTTTAAACTCGCAATCAATTTTTTTTCTTTGCTTGCATCAAGTTTTAAATTAAACTGAGCGACTTCGTTTTCACTAATCTGTTTTGAATCGGTATAATCCTGAACCCTTACTACTTTTTCCCATACCCGGTCAACAATCGGTTCATTATGCTGGTTTTTAATCTGAGCCGCAACTCGATAGCGTCCAACAAAGGCGGAATCCAGTCGTTCAAAAATCAGCGTTGAGTAAGGAAGTTTTAAATAAAATTCAATCTGCACCGAATCAACCGATTCCCGAAAAGTTGCGCAATCAAGAGTGAAATTGAAACCAATCCCATCTTCCGTAATGACCGAAACTGGTTTGGTCAAAAGTAACAAGGATAAAATGCAAACCAACATTGACTTAAGTTAGTTTAATCTAATTTAAGCCAAAAGTCAATCCAGTTAAAAGGAATAAAAGACAGCCGGCAATACAATTCGCCAACAACTACTTTATCGGCAGACCGCCTTTTGTTTTTGGATTATTCCTGCGATTGCCTGTTTGGCTAAGGCGAACATTTTAAGAAAGTCATCTAAAACAAACGGAATTCGTTCCGCCGTGGCTTGGATTTCAACGATTCGTCCGGACTCGGTAATCACAACATTCATATCGGTATCCGCTTTAACATCTTCTTCGTATGATAAATCGGCTAAGATTTGACCTTCGACAATGCCGACACTCGTTGCGGCAACATTTTCAATGATTGGATTTTTGGTTAGCACTTTATCGTCCAATAACTTTTTGACGGCGCTGGCTAAAGCACAGAAGGCACCGGTTAAAGCAGTAGTTCGGGTACTGCCATCGGCTTGGATTACATCGCAATCAATTATGAATTGTGTTTCACCCAAGGCATAGAGGTCACATACTGCTCGTAAGGAACGTCCCAAAAATCGTTGAATCTCTTGGTTGCGACCCTTAACCCGACCAGTGGTGATTTCCCGCGCGACCCGTTCTTGGGTACTTCTGGGCAAGAGATTGTATTCGGCAGTAATCCAGCCCTGTCCTGAGCCAACTAAAAATGGGGGAACGCGACGTTCAAAAGTTGCCGCACAAAGCACTTTGGTATTCCCCGCCGTAATAAAACAAGAGCCCTCAGCATATTTTAGATAATTTAACTCAATCTTAATATCCCGAATCTCGTCGGGCGCTCGACCATCACTTCTTTTTAACATTATACCTCCTTTGGTTATTCAGCAATGGATGCCCTTATACACTCGCGAATCGGTTCGCCCAAAAACCTTTTGCCAATCTCAGTAAAATTTGGTGTTAAATCCGAAAGATAAAAGCGGTAGTCAGGTTTTTTATTCGTCTTCGACGGAGGCCGCGCTAAACCCAATTCGGTTAAAATTGCCTTGGCTTCCGAGGCGGTAGCGGTTGATGAATCAACGAGCGTTACCCGTTTCAAAACTTTCCGGATAATCCCTTTTAATAATGGGTAATGAGTGCAACCCAAAAGTAAAGTGTCAATCCCCTCAACCTGAAAGGACTTCAAATAGGTTTTGGCGACCATTAAGGTGACATCATTATCTAACCAACCTTCTTCAACCAAGGGGACAAAGAGCGGAGTGCTTTTTGCCACAATTTCAACATCTTGTCGCGCAATTTTTCTAATTACTCTTTCGTAAGTGCCGGCCATAATTGTCGCTTGAGTTCCAATTACGCCAATCCGGCGATTTTTTGTTGCAGCCAGGGCAGCACGGGCACCCGGTTCAATGACCCCTAATATCGGCACCGGAAAACTTTTCTTAAGTTCCGAGAGACAGACCGAGGAGACCGTATGGCAGGCGACAATAACCAATTTTACCTTGCGATTAATAAGAAATTGAGTGTCCTCAAAGGCAAAACGAGTTATCGCCTCGGGCGATTTTATGCCGTAAGGCACACGGGCGGTGTCGCCAAGATAGATGATATCTTCATTAGGCAAGATTTTTTTCAATGCCCGAACCACAGTTAGACCACCAATCCCAGAATCAAATACCCCAATTGGATTTGTCCGATTGATTGGACTAACGTTCGGCATACTTCTTCTCAAAATTAGCGATGAACCGCTTGATACCAGTAAAAATACCGGTAGCAATCTTTTCCCAGTAATCCTTTTTCATTAATAATTTCTCTTCGTTAATATTAGAAATATAACCGCATTCAACCAAGACCGCCGGCATAAAATTGCCTCTTAAGACATAAAAATTGGCTTGCATCACACCACGATTTTGGGTTTTGCAAGTTACCGATGCTGCCTCTTGGATATGGGCAGCAAGTTCTTGGGATTCTAATAGAAATTCGTTTTGGGCTAAATCCGAAAGGATTAAACTCAAATCATTATTTGTGATTGGATTGGTATCGGTAACTTCAAATTGAATTGCGGCATTCTCCCTTGCCGCAACCGCTCTTTCCCAATCGGTTTTGGCATCAGATAAGAAATAGGTCTCAAAGCCCCTTTTGCTTTTATCCCGAACCGCCGCATTACAGTGAATTGAGACAAACAAGTCCGCCTTTGAGAGTTTAGCAAATTTAACTCGGTCAGCCAGACTAACATATTTATCCTCCTCGCGTGTGAGCAGGCAACGAAGTCCAAGCGCCTCCAATTTGCTTTTCAAACGCAAGGCAATACCTAAATTGACTGTCTTCTCTTTTAATCCATTCCGGCCAATCGCACCCGGGTCAATCCCACCATGACCAGGGTCAAGGACAATCGTGGTAATCTTCTTTTGCGGACGGGGATAACATTTAAGAACAATACAATTTGCCGTCTTTTTGATTTTCTGGTCACAGGGTTTATTGAAATACAAGGCAAGACTGGTGCCGGTCTTGCTGCCCAACACAATATTCTTGACAATTCCTTTTGGTCTTAATTCCTTTGGTTCAAAGGTCGCTTGGAGGTATAGATGATACTCCAAAGAAGAAAGAACCATCGTCTCATAGCGAACTGTGGTATCTACATCAATGGTCAAGACTGTGGTATCTTTGATTTCGGTTAAAACTATAGATTTAATATTAGGCACAGCGGGTTTGGGTAAAGGGAAAATTTCCCCTAAGACAAATACTGGAACGAATAATTCCTTTTCAACCTTTTTAAGAGGAAAAGGCGACCGAACAGCCCGCTTATTAACAATAATCGTATCCGCCGAAAGGGTAAAAATGATTTCCGTCGTTAACTTTTGATGATTATTGGTATCGGCATTGACTAATACAATCCATTTATTATCCAATTGCCAAATTTTCCCATGCAGGGCATTTACGACTCGGCTAATTGCAACATATTCAATATCCTGTATTTCAGTCGTTTCAATTAACTGCTTACCGATTGGAATTGTTCGGGATTGACCAAGGGTTGGAAAAATTAAAAATTGAAGAATTAAAACTAACCAACTGCTTAAGGCAGTCATTATCCGCGCAAGGCGGATTGGCTTACAACTTATTACAAATACGCTTTGCTCCTTTTCCGTTTCCCGTTGTCTGTGCTCCGTTGGCCGTTTTCCGTTGTTGGTCCTCGGTTGACGGTCCCCGGTTGACCGGTTTCCCCTCATCATTAATTGATTAATTATCATCGCCTCCGCTTCTCAACTTGCCGTTCCAGACGGGCTAAATCCCGGCGCTTAATCTCTTCGCGTCGGTCATAAACCTTTTTCCCCCGACACAATCCAAGTTCAACCTTAGCCAGACCACGGTCGTTAAAATAAAGTTTTAATGGAATTAAGGTAAAACCCCGAACTTGGGTTTTACCATAAAGCCGTTTAATCTCATCTTTATTTAATAATAATTTTCTTTTCCGTTTTGGGTCAGGATTAAAAATATTGCCGTGGCTATAGGGTGCAATGTTGGCATCGTAAAGAAAAACCTCACCATTCTCTATCCCAGCATAACTTCCTTCCAAAGAAGCAGAATGGTTGCGTAACGACTTCACTTCGGTACCCAATAACTTGATTCCTGCCTCATAGGTTTCCAAAATTTCAAAATCCCGGCGTGCCTTACGATTGGTTGCCACTACTTCCATAACTTTATTATAACTGACAACTTCCAGCAAGTCAAGAAATCATTACTTTGCTCTGCCTGAGGCGGATGCGGTTTGCCTCAGGTAGGTGAAAATTATTGCTTGTGTCATCCCCAATTAGTCATTATACTATTTATATGCCAATCCCAAAAGAATTTATCGTCCGCCAAAGAGATATAGCAGAAAAGATTGTGCTAAAAGACCAATTTGAAAAGATTGAGTTGGTCGGTGGTGCGGATGTAGCATTTGACAAAAGATTTGCCTACGGCGCATTTGTTGTGCTATCTTTTCCTGAATTAAAATTGATTGAACAGGTAAGTTCAAAAATAAAAATTACTTTTCCTTATATCCCAGGTTTTTTATCATTCCGCGAAGAACCAGCAATCGTAACTGCTTATAAGTTATTAAAAAATAAGCCGGATATAATCTTATTCGACGGTCAGGGTATTGCTCATCCGAAAAGAGCCGGATTGGCTTGCGCGCTTGGTATCACGCTTGACAGACCGACCATCGGTTGTGCCAAGACCCGACTGATTGGTGAATATACCGAACCACCAAAGACAAAGGGTTCGTTTTCTCTTTTACTTGATAATGAACAAATTATCGGTTATGTATTAAGAACTAAAGACAATACCAGACCAATATTTGTCTCGCCTGGTCATAAAGTATCCCTAATAACTGCCAAACGGATTGTTTTGGCGTGTTGCACCAAGTTTCGTATTCCCGAACCATTACGATATGCCCATAGCCTTGCTAAGATTAAACAAATCCGCTTAGGCGGATAAAATAAACTTCGGTTTATATTTAGATTTTGGCTAAAATTTAATATTTTACGTAAGTTATTGATTTTACATACCAAATGACCTCTTGACCAATCATTGGGGGCTAGGGTGGGGCTAGCCCCAATATGGTATGGGGAGCGGTATAGGAGGTAGTCCACCTATGGCGGATTGGGTTAAGCCAAATAGCTGGGGTTTATTAGGTTTCCGGTCAGGGCATTGGGGTTGATTTTGGATTGGCTTGGCTGGTAAACTTGTGATGAGGTTAAGGAATGGGGCGATAATTAGGATGAGTTGCAAGCATCTCTATCCCCTCCTATGAGGAATGGAGAGGATGAAACGGTTAGAAGACAGAGTTAAGGATGGGCATTTACTTAGTCCGGCAGTAAAGTAAATTACTAAGAACTGCAACACAAACCTGATTTGTCAACCTTTAGCGGATACGCCTTGCGTTTTCCCCTTATCAATGTTTTATACTTTGTCAGCGACTCTTGACATACCTAAAAAATTAGTTAAACTTCATACTAATGAAACAAATGATTGTTTTATCTGGACCACCCGGTAGTGGTAAAGGAACCCAAGCCGAACTTTTGTGCCAGCGCACCGGCTTTGCTCACTTTTCAACCGGTGACCAATTTCGTTATGAAATTACCCAAAAAACCGAAATTGGTAAAAAGGTACAAGAGTATGTTAAACAGGGCACGCTGGTGCCGGATGAGATAGTCCTACAAATAGCCAATAATTTTATTAGGGAAAATAAGAATAACGGTATTGTTTTTGATGGATTTCCGCGCACCATTGGCCAAGCCAAGGGCTTGGATGAAATATTGTCGAAAAATCAAAAAGCGGTTGATTGTGCAATCTTTATTGAACTCTCTTTAGACGAAATAATTCACCGGCTTACCGAACGGAGAGTATGTCGGAATTGCGGGGCAATTTATAATTTAAGTTTTAAGCCCCCGAAAAAAGAAGGGATTTGTGACATCTGCAACGGCGAACTATATCAAAGGTCGGACGATTCGGAAATTACCATTCGCCGAAGATACGAAGTCTATCAACAAGCGACCCAAGAATTGATGGCATTTTATCACCAGCAAAATAAGTTATATTTGGTCAGAGGCGAAATCGGCAAAGATTTGGTGCAGGAAAAAATTTTTAATATTATTGCTTCGGGTAACCCGCAGTCGGCTTCAGGTAGCAATGTCAATCTTTATTAAATCGGAGAAAGAGATTAGCCGGATACGTCGTGCTGGTAAGATTGTGGCAAAGACCTTGAAACTGATTGAAAATGAGATTGTGGAAGGTAAATCATTACTCCAACTGGAAAAATTTTGTGTCCAAATCATTGAAAGTGAACAGGGCAAACCGGCTTTTCTGGGTTATCGCGGCTTTCCGGGGGCGGTCTGCATTAGTGTTAATGATGAAGTGGTGCATGGTATTCCTAATGGCCGGCGGTTAAAAAATGGCGAGATCGTTAAAATTGACATCGGTGTGTACAAAGACGGGGTTTATGCCGATGCGGCGAAGACATTTCCAGTCGGCGAACTGCCTGACGAGACCCGCCGGTTGCTCAAAGTAACCGAAAAGGCATTGTTTTTAGGTATTGCCCAAGCGCGGGCGGGCAATCGAATCTCGGACATCTCGCATCAGATTCAAAATTATGTGGAAGCCCAGGGGTTTTCGGTAATTCGTGAATTAGGTGGTCATGGGGTCGGTATCCAACTCCACGAAGAACCAATGGTGCCCAATTTTGGCCCACCGGGCAAAGGTTCAAAATTAGTGCCTGGGATGACCTTGGCAATTGAACCAATGGTTAGCTTAGGAAGTTCAAGGGTATTTACCGATAAGAATGGTTGGACGATTAAGACCAAGGACGGTAAACCCGCTGCCCATTTTGAGCATACAGTTTTAGTGACTGATTCCGAGCCTGAGATATTAACTATCAACTGATTTATATGCCGAAAAAAGAGACGATTCAGTTAGAAGGAACAATTATTGAAGCCCTGCCCAATGCAATGTTTCGGGTGGAATTAGAAAATGGACATCGGGTCTTGGCTCATATCTCGGGTAAGATGCGGATGCATTTTATCCGAATTCTACCTGGTGACCGGGTAACAGTTGAGTTTTCGCCTTATGATTTGAACCGCGGTCGAATTATTTATCGCTTTAAGTAGTTGGGAGGAATAAAATGAAAGTAAGGCCTTCAGTCAAAAAACGTTGCTTACATTGTAAGATTGTTAAACGGCATGGCGTCGTTATGGTAATTTGCAAACGCGACCCAAAGCATAAACAACGTCAGGGATAATTAAGCAGGGGTTAGATGATAGGGACGAGGGATAAGTAGTCTGGCAAATTGCGTAAGGGAGGAATAAAAAAGGGGCTCCTTGCGGAGCCCCAAGTATTTTTTAGTTTTTACCTTTTCCCGCCGCCGACTCTTCCGGTATGCTTTATATCATGGCGGAACATTGGCCAGGCAGTGCTCGCTAATGTCTTATTAATCTTGAAGGCATAGACTCCATCTTCCGATGCCGCATAAATCCAGCCGTTCGGACCAATCACCGGTGATGACTTAATATCAAGTTGTTTTCGCCCCTTAGTTATTCCAAGTTTCCAGGTTCTTTTTTCGAGACCGGTTGTTGCATCAACCTCAACAAGGTAATTATCATCACCAACATAATAGAGGTAGCCATCAGTGGTAATTACAACGGACGAGGTTATTTCACCGTGGGAATGGGCAATCGACCAAACCGAA
>Ga0123519_10009263_pt1 | contig 14846 bp, 11 predicted proteins | sample YelNatPaOPRAMG02_FD_87396 | JGI IMG/M metagenome (GOLD analysis project Ga0123519, IMG submission 87396) | Hot spring microbial communities from Yellowstone National Park - Yellowstone National Park OP-RAMG-02 (version 2) | ecosystem: Environmental > Aquatic > Thermal springs > Hot (42-90C) ...
AAACGGAGGCCGGCCAGCCACAAAACATGTCTGCGCAGATCCCATATTCCCGACAATCTGAGCCTCAGCCCAATGGCAAAGAAAGCCGCAGGCAGGGATGTGTATGTTATGACATCAACGAGGCGGAGGTCTGAAACAAACGCCGGCCTTCTTATTCCCGCCCATGAGAGCGCCATCGCCATTACAGTGACGGGAAGACCGATTGACCTCCAGTCTGTGAGATTCTTCAGGGCAAGCCTCAGGAGAGATGTCCGCGGCCCCTTGCTCGAATAATGCTTTGCTATGGGATAAAGCAGAAAAACCACCACGGGCGTAAAAATCAGGCCATAAACTCCACTCAACGCCAGCCCTTCTTCGCCCGCCAACAGATACAGAACAAAAGCCCCCATCGTGAAACCATTGTTCCCCACCCCTCCTGCAATCGCCAGGAGCCCTCGTTCGGAGCTGTCCCGCGACACGAACCCGCTCAGCGCAAGCGACACAAAAGTCATCACCACGCACTGCGCGCCAGCCATCACAGGCAGGGCAAGATCGGACGCGGTCAGACGGATTCCCCAGATGCTCAGAAACCCAACCGCCGGATAACCGAACACGGCGACAAACGTCATCAGCGCCTCCGCCGCCCGGTCGCCGGCCCAGTTCCTGCGCCTGCAGAACGCTCCGAAAACAACCGACAAACTGATCATGCCGGCGGTAACAATGAACTTTCCCAGCAACGGCTCCATCACAGATCTTTCTATCCACTCTGTCCGCCTGGCTTTCCGCTCCCGCGCCAAACGCGAAGCGATACTGAAGCCCGGAAAATGAACCGTCAAACAAGAAGCGGGGTTGAAAGAAAGACCGGCTGCTATCGAAGCGGTCCTTCCCTGACATCACAGTCCCTTTTCATGGCCTATCCTGTGATCGGCCCGAACGGCGGGGCGCTGCGCTTCGGTGCGCAGCTTTGTGCCTGTATTTCAGGCACTCCGCAACAATGCAGATGCGGCGCTGCAAACCAATCCATCGCGGTTTGAGAAATGGCCTCTTTCCCGCATCATGCTTATTCCCTTTCCTGCGCCTGATTGCGCAAGGCCTGTTGCGCCTGAACACCGCCTTTTTCCGACAGGTCATGCAATCCGGCCATTTACAAATGCAAGCTCCGGATTCATGGTTCTTTGCCGGACTTGATTGTGCCTGAATGATTGACTAGGATGAAAGCCGTTACGGACGGGAGCGCGCAAGCGCCGGACCAGCCCCGGGAGATATGAAATGAAGACCTGTGAACCGCGGCGGCAGACGCCGCTCCGGATATTCTGCGCATCCATTGCCACCGGCATGCTCCTCGCCGCGCTGTCACGCGCCGCCGAAAGCAGACCTTTGAAGCGGGACCTGCTGCCTTCCGAACAGACGGTAATCGAAATATTCAAACACCGCTCGCCCAGCGTGGTTTCAGTGGCCAACAAGGCCATACTGCGCGATTTCTTCAGTTCGTGCCTTTACGAAGTCCCCCAGGGCGCCGGTTCGGGATTTGTATGGGACAAGGAGGGGCACATCATCAGCAACTTCCACGTGATCTATCAGGCTTCTGCTGTTCAGGTGACGCTGAAGGACGGAACGACCTACAATGCGTCGGTCGTCGGCGTTGACCCGGATCACGACATCGCTGTCCTGAAAATAGACGCTCCTCCGGACACGCTTCTGCCGATCGTCCCCGGAACCTCTTCTGACCTTGAAGTCGGCCAGACGGTCCTGGCCATCGGAAATCCCTTCGGACTCGACACATCCCTGAGCGTCGGAGTCGTCAGCGCCCTTGGGCGGACTATCCGAACAATGACCGGCAGAACAATATACGACGTCATACAGACCGACGCGGCAATCAACCCGGGCAATTCCGGCGGTCCCCTCCTGGACTCCGCAGGACGGCTGATCGGAATGAACACGGCAATAGTCACAACAAGCGGAAGTTACGCAGGCGTCGGGTTTGCCGTGCCGGTTGACATCATCAGGCGCATGGTTCCGCAATTGATACGCGACGGAAGAGTGCGCCGCGCAGGGCTGGGCATCCAGATCCTGCCCGACCACATTCTGCGCAACGCCGGATACACAGGCGTCGGTGTGCTCAGAACTTTGCCGAACAGCGCCGCCGCAAAGGCCGGCATTCGTGGAATGCAGGAGACACGGCACCGGGGGGAAATGGGCGACATAATAATCGAAGCGGACGGGCAACCCATATCGAACATTGACGATTTCCTTGCCGTCATGGACCGCCATGAAGCAGGCGAAACGATCGCCATCACCGTGCTGCGCGGCAAGGAAAAGATCACCTTCAACATTGTCCTGCAGAATGTGGACTAGCACCAGACGCCAACATGCCGGCTGAACTGACAAAACAACTCGCTGAGATCAACGCGGCGGTTGTTGTGGCGAGAACGCTGGCGCACGCGGCATGTGCAGGCTCGCCGGAGCAGTTCCGCAGGATTCTTGACCGGTCACGTTACTGCCAGCTCGTTGCAACACGCATGGGCCTTCCGATGTCGAGAGTCCACATCCTCGATCTTGCATCCTGGCTGTCAGCGCTTCCTCAGAACCATGAAGCCCGAAAGCACATGGCGGAAAAATACGCCATCGAATCTCTCATCGAAGCAGGAGCGTCATCGCCAATCGAATCGGTCGAAGGCACCATCATGGCTGTCGTACGCGCGTACCAGCAGGCCATTGAATCGTCGCCCCAGGCAGGGGCCGACGGTGAGAAACTTCGGACGCAGATAGAACGGCTGTGCGCCGGCTGCCAGACGGATACGACCAGAAAGGCCATCCGGTACCTGTTACGCGTTCTGCGCGACGAGGCGTTCATCCTCGGCTCGACGCCCCGCAGCGCAAGAATACTTGTCGTTGATCCGGAAGAAGCCGTTTCGCCCGTCCTTGCTTCGTTTCTCATCGAGCGCGGACACGAGGTTCGCGTGGTGGGAGATGCCGAAACCGCGCTTAACGTTCTGGAGCAGGAGGCATTCGAGCTTGTTCTTTGCGAACTCCAGATGCCGTTCCTGGACGGCATTGGCCTCTGCCGAAGGCTCAAGGAAAAGCCGGCAACGGCTTCGATACCCTTTGTAATCACCACATCGAGCAAGTCGCGCAACATACAGCGGAAATGCCTTGTGGAAGGAGCGGAAGATGTCCTGACCAAACCGGTTGACACGGAACTTCTGCTCCTCAAGATGAAAACATGGCTGGCGCGCGTCAAACGGGACGAGTCCGGCGAGCCGTCGGTTGCAGGTTCCCTCTCCGACGTGAATTTCAGCGATCTCGTCCAGCTTGTGACATCAGCCGGCCGAACCATGACAATTGTCATGGCCCGGGGTTCGGAGAAGGGAGAGCTGGGCATCGCGAACGGGGAGGTTGTCCATGCGGAACTGGGGGCCCTGACCGGAGAGGCGGCCTTTTATGCCTTTATGAAGTGGAAGGAAGGGTCTTTCCGCGCAATCAGAAAAACGCCGGATCGGCGCACCATAAACGCACCGGTCATGGGCCTTCTCATGGAGGGAGCGCGCCTTGCAGACGAGGAATCCGCAGCCCAGACATGACACGCCGCGTTGCCGGAGCCGGGAGTGTACCACGTCGTGTCCGGACAGATGTTTTTCCGACAGGTTATGAAATCCGCTCATTCATCAAACAGAAAATCCGAAATGAAATCCGCATACGAAATCGCAATGGAACGGCTGGGAGGGCTCAGGACATACTCCCCTGAACAGAAGAACCGTCTCGCAGAAATTGACAGGATGTACGATGCGAAGCGGGCCGAAATCATCCTGCGCCTGGAGGAGAGGCTGAAGGCGCTTTCCGACGACCCGGAGGCCGAAGCCAAAGCGCAAGCTCTGCGGCAGGATGCTGCCATGGAGCTGGCCAGAATCGAGGAGAAAAGGGAATCGGACAAGAACCGCATCCGCAATCAGGAGCAGAAAACCGGCTCCTGACCCGCATTCTGCCGGCAGTCCGGCCGGGACCGGCGCAAAACCTGCACCTACAGCCTCAGCTCGAGCTGCCGCTCCCCCGCCTGCGGAATAGACTGAGATTTCGTGTTAGAAGCCGCCTTCTCGGCCCTTGTCAGACCGTCAAAATCAACATCGAAACGGCAATGAGCTTCCGCCGCCCGTGCAATGCGGTCAAGAACGCGCACAGCCGCCAGTTTGTCCGTTCTCCCGAGCCTGGCCTTGGCCACCGCATCTCTGAGAACCCTTATGCTGGTATCGTACACGTCGAGCGGCACCCGGAAAGGATGCCCGTCCTTGCCACCATGCGCGAACGAAAACCGCGCCGGATCCGCGAATCGCGACCGCGTGCCGTGAATCACTTCGCTTATCAGCACCAGCGCCCGGAGCGTGCGGGGCCCCAGACCCGGACAGAGCAGCAGCGAGGCAAAATCATTCGCTCCGTAATCATGAGCAGTGGCAAGCACAGCTCCAAGCCTGGCCAGATCAACATCCTCCGCCCTGACATCATGGTGGGACGGCATTATGATACGCGCAGCCTCCCTGAGAATCGTGCGGGGCGGCTCCCGGCACATTTGGGGCAGGATGTTGCGGGCATCTTCAGCCTCTTGATGGGTCAGATTTATGATCAGCCCCTGATTCTCTCCAACAACAGCGGCATGCGGCTCCTCCACAAAGGAACGCAGTCCCCTTGAAAGCCAGTGATACCGCCTCGCCATGCCAAGTTCAGGGTTCATGCCCTGCTGAATCACTGCCCATTCGCCGTCCGCGGTCAGCGCAAAAACATGCAGATATATCTGGAAACCGTCCTGCACCGCATTGTTGTCAACCCTCGCAACAAGCCTGCTGGCTCTCACAAGCGAGGCCCCGTCAAGGCCGTTGGCCTCGGCAGCCGCATTAAGTTCGTCCGGCGTCCTTCTGGCCCGCCCGCCCCGTCCGCCGCAAATGTAGATTCCCAGCTCCCTCGAAAGGGGGTTCAACGACCTCTTGAGCGCGCCGAGAACCGATGTGGTGACTCCCGACGAGTGCCAGTCCATGCCCAGAACGCAACCGAAAGCCTGAAACCACCATGGATCGCTCAGACGCGCGATGAACTCGCCCCTGCCGTAATGCCACACCATGGCCTCAACAATCGCACCGCCGAGAGCTGCCATCCGGTTCGCCAGCCATGCGGGCACCCTGCCGCCGTGCAGCGGAAGATCGGCTGTTCCCGATCGCCTCATTATGCCGGATTTTGTGTTTGAGAAATTGCCGGATCGCGCGCCGGCACGCCTGCTGCAACCGGCGGCGTCCAGGCGGGAAAAGAAAATTCGAACTCTGTCCACTCGCCAGGTCTGGAAGACACACTGATCTTTCCGCCGTGCGCCTCGACGATGTGTTTGCAGATGAAAAGGCCAAGTCCCGTGCCCTTCTTGCCCTTTGACGCGCCTGCATCCAGCCGCCCGAACTTCCTGAAGAGCAGAGGAATTCGGTCCGGCTCTATTCCGGGCCCATCATTGCCTACGGAAAACACCACCCTGTCTCCCTCATGCCTGCCTGTGATGCGCACAAGCCCGCCGCGCTTTCCGTACTTGATAGCGTTGCCCACCAGGTTTTCAAACACCTCCCTGACCATATTTACATCCGCATGCAAGACCACTCCCGCGTCAACCTGTGCCTCAATCCGGACCTCATTGTCCTTTATCTCCGCATCCAGAGCCTCTATCAGCGGCTTGATGACATCTTCCGCAACCGCCACCTTTGTCGGCACGGGAACAAACTGGCCGTTCTCGATCCTTGACAGGTTGAGGTAGTGCCTGACCATTTCGACCAGTCTCTGCGCCGCCGCGTCAATCGCCCGCAGGGCCCTGGCCTGACGATCGTTGAGAGGCCCCAGCTTCTGCTCGCGCAGCAGGTACACGTAATTGGTCATCGTTCCGACGGGGCTCTTCAGTTCATGCGACACAAAACCGACCGTCTCCATGTAACTGCGGTTCAACGCCTTGAGACGCTCCTCCCTGTCTGTCAGATCCTCAACCATTTGATTGAAGGCGACAACCAGGGCGTCCGTTTCCCTGCAAGAACCGCTCACGGCGACAGGGGGAGGTTTCTCTCCCCTGCGCATCCTGTTCGATGCATCCACCAGCCTGTGAATGGGCAACGCAAGCCTGTCCGCGATTATGTACGCAAGAACAAGGGAAAGAGCCAGCGCAACAAGGGAAGCCAGCGCGAAACGCCACATCACGTTCCTGGCCATATCGTCAAAAGGCTTCTTCAGTGTGCCGACATACAGCATTCCTATCACCTGTCCCGAAGGATCCTTGATCGGATCGTAGGCCGTCAGGTACCTGTCCTTCACAACGAAGGCGTCGCCCATCCACGACATGCCGTTGTCAAGAACCCTGTCGGCAACCTCCTTGGACGCTCTGGTGGCGATCGCTCTGTTTCCGTTCGCCAGGCGGACAGTGGTGGCTATCCGGCAATCGCCGAGAAATATCGTGGCAGTTCCAAGCTGGCCGTTGGTATCGCCGTGATAGACAACGTTCATTATTTCATCCACAATGGCGAAATTCCTGTTGAGGAGTATTCCCCCGTACACCACGCCCAGGAGTTGAAGTCCCTTGGTCACCGGAACCGCGGCGGCAAGCACCAGACCCCTCTCCTCGAAAGGCATCGGCGTCTGTCTGGCCCGGGGCACCTTCTCGATTTCCATGAAGGCCCTCTCGCGCAAACCATCGGCTTCCTTGGCGAGTTCCTGTGGGCCCAGAAGCACCATCCCCGAAGCCTCCGTGCCGCGGAGCGCCGCTGCCACAATCTGATTGTTCCCGATGAAGTCTCCGCGCGCAAACGGAGGCGCTCCTCTGAGTTGAGCCTTCCCGTCAGGTCCGACCAGATCCAGGAAATCAAGATTGAAATGCGACTTGACTTTCTGCAGTCTGCCTCCGACATCCGGATTTTCCCAGTCGCCATGCTCGCACGCAGACACAATGATTTCCTTCATCGCCACGAGCCGCATGACGGTCTCTATTTCGTTCTCCCGCGATTTCAGCACAGCCCAGGCGCCGCTCAGATCGCGCTTCACGTGGCTCTGCGCTTGGCCCACCACCTGCTGGTTGATGATGCGCATCGCGTAGAGAAGTGAAAAAAGCGTAAGCAGGACCACGACAATGGCGAACGCCTTGAACAGTTTGGCTCTAAGCACGAAACACCCCCAAAAACACCCGGCAGGACGAAACCCTCCGGAACCCTCCGCCCCATCCTCAGCACCGGTCGGCCAACGCCGCGCTGTCGCTCAGAGCGTCCACCGGGTTCGGAGCCATTCAACCACAGTCGCTCCCGTCAGTAAAGCGGTGTATTGTTCCCTTTAATTCAGACAGTGGGGCGGCTGGTGGATTGCTGCGGGTATGGCAGGCGGCAAATGCCAACGGTTCGTGAAGAATGGCGCAGGCGGCCAGCGCCGCTGAGGAGTATGCACGTTGCTGGCGGATACGGGAAATGGCGGGCAACTCCCCTTGCCTGCAGCGCTACCGCCGCTTGCCGCAGCAACGACGTAATAGGTGCAGCGATCCAGGGTACATCGCCTCACCCACGCTGCTGCAGCGCGCCTCAAATCTCCCGCACTCGGGGCGAACGCAAGAATCCGGATTGAAATTAAGGTCAAAAACCAACATGCTTGGCTATGAGATGCACCGCAGGAAAGGCCGCACATGAAGAAAGGATCGAAAAACATGCAGATATGCCGTAAAGACAATTGTCCGCCATCGGTGCTCGCAATCGCAATTTTCGGTTCGTTTGCGGTGTTGCTGGCCCCAATGCCGGCCCAGACTGCTGGCGGAACTGCCGAGAATCAGCTGCCAGCGTCTGTCCTGAGTTTTGCCGGTGTCGCTCTGCTTGCCCCGACGAACGCTCAGGGAGGCTTGTGCGAGATATCCATCAAAACAGGTTCTTCCCGCTATTTGATTCCCACGAACAATCTCGCTCCGACGGTCATTCAACAATGCATCAGGCTTCACGACAAACCTGTTGCGCTGAAAGGAGAAGTGAGCGCGCAGGGCAAGGACCTGTGTCTCAGAATCATCGGGCAGATCCGGGACATGACTCCTTCCCTGGCCGGCGTTCAACTCTCTGTGACGGTTGACGCAAACGGAAAGGTCACGTCGGCAAGAATAACCACCAACGACCGCAAATTGGACCAGCAGTTCACCTACGACATCGCGCTGAACAAGATGACAGATGAAGAGCTGAAGAAAATTGCCGCGCTCAATGGCAGAATAGTGAATATTGACGGAGAAATATCGCAATCCACCATGAAAGTCACGCTTCGGTCGCCCATCAGGGCATCGGCGCTCTCCGGGCCGCCAAAGCCTTCTTCGGCAAAGAAGAAGAGTTCAGGCAGATGAGCCCGCGCTTGTCGCAACTCAGGCAATGGGCGTTCGGCCTGCTGGCCATGGTCTGACTGAACGCCGGTTGTTCCACAGACTCTCAAAGAGCGCACTTTCTGAAGGCCAAGAGCATGGCCAATGTTTACGCGGCGCCATCTCTGCAAGAGATCGCCAGGACAGACGTCCGCCTCGCGTCCCTTCCATGACCATGCCTGCCGATTTGCCGGGTGCAATGCTCTCCCTGCCATGTCGTGCCAAGGTGGGGAAAATTAGCGCCTGGAGCGGCCGGAGCCATCTTGGGCGGTTCGGGAAAATTCGCTCTCTTTACCATTGTCTTGTCTGTCTTCACCTTTCCTGTATATGGTCGTTCAAGCCGCGGCTTGTCTGAATACCTTGTTTCGTGCGATACGTTTTGCAGGCGGGCCATTTCTCAAACGCAGAATTAAGGCTGAATGATGTGCCGGCCACAGGCCGGCAGGAGTTGCGAAATGCTTGTCGTAATGCGCAAAGACGCGAGCGAAAAAGAGATCCGAGCAGTCGAGCGCCAGATACTCAGACTGGGATACCGTCCGCATACAAGCCGGGGAGTCGAGCGAACCGTCATCGGCGCCATTGGAGACGAGCGCGGCAAGGCGCGCCTCCAGGCTCTGGAAGCGTGCGCCGGCGTGGAAAGCGTCATTCCCATACTCAAGCCGTACAAACTGGCGGGCCTTGAACTGCATCCTGAGAAAACCCTGGTTCGTCTGCGCGACAACGTGGTGGTGGGAGGGAAAAAGATCGTGGTCATGGCCGGACCCTGCTCGGTTGAAAGCAGAGAGCAGATATTCGCCGTTGCGTCGGCGATAAAAAAAGCCGGCGCATCCGTGCTGCGGGGCGGCGCCTTCAAGCCCAGAACATCGCCATACAGTTTCCAGGGCCTGGAAGCCGAAGGCCTGAGACTCCTCAGGGAAGCCGGAAAAACCGCAGGTCTGCCGGTCGTCACCGAAGTGTTGAAGGAAAACGCCGTTGAACTTGTGTCCGCCTCTGCCGATATGCTCCAGATCGGAGCAAGGAACATGCAGAACTACGAATTGTTGAAGACGGTCGGAATGACTCGAAAACCAGTCCTGCTGAAACGTGGTCCGGCCGCTACAGTCTCGGAACTGCTGATGGCCGCCGAATACGTGCTTTCGCAGGGCAACGGAAATGTTGTGCTCTGCGAACGCGGAATCAGAACATTCGAAACGTCAACGCGCTACACCCTGGACCTCAATGCGGTGGCCGTGCTGAGAAAGGAGACGCATCTGCCCGTCATCGTTGACCCTTCACATGGCACAGGCCATGCCCAATACGTGGAGGACATGGCACTGGCCGCAATCGCTGCCGGAGCCGACGGACTTCTCATCGAAGTTCACCCTGACCCCCGTTCGGCGCTTTCTGACGGGCCTCAGTCTCTGACACCGGAACGCTTCAGATCCCTGATGAGACGCATCGCAAAGGTCGCAAGAGCTGTTGGCAGAGACATCTAGGCAATTGACGCGGAAACAGGCCATTTACGAAAGCCGGGAGGCGCCATTATGAATATCGGCATTCTGGGATTCGCGCACGGGCACGTCCACTGCTATGTCAGTCGCTGGCGCGAGCGGCAGGAACTGGGCATCTCGGTCGTATGCGGGTGGGATCATGACAGAACACGGCTCGCCGATGCGGCTGCAAAGCATGAAATCCGGACCTGCCAATCGGCGGCTGATGTCGTCCAGGACAGGTCAGTTGACGCGGTCGTCATAGCGTCGGAAACGGCCCTGCACGCAGACCTCGTCGAACTTGCGGCTGCTGCGCGCAAGCCGATCGTTCTCCAGAAACCGCTCGCTGTGTCAATGGCGCAGGCCGACAGAATAGTCGAAGCTGTCGAGTCAACAGGCGTGCCTTTCACCATCGCATGGCAGATGAGGACCGATCCTCAGAACACAGCCATGAGGGAAATGGCAAGGAACGGTTCCCTGGGGCGGATTTTCCTCGTTCGGCGCAGGCATTGTCTGCCCACTCATCAGTGGCCGTGGATCAGGGAGTCGTGGCACGTGAACCCCCGCCTGAATCGCGATATCTGGGCAGATGACGCCGCCCATGCGGTTGACTTCATTTACTGGCTTCTTGGAATGCCGGTCAGCGTAACCGCCGAAATCGCGTCTCTTCTCGACCCGGCAATACCCATGGACAACGGCATCGCGATATTCCGCTTCCCGGACGGAGCCATTGCCGAGGTGGTATGCTCTTTCGTCTGCGAAGCCGGGGAGAACACGACTGAAATAACGGCCGAAAAGGGAATGATTGTCCAGAACTATGGCGACGGACCAAGTTGTTCAATGCCCAGAGCCCCGAACGCCACAGGTCTCAAATGGCACATCAACGGCAGCCAGGGATGGACGGAGAGCCCGATTCCTTCTCCGAACAATCACGGCGAAAGAATCTTCGGACTGGCAGGCCCGCTCGCAGAGTTTCTTCATGGGAAACGCCCGCCGATAGCCACTGCAAGGGAAGGCCGAGATGTTCTGCGCATGATTCTCGCATGCTATGAATCGAGCGAAAAAGGCATCCGCGTCATGTTGTAGCACGAGCGCCAGTCCGAAACTGGGGAGGGTTCGTCTCGGTCTGTGCTGTCTTTTCCGGCAGGTTCCAATCCGATTTCGAGCGGCCACCGCCGCCTCGCTCAGGGGATTGAGCCGCATCCGGGCAATTGAAAAGCTGTCCCGCATATGTCTGGACAACGCCATTTCGCTCCAGAGGGCCGTCGAATGGTGCGCAGGACATGAGATAGGGGCGTTCCGCATCACAAGCCGCCTCATGCCGCTTGCGACTCATCCGACCCTGGGTTACGGGTTCGACAGCCTGCCGGAAGGTCCGGAAATAAAAAAAACGCTTCGACGGGCAGGAATGCTCGCAAAAGAGCTGAACATTCGTCTGACGTTCCATCCCGACCAATTTGTCGTCCTCAACTCCCCGCACGGAGCCGTGCTGAAATCTTCGATTGACGAACTGCGCTACCATTCCATGATGGCTCAGATTGTCGGTGCGGATGTCATAACGTTGCATGGGGGCGGTGTTTATTCGGACAGGAAGTCCGCCCTTGCCAGACTGGTCAAAACCATCCACCGACTGCCGGCCGCGGCGCGAACATATCTTGCCCTTGAAAATGACGACAAAAATTTTCCACCACGCGACATTCTCCGCGTATGCAGCGAAACCGGCCTGCCAATGGTCTATGACTCGCACCATCACAGATGCCTGCCTGACGGATTGAACGCCGAGGAGGCATCCCTCGCGGCAGCAGCAACATGGAAGAGGGAACCACTGTTCCACATTTCCAGCCCGATCAAACTGAACCCGAACGGCACATGCGACTTCCGGCATCACGACTTCATACGGCCGTCAGATTTCCCGATGATATGGTTGAACATGACTCTCACCGTCGAAGTCGAAGCCAAGGCCAGGGAAATCGCTGTCCTGAGACTGCTCCGATGGCTCAAGGGGCGGCATGCCGGCCCGGCGGGTTGAGCGACCGCGAGCAGGTCGCCTGTGACGGTGGACGGGGCGGGGCGGGAATGGGGCACTCGGGCTATTCAGCGCGCTTCTGACCGTACGTGGCGTTAGGCCCATGCTTCCTGAGATAATGTCTGCGGAGCAGGTAATCCGGAACGGGGCGGAGATTCTTCCGCAAGCTCAGCGTGGCGAAGGCCATGGCCGCAACCGTCTCGAGCGCGATTCCGGCTTCGACGGATTCCATCGCGCTCCCGCCCCATGTGAAAGGTCCGTGCCGAGCCGCAAGCACGCCCGGAAACGCCGAAGGGTCGAGTTTCCTGAACCGTTCAACAATTACTTTCCCGGTCTGTAGTTCATAATCTCCCTCGACTTCGCCTGCGGCAAGACGCCGGGTCACCGGCACAGGCCCGAAGAAAAGGTCCGCATGCGTTGTGCCCAGACATGGTATTTCCATTTCCGCCTGCGCGAAAGCCGTCGCGTAAATGCTGTGGGTGTGAGTTATCCCGCCGATTCCCTGAAAGTTCCTGTAGAGCTCGATGTGCGTGGGCGTGTCGGAGGAGGGCCTGAGGTCTCCGGCCACCTTCTTCCCGTCCATGTCAACCACGACAATATGCTCAGGGCGAAGGCGCGAGTACGGCACACCGCTGGGTTTGATCGCCACCAGCCCGCGCTGCCTGTCAATGCCGCTGACATTGCCCCATGTCAGGACGATAAGCCCAGACTGCGCGAGCCTCATGTTCGCCTGATGAACTTCAAGACGCAGTTTCCTGATGCTCATTGCCGCCGCCCAGACCTTCCTCCGCCGGCCGAGCCATGATATGCGTTCAGCGCGCCGCCCTGCGCTGCCTGTCGCGGATGGCGATCAGATCCTTCATCACATGATCGAGCCGGGCCGGCCCCTGCGAGGTGCCGAAAGAGTCATGCAGTTCCCTGTACAGTTTGTAGATCTCGGCATACACGCTGTGGCTCTGTGGATCGGGAACGTAAACTTTCTTTCTGACGCCGCACACGACCTCCTGCGCCTCTGCAACGCTGCTGAATCCGCCGGCCTCTTTTCCTGCCGCCACGGCGCCGAACACAGCGGCTCCCACCGCGCAGGTCTGCTCGCTCCTGGCCACCTTCATCGGGCGATTCGTGACATCTGCGTAGATCTGCATCAGAAGCGGATTCTTCACTGCAAGGCCGCCGCAGTTCACGATCTCCGTGATCTTTACGCCGTATTCCTCGATGCGCTTGATTATCGTGAGGGCGCCGAACGCCGTGGCCTCGATGAGAGCCCTGTATATCTCGTGAGCGTCCGTATGCAGAGTCTGGCCGAGAAGCAGGCCGGTGAGGCGCGCATCAACGAGTATTGTCCGGTTGCCGTTGTTCCAATCAAGGGCAAGCAGCCCGTGCTCCCCGGGCCTCAGCCTTGCCGCGGCCTTTCCCAGATTCGCAAACCTTTCATCGGCGTTCCTCCCGAATTTGTCGGGAACAAGGTGGTTGACAAACCACAGGAAGATGTCGCCAACCGCGGACTGCCCTGCCTCGATGCCGTAGTACCCCGGGATGATCGAGCCCTTCACGATCCCGCACACGCCTGGAATATCCGCAAGTCTCTTCGATCCCTCGACAACCATCATGTCGCAAGTGCTCGTGCCGAGGATCTTGGACAGAACACCCTCCCGAACTCCGGCTCCGACCGCGCCCATGTGCGCGTCAAAGGCGCCCACTGCGATCGCTATGCCCTCCCTCAGTCCGAGTCTGTCCGCCCACTTTTTGTTGAGCCTGCCCGCAAGATGGTCGGATGGCACCGCCTTCTCGTAAAGCCGGTCTCTCAGAGCCGCAAGAGCCGGATCCAGGGCTGAGAGAAATTCCTTGTCGGGCAGTCCGTTCCATTCCTCGCAGTACATGGCCTTGTGGCCGGCCGCGCATATGCCTCTGACAATCCGCTCCGGCCTCGTGTCTCCGGCCAGAACAGCGGGAATGTAGTCGCAACACTCGACAAAGCTGTGCGCCGCTTCGAACACTTCCGGCGCAGCCCGCCTGCAATGAAGAATCTTGCTCCAGAACCACTCGGACGAATACGTTCCGCCATACTTGGCAAGATAGGCTGGCCGCATGTTCCGGGCCTTCTCCGTGATCTCGGCAGCCTCGGCGTGGCCGGTATGGTCCTTCCACAGCCACGCCATCGCCGAAAGGTTCTTCCTGAATTTCGGCTGGAAAGCCAAAGGCACGCCTTCCCTGTCCACGGGTATCGGCGTGCTTCCCGTCGTATCCACCCCGATCCCGATTATGAGTTCCGGTCTGAAGCGCCTGTCGGCCTTTTTCGCTTTCCTTATCGCCTCCCTGACAATGACTTCCAACCCCTCGTGATAATCCTTCGGATTCTGCCGGGCGCAATTTGGATCCTTCGGATCGAGAAGTATACCGTCAACGCCGCTGGGATAGGCCCAAACGTAAGTGGCAACCTCGCTCCCGTCCGAAAGGTCCAGAATCACAGACCGGCACGAGTTGGTCCCGTAGTCAAGTCCAAGCGCATACGAACAAGCCTTCATCATACACCTCCCCTGACAAGCTGCCTGCCATCGCCCGAAACCGGCCGTTCAGCAGTCCTTTTCAAAAAGCGCAACTTTTCAGAAGGGATTTTCGCCCGGATACAACCGCTCCGGCGGAAGCGGCGTCGAGATGTCGGTCACGCCGAGCATCTGAAGCGCGTCATACAGTATCTTTCCCGCCCTCTCAAAGCCAACCGCGCCGTGATGTGGGAATTGTTTGGCCAGAAGAGCGTACCGGTAGAACCTGGCAAAGTTCGGCACAGCAAATATCCCGATTCCTCCGAAGGAACGCGGATCCGCGTCCAGCACCTCACCCTCGGCCACGTAGCTGCGCAGCTCGTCTCGAGCCGCGGCCTGCAACCTGAAGAGCGTCACTGGGCCGGGCACGAGGGTCCCCTCAAGCGTTCCGCAAGTTATGTCCGGCTCCTTTCCGGGCTCCATGAGGCGGTGCATGATGAGCTGGTATT
>Ga0123519_10009266_pt1 | contig 14844 bp, 4 predicted proteins | sample YelNatPaOPRAMG02_FD_87396 | JGI IMG/M metagenome (GOLD analysis project Ga0123519, IMG submission 87396) | Hot spring microbial communities from Yellowstone National Park - Yellowstone National Park OP-RAMG-02 (version 2) | ecosystem: Environmental > Aquatic > Thermal springs > Hot (42-90C) ...
ACGCCGGCCCGAGCCAGGGCGTCGCAGGCCTGCAGGTAAGCGCTGATGCGATGGGGCATGTGGATGGCCATGTATTGCTGTTCGCGGGGCACTTGAGTGAAGGTGGGGTCCAGTAGCGGACGCGATTCGTTGCGTGCCACCACGTAGCTGGCCTGGGCAACCGCTAGCAGCATCGTCAACCCGGTCGCCCAAGCGGGCAGCCGAGTCAGAAACACCACGGCCACCCAAGGCATCAGCACCACAAAATAAGCCAGGTGCAATCGGCTGTTCCATTCCTGCCAACGCAGCAGCGCGCACAGCAGAACAAAGCTGGCCATGAACAGGGCTGCGTAAGCCAGCGCCCAGGCCTGGGGCGCTTGGCCAAGGCCGAGTGGGACCGTGGGATTGAAGCTTCCGCTTTGAGTCCTGAGCGCGACTTGGTCCCCGCGGCAAATTGCGCAGGGTCGGTTTTGGGACCGGCGCAGCGTGCTGGGGCAAACCAGCACGATCAAAGCCACACCGATAGCCAACAGGTGCAGCGGATTACTGGCTTGGCTGTCATAAATCTGCGGGCGCTCAGACCACGAAAACAGGCACAGCTCGTAGGTGATGTCCGGATCATTCAACCCGCGCCCACTCCAGCTATGCAACCAGGCCAGCAGCCGGTTCACCGCCCGGTTCACCGGCACAAATGGCGTGGGGGTATCCAACGCCAAGTTCCGGATGAAGTTAGACCAGGTGCCACCCAGCGACACGGTGTCGTTACGGACCAGCTTGTGGATGTAAGGCCCAGCCAGTGGAGAGCCCACCAAGGCATAGGTCCGGGCCATGTGGCCGGCGTTGATCAGGAGGAACGTTAGCCCAACCACGATCAGGAACCGAGCCAGCAACCGCCGCGCAACGAACCACCCAGCCAGCCCGGTCAGTAGCGGCGCAGCATACAGCAGCATGGTGGCCTTGGTGAGCGTCCCCAGGCCGAAGGCCAAACCCGCCGCTACCAGGTAACCCAGATGCCGCGGGGCGCGAATCAAAGCCAGAGCCAAGCCCGTCAAGCACACCAGCCAAAGAGTGGTGACGTAATCATTTTGTGTGGTCACCGCCTCGACTATGCCGATGGGCAGCGACACGATAAGCAAGGCGGTCAACGCACTCAGCCGCAGCCGCAAGCTGGCTGGCGGCTCGCCCGGAGGTGGGGTAACTGAAGCCCCCGGTGCGGTTGTTCCCGAGCTAGCGATCTGCACTGCGTCGGAGCCACTCGCTGCCAGGCCGGTTCCGCCTTCAGAGGTGCCACTTGCCGCAGGCTTACTGTCGGTTGAGGAGGCGACCAACCTCAGCAACTGTTGGGCGATCCAAGTCCCGCCAATCAGGCTGCTGACCATGGCAAACCACTGGACCAAGTTCACCAACCGGTCGTTGCCCCACAACAGGTGCAGATGGGTTAGCGCGTATTCGGCCCAAGGCTGCAGTTCATTTTGGCGACAGTTGTGGGTAGGGTAATGAGCCACAGCCTGCTGCTGGATCCAGTGCATGATCCGCGCCAAGTGATACGTGAGCGAGTCGCCCGTGGTGGTGGGAAAGTCCAGAGCGATCCAGCCCAAGAACAAAGCCAGAGCAACCACCACAGCCCAAGCTACCTGCACATCAAAAGGCCAACCCCGTACCCGGGCTGTCATCGTTCGAATCCGCACGTTGAGTTGGGCCCAAGGGAACAGCACCCACTGGCTGGAGCGCCTGGCCGGGTGCCGAGCTGCCGCTAGTGCCCAACCTAGTAACGCGCCGGTCAACACCCACCACGTGACAGCCACGGTCTGTGGGGTCAGTTGCCGGACTACACTCAGCCCTTCGGTCACCGCCGTAACCAGTGTGCCCCAGGCCACGCAGGCCAACAGCCAGCTCAGACGCCAGTCCGGTTCAATCCAACCTCGGGCGGCTGCCTGGCGCGCCAGCCCAAAGCAACCCGCCCAGCACAACAGCAGCGGTGCGGTGCGGGCCAGGCCAATCATGTTTCGGTTCTGGCGAGGTGGCCGGTAGGCTTCAGTCCACGCTCACTTACTCAGCAGCGCGTATTCGAGGCTATCCACCAAGGCTTGGAGGCTGGCGGTGATGATGTTTTCGCTCACTCCAACCGTGCTCCAGGTGCGTTTGCCGTCGGTGGAGGTGATCAACACGCGCGTGCGAGCTGCGGTGCCGGCGACTCCGTCCAAAATGCGCACCTTGTAGTCGGTCAGACTCACCGATTGGAGCCGGGGGAAGAACCGGGCCAGAGCCGAACGCAACGCGGTGTCCAAGGCATGAACTGGGCCTGAGCCCTCAGCCACGGTGTGAGCGACCTGGTCGCCGACGCGCACCTTGACCGTAGCTTCAACGACCGAGTCGCGTCCGTTGCTGCGAATGGACACGTGGTAGCCGGCCACACTGAAAAGCAACTTAGGGTTGTGATCCAGGATGCCACGAATCAACAACGCCAAGGACGCCTCAGCCGCTTCGTATTCGTAGCCCAGACTCTCCCGGCGTTTGACCTCGGCGGTGATGGCGCGGGTTTCGGGTGCATCGGGCTGCAGCCTGAAGCCCAGCTCGGCGGCTTTCATGAGGATGTTGGTGCGGCCGGCCAGTTCACTGACCAACACCCGGCGCCGGTTGCCCACGGCTTCAGGGGCAATGTGTTCGTAGCTGCGGGCCAGCCGATCGACCGCATGCGCGTGCATGCCGCCCTTGTGCGCAAAGGCCGCCTCGCCCACCCACGGTGCCCGGGGGTCGTGCCGCACGTTGGCAATTTCATCCACAAACTCAGACAGCTTCTTGAGCTTCGGCAACGAGTTGTCGGGCACACAGGTGCGTTTGAGTTTAAAGTGCAGAATTGGGATCAGGGTGATCAGGTTGCAGTTGCCGGTGCGTTCGCCGTAGCCGTTGATGGTCCCTTGCACATGAGTGGCGCCGGCCTCGATCGCAGCCAACGCATTGGCCACGGCTAGCCCGCAATCGTTGTGGGTGTGGATGCCAACCCGCACCGGTAGGCGGCTGCGGGCCGTCTCGACGACCCGGCTAACCTCGCGCGGGAGTGACCCGCCGTTGGTGTCACACAGCACCACGCACTCGGCACCGGCTTGAGCGGCCGCTTGCCAGGTGCTCAGCGCATAGTCGGGATTATCCTTGAACCCGTCGAAGGCGTGCTCGGCATCGTAAATGACCAGCTTCCCATGAGCCTTGAAGTACCGGACCGAATCGGCGATCATCGCCAGGTTTTCCTCCGGCCGCGCTCGGAGCACTTCGGTCACATGCAACAGCCAGCTTTTGCCCACCACGGTCACCACCGGCGTATCAGCCTCCAGCACCTGGCGCATCAGCTCGTCTTTGTCCACCGGGGTATTCTTGCGCCGGGTCATAGTGAAGGCCACTAGCCGAGCGGTCTTCCATTTACGGCTGGCTGCCTGCTTAAAAAACTCGATGTCTTTGGGATTTGACCCGGGCCAGCCCCCTTCGATGTAGTGAATCCCAAATGCGTCGAGCTTTTCGGCGATGCGCAGCTTGTCCAGGACCGAGAAGTTGATCCCCTCGGCCTGGCTCCCATCGCGCAGTGTGGTGTCGCAAAGTTCGATATCGGGTTTCATGCTCGCTAGGCACCTGCCACCCCTCAACTCATAGGCCAGGGCTACCGGCCTGGCAAATCCCAAAAACCGATATCCAAATGGGCGCACCTGGTTTTGGTGCCTTCGGCCGAGTGACGTCGGCGGCTGCGGACTGGACGCCGGTGCCGAAATCCACTGCACCCGCCGCAATCTTTCCCGACACCGCTGCCCGGTGCGCGCGTGCCGATGCACGACCGCGGGTGCTGCCTGGGGCCGTCGCGCAGCGACGGCCTGACGGTAGCCGTGGGCTTGAGCCCACGGTGGCCGTAGAGCCGAAATGCATCTCGCGTGGCGGAGCGACGCCTGCAACCGGTAACGGACGTTCAAGCGTCGCTCCGCGACGCGTGGCGTTGGGCTGCGCGCCCCGTGGGTTAAAAACCACGGCTACCTCCGGGGCACCGCTCCGCGGTGCCCGGGTGCCGATGCTCTGCCGAGTTTGCGTAGGGTTGCTGCCCCAAGCCTCCGACGGGGACGTTTCGTCCCGCAAGAACAGGACACCCGCCTCCCCCCGCCGCCTTACGGCGGCGGCTACGTTGCTACCTTGGCCTGCCGACTGGAAGTGGGCGCTACGGCAGGCATACCAGCCGGCAAGTAAACCCAGATGCGCCCCACCCAAACGGTGCAGGCTGGAACTGGTCCCTGCGCAAGTGGAGGCGATGCTTCAGAAAGACTTCAATACCGCAGCGGCGTCACCAGCCGATAAAACCGTTGTGCAGCGGGCCGCGGGTCCACGATCACCTCGGTATGCGTGTTGGTGCTGGCCAACACGTCGGTTAACCGTTCCCAGGCCGGCGGCCCAAGCTGATCGGTGAACTCGACGGTGTAGGTCCGGTTCGAGACCGCTTCGAATCGGAGCTGGACGGTGTTGCCGACGACGATCTGCAGCTTCAGGCAACTGGCTGGGTCCAAGTAATCGGTGCCTGCGGCCCACTCGGCGGCGTTGCTGAGACCATCGCCATCGTCATCCCGTGCCCCATCCGCCGGGTTAGCCGGGTCGAAGCCCGGATGGGCCAGCTCCCACTCATCCGGCAAGCCGTCGCGATCGGTGTCAGCCAGCACCGTCACCACCGCTGCGCGGCTGGCGGCTTGGCTGACTTGGTTGGAGGGTACGACGGTGTAGCTGCCCGTGACCGCCAGACTCACATTGGTCAGGACCAAGAACGAGCTGGTGGGCGAACCCCAAATGAAGCCGTTGGTTAGCGGCACCAGGGTGAATCCATTCCGGGGCGGCACAAACGTGAGGGTGGTGCTGCCGCGGCGCCACCGGTGGCCCATTGGGGTGGTGCCAATCCAGGAGGCGCTCAGACACACCGTGCCGCCCACCGGCACCACTTGGCTAGCTGGGTGGGTGAGAAACGTCGGACGCACCAGCACAACAAGCTGGGCCGAGGCTTGGGCCACGCCGACTCGGTTGGAGATGACCACTGTGTAGGTGCCCAAATGCTCCAGCGCCACATTGGTTAGCAGCAGGTTGGGCGCAGTAGCCCCGGGCAGCGGCGCGCCGTTGAACAGCCACTGATACCGCAGCGGCCTACTGCCGGTGACACTGACACTAAACAGCACATTGGACCCCGGATAGGTGGTGACGCTAGCCGGTGGCTCCCACACAACCGGCGGCGCATCCACTTGCAACTGAGCGGCCGCACTGAACACCGAGCCGCCCGGATTGCTCACATACACATCGTAGTGGCCCTCGTCTTCCAACGTCACGTAGTCCAATAGCAGGTTTGCGTTGGTCTGACCCGCCAACTCGATCCCGTTCAAGCGCCACTGGAACTCGAAGGGCCCTTGGCCTGTAGCCACTACAGTCAGTAGCACCGGTGTCCCCACGGGCGCGACCGCGCTTTGGGGACCCTGCACAATGACCGCCGGCAACAGCAAGCCGGCTGTCGAGGCATCGCCCGGGCTGGGCAACGCCGCTGCCCAGCTATCCGGCTCGTTGCCGTAGCGGATCGGTGCCCGTCGCTGCAAAGCCAGCCCGCCACCATCCACCGCGCCAGTGGGCCAGGGAGGCGCATTGCAGTAGTGGACTCGATCCACGCAAACCCAGGCGATCAGACCAGCCTCAGGCTGGCCAGGTGGCACGGGCGGAGCCGGCCTGAGCAGTTCGACCACGTCGCCAGCATTGTCGAGCTTGCCCGTAAACGGCCCCACCAACAGCGTGCCCGGCGGGACGCCGTACCGGTCCCGGAACGCCGCTGCAGCCAGCGCATCGCGCTCCGGATCGAAGTCCACCACAACCACCACACCCCCAGCAGGCAGGGTGACGTTGGTCGGGAAACTAAACTGGATGCCGCCAGCCAAACGCCACGTGTTGGTGGGCCGGAGCGGATCGAACAGCCGCACCGGCTCAGGCGTCACGTTGACCAATTCGATGTATTCGTTGGCGTAGCCGCCACTGGGCACCGGGTGATACATGATCTCGTTCAACACCACCGGCCCAAGCTGCACCGGTGCATTAGGCGCACCCAGCGTCGGTTGACTCAGCGCCGCATACTCCACCCCGAGCCGCCCAGCATATGGCCCAAAGGTCATCCCCAGCTCAGCCGGCCCGTACCGTGCGCCGGTGCGGTAGCCGGTCAGGTTGCCCCCACCGTCAGCCTGGGCCAACCACACCTCGCCGCCTCGAGTCGGGCTCAAGCCAAAGCCAGTGGGAGCTGGGGTGCTGAATTGACGTTGATACAGCACCAGAAAGCCGCCGGGAGGAATCACGGTGCCAGGCTCGATCCGGTATTTCTTGAAGTCAGCTTGACTGTCGCTCAGATGCCAGCCGCTCAAATCGACGGGGTCGGCAGTGAGATTCTGCAGTTCGATGGCGTTGTCGCCAGGGTCGGTAGCGGCCAGAAGCACTTCGCTGATGATCACGTCAGGCAGCGGCAGATAGTTGGGCGCAGCAGGCGTGGGTGCACCATCGAACGCTACAATCGCCGCAGCACCGTCCGGCAGCCGGCCTTCGGACACACCACGGCGCTGGCGGCCGAAGCTGACCGAATCGATGAGGCTTGCGCCACCTGGCGCGTAAAGCCGGATCGTCTCGCCCAAACCGTCCAAGCTGAAGCTGGCGTGGTTACGTCCCGCAGCCACATCGCCATCTGCCACCCACCGCACAAAACCCTGAGCGGCAATGAAGCTCAGCGGCGACACCACAAACCGGTTGGTGCCCACCATGGATGGATCGTCAGTCAGCACCAAGCCGCTGAGCTCCACTGGTAGGCTAGCTGGGTTATACAATTCGAACCAATCCGGCCCACGCTCAGGCAGCGCCATCCATTCATTGATCCGCAGCCCGACAGCCGAGCCTAACCCAGCCGCAGCGGCATTGGGTGCCCCAGGGGTGGGCCGTACCAGCAAACGCCACACACCACCCGCCAACCCGATCGACAGATCCGGCACCTGAAACCCGTATTGGACGAAGCTGACCAACTGACCGGTTGGGCTGAACAGATAAACCGCGCCGCTTTCCCCATCTAACCCCTGGCCCAGATTGAAGTCGTTGGGCGCGGTGGACGCTGGCCGGGTGTCGTCAGCCCAGACCACCAAATACCCAAGCCCGGCCAGGGTGGTGCCTGGCGGAAAGATCCATTGGCCTGGTTGTGGTGTGTCCAGGCTAAGGCTCATGCCGCTCAAGTCCCACGGAGTCGGGTTGGGATTAAACAGCTCGATAAAGTCTGGCGTGCGTCCGGCGTTGGTGACTGCGGTTTGATTGCGCGCTAACACCTCGTTCAAGACCGGGCCGCTGTAGGTCAGCACGTAGTTGGCTGCGCCGGGGCTGGCCGTGCCCACAAAATTGGTCACGGTGCTGCTGCCGTCAGGCAGACGTCCGGTCGAGACCCCTTCGGCTTGGGCGCCGTAATTGACTCGGTCAATTTGGTATCCGAGTGTGTCGTAGAGCGCCAGCGTGCCGCCGGCTGCTGGCAGGCGAAAGTCCACATGCGCGGCGCCCACGCCCTCATCAGCCTGCAACACCACGTAACCTCGAGGCGGCACAAACGCCAGCGCACTGATCTGGAAGACCGCGTTGCTTGTGGCCAGGGTTAGGCCCCGCAGTGCCACAGGCAACGTGGCCGACCGGTTGTATAGCTCCAGCCAATCCGGTTGACCGGGCAGGGAGTTGGCTAGCCACTCGTTGATGACCAGCTCAGTCACTGGCGCCAAGGCTGCCGCCACGTTGGCTGCGCCTGGGGTTGGGGTGGTCAGCACCCAACTGCCCGCTACACGGCCCAGCGCATAGTTGGTCAGTTGCTGCCCGAACGACACCGCGTCAACCCGCTGGCTAGCGGCGTTGAACAAGAAGACCGCATCGCCCTGTTGGTCCAAGGCAAAGCCGGTGTGGAAGCCGGGTGTGGTGTTGGTTACCGCATCGCACCACACCACCAGATACCCGCCCCCCGGCAGCACTGTGCCTGCTGGAAACATGAATTTCCCCGGGTTCCCATCGTCACTGAGGCTCCAGCCGCCCAGGTCCACGTCGCCCGGCCCGGCATTGTAAAGTTCGATCCAGTCCGGATAAGTGCCGGCGTGGCTGACAGCTGAGGTGTTTTGGGCCATCAGCTCGCTGATGCAGACCTGCGGTGGTACGGGTGCAGTCGGCGGGCTGCCGGGTGTGCCACCGGGTTGTGCGCTGGCCCGCCAGTTGGCCGGGTCATCCGGATCACCAAACGGGTCCACTATCTCCAGCGTGTAGCCACGGCCATCCGGTTCCGTCGGCCAACCATTCCGGTCGCTATAATCCACCGAGACAATGGTGTTGCCGAACCGATCCAGCAGGGCGATTCGTTCGCCGGCGTTGTTGAGTGCGCCGCCAAAGTAGCCCACCACAGCCACGCCCGGATACCGCGCAGTAAACAGAGCCGGGTTTTCGTCGGAGACCACCACCGCCGTGGCGCCCGGAGCCAGAATGGTGCCTTCGGGGAACCGGAACCGCACCCCTTCGAACGTCATCCCGCTCAGGTCCACCGCCGCACTGCCGACGTTTTGCACCTCGATAAACTCGGTGGCGTTGCCCTCGCCGGCGGGCGGATTATAGTTCAGTTCGGTAATCCGCAGCGGCACACCGAGGGTGGCCACCTCGAAGGTAGCTTCAGTCAAGGCACTCCACCGCCCGTCTTTGAGCGTTCGAGCCCGCACCGTGACGCTCCGGTCCAACACAATCGGCCCGGTATATGCCACGGCATTGGAGGCCACCGCGCCACTGAACATGACGCGCGGGTCCCCGCCGTTGGTGGTGAACCAGATGGTGCCGCCGATGCTGCCAGCGCTCATCGACAGCACAAACCCACGCGCCACACGGCCGCCGTGTTGGTTGAACACGGGCGCATTCGACGAGGCCATCAGGCCAAACTGATCGAAATGGGTGAACAGAATCGGGCGCCGTTGGGGTACCCAGGTGTTGGGAATGTCCAGGTTCATGTTTGGAATCACCCCGGCCAGCTCGGTCCGCATTTGATTAAACCGGGCCAGTATGTTGGTGTCGGTCAGGGCGCCCCCATTGAACATGTGCTTGTGAATGCGGTCAGCCCACAACAACCGAAACTCCGGGTTCAAATAGAGCCGTTGATATATCTGCGCGATCTCGGAATCGCTCACACTGGCCAGGCCACCGGCATTGGGTCCGGGTCCATTGGCAGTAAACATGTTCGAAGTAACTCCGCGGCCATAAATGCCCATCGCCCATTCGGCATCCCAGACCACAAACCGCCAAATCGAGCCCGGATTACCCGGCGTGCGGTCTTTGGCCGCGCGGAAATTGTTCTGCGGCCAGTCACCCATGGCCGCATAGACATTCAGCAGCAGGTAATCGACGAAATTGGTCAGGTCTAACCGCCGCGCGATCTCCAAATACACCGGGGCACTGGTGGTGGGTTGAGTATTGATGTAGTTGACCAAGCTCCGGAAATCGTTGCGGTCACCGTCAATCACACCCGGTGCACCGGCGCCCTGGGCGAAGGTGGGGCCAATCACATCCCAATCCTCGCTGCCCCCCAGATATGCCTGCATGAACTCTTCGTGCACCCGCTCGCAGGGGTTGTAGTAGGGCGAACTGGCATACGCCACCCCATTGAGCAGCACGATGGCAAAGGTGCCATGCACAGCCACCTGGCCCATGTCGTGCGACAGCCGCCGGGTCAGTTCGTCTCGAATGAACGGGTTGCTGGTGTCATTGAACCCGGCCCGCAGCACCAGTTGATCGAACGACTGCACCGAAGTCAGCGGAAACAACGGATACTCCAGCCGGCCCGGACCGTAGTCGCCGCGGAAATACAGCCGGAACGAGAACTTGCTGCTGGGCGTGGTGCGGGGCCGCTGATAATCGCTCCCTTGGACCCGGATACCGCAGTCGATCTGGAACCCGGAATTGTCTTGCGGCCGAATCCACTCGACCGAGGTGGGTCGTTCCCAGGCGATGCCGTGTTTGGATGGATTGTGGTAACCGGTCTCATCCCGTGGCACCCAAGTGCCATCGGCTTGCTGCACCACGTTGCTGATGCCAATGATGCCCCGTGGCCCGGTCAGGTTCTCCGGATCCGTCACTATCGAAATAATGGGCAAGGTCCGATACGCCGCCGGGAGATTGAACAGGTAGGAATGCGTCGCAACCCGGGACGGCAGGAGGTTGGTGCGAAATGCCGCCGCGCGTACCAGCCGGGTGCTGGTGATCTGCAGCGGGCCGGTATAGGTGTAGCCGTTGGATAACGTCGGCTCGGTCCCATTGGTCGTGTACCGGATGGTCGCGCCCGGCGTCGGACACGACAGCGTCAGCGTAAACGGCTGGCTGAACAAGCCGCGCTGGACACTGAAATGCACCGGCTCGACCACGCCGGTGATGCTGCTGGGCCCATTGGGCGCACCTGGGCTGGGCGTGCTGAAGTAGCGCAGCGCACCGGTCGGATCGCGCCCGTAGGAAATGTCGTTGCGCTGCTCCGGATACTGCGGCACAAAACCGCTCACCAACACCCGGGGTGAATCGGCCGAATACAACCCCAGAAACTCCCCTCCGGCAGCCAGCTTGAAATTGGTGTGCAGCCGGTTGGTGCCGCCCACTTGACGCCGATCTTTGCCCGAGGCAAATACCACCAGAAATTCGCCTGGGGCCAACACTACCGGCGGAAACACCCATTGACTCGGCCAGTCCGGATCGTCACTCAACGACCAACCGCTCAGGTCTGCGGGCTGGCTGCCAGCGTTATACAGCTCGATCCAATCCTGCTGTTCGCCGTCTTCATCAGTCAGGCCAGTCTGATTGGCCGCAGCGATTTCGTTAATCACCACCACGGGGGGCTCAGCTTCCGGTTCCAGCCAGTAGGTCCACGGTTCACCTACAAACCGGTTGGGCTCCAAGGCAAGATCCGTAATGCCATGGCCCTGGGCCCAACTCATCTGCACCAAACCCGCCGGCGGAGGGGCGAATTGGAAGACAAACAGCAAGCCGGGCCGAACCACTAGGTTGGTGGCCGGCTGCCCATTGACCAGCAGGTCACCTGCATCCAACCCAGTCACCGGCTCGTTAAACACCAGCTCGATCTGCCCCAAGGCGCGTACCGTGGCGCCAGCAGGCGGAAAGACCACAGCTACCCGCGGCGGATCCGTGTCCACCAAGTCATACTGCCACGTGGCACCGGGGCTGGTTGGATTAAAGAAATTGGGTGGCAACGCCAAATCCGTAATGGCCGGGTTAGCCGCCCAGCTAATCCATACCCGGCCATAGACCGGTTGCGGGAAACTGAACGTATAGGTGTCATCGGACCCAGTGACAGCCTGAGCTGACCATCCGTTAATCAGCAGGTCATCCGCGTTGACGCCCGTGACAGGTTCGCTGAACCGGACGGTAATGTGGGTTAGAGCCGTCACCCTGCCCGGCGGCGGGTCCACCGCAGTCACCGTGGGCGGCGTGGTATCCACCCAAATGCCTGTGAGCGAGCAGTCAAACACCAGGTCGCTGCTGTCCAGACTGGCGTTGAACACCTGCACCGCAATGACGTTGGTGCCTTCGACCAGGTAGCTGACCGGGTCAAGCCAATCGTAGAATACAAACGGCACCGGCTCAGCCGCAGCGCCGCTGGCCAGGGTGTTGATGGTCACCGGGCCACCGGGTGCACCTGGCACGTTGACCCGCTGCATCTCCAATCCATTGAGCCATACCACAAACCCATCGTCCACCTTGGCCCCGAACCGCAGGGCAGCCAACTCGGTCACGTTGCTGGCCACAAACGTGCGCCGCAGAAAAATGCAGCCATACTGATTGCGCATATCGCTCAGCACCGTGCCGTAGGTGTAGCCTTCACCGTAGGTGAACGGCGCCTGAGCCTCCACAAACGCCGAGGCATCAAAATCCAACCGGCGCCAAGCTCCCAAGTCCGGCGACGATGCTTCGGTCCGGCCCTTGAACAAGCCCCAGGTCGCATTTGTGGAAAAGAACTCGATCCCGGCTGCCTGGCCCAACGCGGCGCTACCCAACAACGTCACAACCACTAAAGCTACATGGTGCACGCCCTTACTATACCACAACTGCCGCAGTCCGATAAGCCCAAGTCCCCTTGCAGCCACCCGCCCATGCCACCCCAAGCCCTCGGGCCGTGCCCAGCCAGACAGCCAGTTCAAGCCGCCGAACGCACCGTTCGAGGGTAACCTCACAATCTACGATCGCCCATTTGCACTCAACCGCAGCGTGAAGGCAGCCCGGCTTGAGCTGAACTACAGCCAACGGCTCGACCTGGCGCTAGCCCGCCGACTGACTGACGAAAGATGGCAGTCAGAGTTTCGCAGCCTTGCTCTGGGGGAACGCTTTGGGGCAGACGGTCAAAGCAAGGCAAGGTGTTGGTGCACCGAGCCCCGCACCGGTAACAGCCACAGCGCAAGCGCATGCACTGCAGTCGAGCGTGGGGGCCGAGTAGTCTGGCCGCAGCCGCACCGGAGGATGGCGGCTGAGTGCTTTAAGCGCTGCGAAGCTTGCCAACCTGCACTGTGTCGTAGGCCCGCCTGACCGTAGCGGGCGCCTGACCCGGGCGCAGAGGGCTGTGCCGGTTTTGTCCGCTTAATCGGATCGGATTAGCCGAGCTTTTCGGGGATTTCGGTCATCGGGCCCATCCAGCGCAATTCCCGTTCGATGTCGCGGTGCATTTGGTATTTGCGGGTCACTGCCGCTAGCTTGGCTCCGCGGATTTCGATCTTGTCCAAGTCCATTTGGCCCAAGCCAGCTCGGGCGCAAAACTGCAGGTAACCGACCCAGTCGGGGTTGATGCCCATCACCTCCAGCCCGACCCGGTCTGCCGCCACAAAGTCCGTCGAGGCAATGGCCACGCGCGACGGCACAGCCGTGCCCTCGGTGGGGCCATTACCTTCCATGCCTTCCCAGCCGTCCAGCACCGCCAAGCTCCAGCACGGCGCCAGCCGTTGGGCCGTCAGAGCAATATCCACATGTGTTTGGCGCACTCCACCGTGGTAAACCCGCTTGTCACTCCAGCGCCGGCTGTCACGCCGCGCGTTGTGCAAGGGGGCGCCCAAGGCCATGTTCTTGATCGACAGCGTCGCGATGACGGTGTTGTGCGTTTTGAGGATGGCGCACGAGATGATGTAAGCTTCCGGATCCAACAACCGCGCGGCCAATCGCACCGGCACCAAGTGCAGGTCGCCACTCAAGATCGGGTGGGTCCGATATTTGCCCTCCTCGTTCAGGTCCACCAGGCTCACCTGCAGGGGTTTATGCTCGGCAGCGATCTTGGTGTAGCCGAACCGCTCGAACGCCTCGGTGGTGTAGCCAGCCGACGACTCAGCAATGACCACCGGGCCTTTGAACCGCGGCCCAAGAAAGTCCAAAATGCCATGCAGCGCATCGGCATGGGTCGAGGCCAACTGCTTCGAGGTGCTGACCAGGTTGGGCTTGATGAGCACCGACTTCTTGGTCTTGAGCACTGGCAAAATCTGATCTTCGATGGCCACCAAGGCGTCATGGATGTTTTGGCGCCGGCTCTTGCCGTGGACCACCGCTACCACCGACCGACCCGCCTCTGGTTCATCAGCGGCGGCTGGTTGTCCGGGCCGTTGCTGTGCCCGAAGCAAAGGCGTGGAGGCGGTCAACGCCGCTGCCGCCCACAGAAAGTCGCGTCGGGACAACCGATACTCGTGCTGATTCATACGCGGCTAGCTTACGGGTTGGCCAGCGCCCGTCAACGCTGCGTGCACAAGCACCGGGGCACGAGGGCGGCTCTGATCTCCTCCAGCCGGATGTGCCTGGCGCGGATGGATGCTGACCTGGTTTAGCAACACGTGGCGTCGTTGGTTGAAGTCGCCCCGGCCCACACTGCCTTCACCAGCTTGCTAGCCGGTAGTCCGAGCTGTGCTGAAAGATCACCGTGGTCCCAACGAGTGTCTCGCGCTGTGGACAAGGGAAGACCCGGGCTACACTCGAAGTTTACGCTGCCTCTGAGGGGCAAGATCAACCAAGCCGCAACGTGCGAACAAACTCCTGACCTGAGACGTCTGATTACCGCGCCGGTTAGGTGCCGGCTGCGTCCGATGCGCGCAATGGAAAGACCCCAAAACCGTCAGACTCGAATCTCTGCCCCATCGAAGAAAACCGGCGGCTGGCTGGCAAGCAGCCTGAGCGGGCTGTGGCTAGGCTCTGCCATGCTGGGTTCCGCAATGATGGCCTGCGGTGGGAGCCCAGCAGGCGAGGTGCCTTACGGCGTTGGCTCATGGCCCGAGGCTGGGCGCGGCAATCACCGCGCCCTGGTGCGGGTCGAGCAGCCCGCCGATGCGGTCTGGGCGCGCATTCCCTGGCGGCGACGCGATCCGCAGCCGGAAACCAAGGATGTGCGGGTGTTCGACGCGGCCACGGGGCGGCGCATTACCAACGTGGTCCGGGTCGCTATCACCCAGGAATCCGGCGACCTCGTCTTCCAGCCCGTGACCGTGCCGGGCATCTACGAGGTTTACTACCTGCCCTACAATCCGCCCCGCGGCAACTTCGACGATCCCGGCACTTACTTCGCCCCGACCAACACCGCCGACCCGGCCTGGCTCAAGCGCCACGGGCTGACCAACCTGTTCGCCCTCAGCCCGGCCTTCTCCCCCAGTGGGGAAGAGAGCGCCCGAAGGCCGGGTGAGGGGGGCCGCGCTCAAGCCCGCGCTGAACCTTGGCGCCGGCTGCCTCAAGCGCAACTGCTCCGCATCGAAGCCCGGGGCGAACGGCATCGGATGGACCCGATGGAGGTCATCGCCACTCAAGCCGAGATTGCCCAAC
>Ga0123519_10009267_pt1 | contig 14842 bp, 13 predicted proteins | sample YelNatPaOPRAMG02_FD_87396 | JGI IMG/M metagenome (GOLD analysis project Ga0123519, IMG submission 87396) | Hot spring microbial communities from Yellowstone National Park - Yellowstone National Park OP-RAMG-02 (version 2) | ecosystem: Environmental > Aquatic > Thermal springs > Hot (42-90C) ...
TTATTTTATTATATTGTATTTCAGTTAGATTTTCTATAAATAAAATGAAAGGAATTGAAACTATCATGATAGGAATCATTTGGATGAATCTATAATTTTTTAAGATTTTATGTGGAAGTTCCCCTATTTTTACAATTTTATTTAAATGTTTATTTTGATACCAGATAGAAGATTTATAATTTTTTATATTCTCATCTGACATAAAATTAATGTTTGGACTTTTAATTTCATCAAAACCAAAAATATAACAATATTTTTTTATATTCGATTCCGAAAGAAAACTGATTTGATAATTGAATTTATTTGCAATATTTTTTAATAACGAACTTTGAAAAAATGTGTCTGAAGGTAAAATCAAATAAAAATCAGAATATAATTCATTAATTTGTAATTCTTTAATATCTTTATTTGAACATACATTCTCCAAATTGAAAAGTTCATAATCTTCGAAATCTTCAAGATCAATTTCTTCATCAAGATCATCCTCATCTTCATCGTTATCATAATTTTTTGGTCTAATTTTATATAAAAGTTCTATTTTTTTGGGAATAAATTTTTTTAATGTGAGAAATGAATATAAGGGGCCTTTTATATATATATCATCTGCCTTTATACCATATATTTGAAATTCATCATATTTATTATGTAAAAAATTGAATATAGGTAATTCTATATATTTCTGAATTAAATTTTTAAAATTTTTAATATAATTAAAAATATTTTCAAAATTAAATCCAGTTATGATTATAATCTTTTTAATACCTAGCTGCACTAAATTAAATATTAAATAATCAAAATTTGTATAATATTCATTAATAGGTAATAAAAATTTATTATAAAATATCTTTATATCTTTATTTTCTTTGGAATCTTTAAGATTTCTATTTTCTAAAAATTTATTAACCATCGAAATTTTTTGAATTTCATTAAAATTAAATCTTGAACATTCTCCTGCTGCTAAAATAACTGCCGGGAAATCTTTAAATGAAATCAATTTTAATCCATCTCCTGATTGGTGGTAATTATTGGTCTATCTTTATCTACTATAAATGTATGTTCAGACTGCGAAACTAGTCCTTTACCAATTTCAATAAATACATTATATCCAAAAAGAATACCCATTTTATGGAATTTATTTACAATATTCGAAATTTGATTTTTTGGTTCAATAAAATCAATAGCTCTTGGACTAAATGGTAGTGTTTTGAATTTTTCTTTAAATTTATTTAATAGTGTCTTATCCATTAAATTAATATTTTTAATTTTAGTTGATTTAATTTGAAAGATTGTAATTTGTGGTCCATTATCAACTTGTCCAAATCCATTAGTAACGAATGGTTCACAAGCATAAACTTTTCCTTCTTCTAATTTATAAGAAGTTCCCATTGAAGGAGTATTAGGAATAAAAACACCTGCATGTAAATTATATTGTTCTAAACCATGACCACCCAAATTGGATATGGGTTTTAGTTCATATTGCTTTATAGTTTTATAAATTATATGGCCTATATCTATAACATCAACACCAGGTCTACAATAACCAAGAGTTTTTTTTAAGGCTTCCTCAGATGCATCAACGATTTTTTGATAAATACCTGGATCATTTCCCAAATTTATAGTAATTGCGGCATCTGCTATATATCCATCAAAATGAGCACCGCAATCTATTTTAAGAAGTCCTTTTTCTGGAATTATTGACGGATCATCAATAATTGGGCTATAATGAGCAGCTAATTCATTTAATGACATATTTATAGGAAAAGCTAAACCACATCCATCATTTATAATATTTTCTTCTAATGTATTGGCAACTTCTAAAAATTTTGCTCCCGGTTTTGCTATTTTTTTCGCAAGGTTTAAGGTTTTTGCCACTGATTTTCCTGCTTTTAAATATTTCTTAAAAATTTCTTCAGATATTTTCATAACAATCTTATATATATAATTATCGAATTTTAAAATATTCAATTAAAATTTTTTTATTTTGAGTCTTCTTCAACTTTTCCTTTATTTTTTTCTTGTTCAAGTAATTGAAGAATTTCCGGTTTAATTTCAATACCTAAAATATCTAATTGTTCTTTTAGAACCAAGTTTGGAGCATCTCCTATTGGCAATTTAGCATTTGCTAATTTTGGAAATGCTATTACATCTCTAATATTCTCAGCACCTACCATTAACATAACTAATCTATCCAATCCAATAGCTAGACCACCATGTGGCGGGGCCCCGTATTTAAGTGCTTCAATGAGAAATGAGAAATTAATTTGAGCAACTTCAGGGGGTATTTTTAAAGTATTAAACATTCTCACCTGCATTTCTGGTTTATGAATACGTATACTTCCCCCCCCTAATTCAAAGCCATTCAATACAATATCATAGGCTTTCGCTAATGCCTTTTCAGGTTCTTTATCAAAATTATCAACAAATTCATCTTTTGGACTTGTAAATGGATGATGCATTGCGGCCCAGCGTTTTTCTTCTTCATTCCATTCAAATAATGGAAAATCAATTATCCATAAGAAATCGTATCGATCCTTCGGAATTATATTTAATTCTTTAGCAAAATATAACCTTAATTCTCCTAGAGTTTTGTAAACTATTGATCTTTTAGCATCTCCTACGATAAAAATATTATCCCCATCTTTAGCATTCATTTTATTAATAATTTTTTTAATAACATCTTCCCCTAAATATTTAGTAAGTGCAGATTTGATCTCTCCATTAACTAACGCTATATTTGATAAATCTTTAGCTTTAAAATCCTCTTGAACATATCTCCTTAATTGATTAAGTTTTTGAGTTGATATATTTCCATAACCTTCTACTTTAATCCCACATATAATACCATTATTTTCAAAAACTGATTTAAAAATTTTTGTATTAATAGGAATAAGTTCTGTTAAATCTACTAATTCCATTCCAAATCTTGTATCTGGTTTGTCACTTCCAAATCTTTTCATGGCCTCTTCATATTTCATTCTTGGAAACGGTCTCTTTAATTTAATTCCTAAAAATTTATTCCATAATCTAACTAAAAGACCTTCTACAATATTAATAATATCTTCCATGTCTACAAAAGACATTTCTAGATCAACTTGAGTAAATTCTGGTTGTCGATCTGGTCTTAAATCTTCATCTCTAAAACATCTCGTTATCTGATAATACTTTTCAATGCCTGAACACATTAATATCTGTTTAAATAATTGAGGGGATTGGGGCAATGCATAAAATTTTCCCTTATGAATTCTGCTAGGAACTAAATAATCTCTCGCTCCTTCCGGTGTACTTTTTGTTAACATTGGAGTTTCGATTTCAACAAATCCATTTTCATCAAAGTAATTTCTTATTTCGGTAGTGATTCGCCCTCTAAGAATTATATTCTTTTGTAGTAAAGGATTTCTTAAGTCGATGTATCTATATTTCAACCTAATTGGTATAGCTGCTTCTGCAGCATCTTTAAAATGATATGGTAAATTTTCACAATAATTTAATACTTCTAATTCTTTTATTTCAATTTCAATATCTCCAGTTGGTAAATTCTTATTTTCAGTTCCATCAGGTCTTTTTTTTACTAATCCAATTACCTTAATTACGGATTCTCTTGTTAATTTATTTAAAATTTCTATTGTTTTTTGATTTAATTTTGATTTATGAGTAACAATTTGAGTAATTCCTTCCCAATCTCTTATATCTATAAAAAATGTATCCTTATGCTCTCTAATTGTATGTACCCATCCCATAAGCTCAACTATTTTTCCTGTATCACTTGCCCGTAATTGACCACAACTAATTTTTTTCATATAAAAAACCTCATTTTTTATGTTAATCTTAGAATTTCAAAGATTTGTTTTACAAAAATTTTTTGATTTTAAATTTTAAGGAATTAAAATAAAAATAAAATTTATTTATCATTCATTAATAAAATTATAATGAACTTTGATGAAAAATATAAGCAAGTTATAGTTATCAGAACAGATATAAATATGAAAACTGGAAAAAAATGTGTGCAAGCTTGTCATGCATCATTAAGTGCTGCTGAAATTGCTCGAGATAAAAATCCAGTTATATATAAAGAATGGAAATTGTACTGTGGTCAAAGAAAAATCGTATTAAAAATAGATTCAGAAAAAGCAATAATAGATCTATATAATAAAGTAAAATCTGACGGAATACCTTGTTATTTAATTGCTGATGCAGGTTTGACTCAATTAGAACCAGGAACTATAACAGCTTTAGGAATAGGCCCCGATTATTCCGAAAAAATTGATAAATATTGTAAAAATTTAAAACTACTATAAAAATAATTAATCGATTTAAATGAATAATGATTTGGATTTAAATTATCAACCTCATATTGAAAAATTCTGTGGAATAGAAGTGTATTCTACAGATACACCACCCTTAGGTGGTGAAATTAAAAAGAATTTATCAGATTTTATTGTAAAAGAAATAACTCCAAATGGTGAAATATTAGATACTGATCTTCCTGATTGCAAGTTTAGAAAAGATTATAATTTGTGTTCAAAAAGAAATTATACTTATTTTACATTAATAAAGCAAGGAGAAGATACAATTATTGCAGCTGAATTAATATCAAAGGCGTTAGGCGTTCCATTACAAAATATATCATGGGCTGGCTTAAAAGATAATAGAGCAATAACTGTCCAAAGAATGTGTATTAAAGGAGATTATGCGAAAGAATTATCTCAATTAGATTTTACAAATTTAAAGATAAAAGATATTCATTATGGAAAACACCCAGTTAGAACAGGAGATTTGAGAGGTAATTTTTTTGTAGTAACTATAAGAAATTTAGGTTATGATTCAGTTAATAAGCCTATTGATGATTTTATAAAATATGATAATGAAAAAATTAGGAATATTTTCAAAAATACTATTCAACAAATTAAAGAAAGAGGAATTCCTAATTTTTTTGGACTACAACGATTTGGTACCTATCGTCCCAATTCACAAATAGTTGGTAAATTAATTTTTTTAAATGAATTTGAAAAAGCTGTTAATGAAATGTTAATAACAACATATCCAAAGGAAATAGAAGAGGTTAAAACAGCGCGTTTGAAATTGGCCGTTGAAAAAAATTTTAATGAGGCATTAAAATATTTTCCAAACAGTTTAGTTTATGAAAGAAAATTAATTCAATCTCTAATATATAACCCAGAAAATTTTAGAAATGCATTATTAAGCCTTCCAAAATCAATTTTAAAACTTATTATATCTTCGTATCAATCTTATTTATTTAATTTATCTATCTCCAATCGTTTAAAGAAAGGATTTCCATTATCTATACCTCAAAAAAATGATTTAATTTCTATTTTAGATGAACCAAATGGTTTAGTTACACACTTATTATATAGATTTGGAAAATGGTATGATCCTTACTTCATTAAATTGTTCAAAATGGATAGAGCAACTATTTTATGCAATGTTCTAGGTTTTCAATCTGAATTTAAAAACACATTTTTTGAGCCAATTATTAATGAAATTTTGAAAAATGAAAACTTTAGTTTGGAAATGTTCAAATTTAATTTTTTAAAAAATGAATTATTTAAAGGAACTTATCGCTCTATATTTGTAAAACCAAAATACTTTAATGGTAAATATCTTCCAAAAAATAAAGATAGAAATCATACATTGGAATTAAAATTTTCATTACCAAAAGGTTCTTATGCTACAATGCTTATCCGTGAATTTACGAAAGTTTAAAAACTTTTGCAATTTTTTTTATTATAAAAATATTTCTTTCACTAATTCATTATCATTATCAAATGGAGTAGTAATTCCAGTCCAGTTTTCTAATATTTTAAAATGTTTTTCTTCAAATTTCTTAACAAAATTTTTTAATTTCGATCGGATTTCTGAGGTTTCCATATTTGCAAATAATCCTGCGAAAACATAATTACCATATTCGATTAATATTTTAGAATCACCATGATCTATACTTCTTAAATAATCAGTTGAACTTGTTGTTTCTCGAATAAATGAAGTTATAGCTGAAAACATACCCGCTACTAAAGCAGGATCTGCTGTTTGTTCTTGTTTAAATTTGTAGGAAAATACGTCTCGTCCATCACTATAAATTACATATAATGCTGAAAGTTCTGCTCTTTCAAAAGAAAATGCGAATTCTGGAGTATAAAATTCAATCCAATTTTTGTTCCACATATACCTCAAGGTGGTATATAATCTTTTGTTTTCAGTAATATCATCTTTTTTTAATTCATTATAAAAAATTCCATCAATTCCTTTATTATAAATATCTCTAATTTCGTCTCGTTCATTTTCTGGAATTGTTATATTTGGATTTGAAATAATCAAATAATTGAAAATTTCAAAATTATTTAACGTGGGTAAAGAATTAATATTGCTATAAGTAATTTCTATGACTTGCTTTTGTTCTTTAATTGTTTTAGTGAAAAATTTTTGGTTTATATAATATATAGTTATAGCAATAAAAACGATTGCGAAAATATATCTTGAGAATTGGTAAGGAATTGCTAAATAATATAAAACCTTTGATTCAAAATTTGCGTTGAGAAATGCAGTTCTAAGAGTATATACATTTATTGAAGTTCCAAATATATCTGTACTTACTAATTTTCCAGTGATCCATTGAATTGTTTCGCCAAATAACACAATAGCATATCCTAGCAAAAATGATAAAATAATAAAGATAAAACTAAAAATTGTTAGATTTATGAATAAATTCTTTATTATTTTAAAACTATTATAGATTAATATTGCTATTACAAACATTATTAACATTAAACTGATATTTAATATTATTTGTATTTGCTCTAATATAAATGCTGATTGAAAAGATTGAGTGTAAGAAAATGCTGTTTCATTTATAATATTTTGAACATTTCCGCCTGCAACCCAATTTGATATTGATTGACCAATTGCCCCAATTATTAATAAGATCAAGCTACTTGCAAATCCAATTAAAAGTGGATAAATAAATAAACGATAATCTAATTTTGATTTAATTTGAATTTTAGATTCTTTTATTTTTATTATTGATTCTTTATGTGTTTTTAAGCTATTTACAATTTTAATTAAAATTATAATACAAATTGGTTCAAAAATAACTAAATATGAAATAAAAATAAATGCTGCCATAATAAAATAGAGAAAAAAGTATAAAATTAATGGAAATGATTCTAAATATTCAACTAAAAAAAGAACTATACTCAAAATTGAAATTGGCGTTCCAACGGTAATTAAACTTGAATAGACTTGATTTTCCAATCGTTCTCCTATGAATTTGCCACGAAATGCTGCATTACTTGATTTCAATAAATGAATTCCAAATAAAAAAGCTGCTAAATATGCAAAATATACCTCAATAAACCAACCTAACGCAGTTTTATCATCTGAAATATTTGCAATTTCCAATCCTGCAATTTTTAAAATAGTCGTTAAAATATACATTGAAATTGGAAGAAGTACAATAAGCAATTTGAATAGTTGCTTCTCTTCATACCAATTACTCTTTTTTATTCTTTCTATAATTAGATCTTTAGGACTCTTCTCAACTTCAAAAGAAAGTTCTAATAATTTATCTTTGAATTTACCTTTTTCTGTTCTCAATTGTGTCTTTAAAAACAATATAGAAATTAATGGAGCTATTATGAATATGAATCCAAAATTAATTAATGGTAATTGAAAGTAATTTATAATTAGAGAAAATGTTCTACTCAAAATATAGCCTAAACCTAGTAAAATATTCTGAGAACCATAATTTAAAGTATCTGGGGTTCCGAATTGAAATATCACTGGTAAAATATAATAAACTAAGAAAAATATTGTAATACCCCAAAAAATTCTTTTATATATCTTTTTCATTAATTCTTTTTTAATAAATATAAAAGGAATTAAAATAACTACAATTGGAATAATATTTATAAATAAATTAATAAAAATTAATTCTATTGCCATAATTACACCAATTTAAATTTAATTTTTAATTACAATTTTTTTAATTATATTTTTAAATTAGAAAATTTGATTTAAATTTATTTTGATTTCTAAATTTTTCGAACTTCAAAAACGTAATTTTTTTATTTTAAATTTATATTATAAATAAGAATATGTTTGAAATAATTTATCATCCACTTTTTGGAGAATTACATAATTTAAACCAACCTAAACCATATTTTGAATCCTACGAAACTCCATTACGCTGTAAATTAACATGGGAATATCTTAAGCAGATAAAATTTGCTTTAAGAGATTTTAGAGACACAAATATTCAAATTAACTCTGAAAAAAACTTATATTTTAGAAAACCAAATCCTTTAACGCATGATGATATAAATCTAGTTCATTCAAAATATCATATAGAATTGGTTGAAAAATCATCAAAAGCTGGTTTTGCTGAATTAGGATTGAATGTGATTTCGTCTGAAGATTCATATGAAATTAGTTTATTAAGTGCAGGCGGTGCATTTCAAGCATTACATGATGTCTTATCAAAAAAGTATCCTCAATCGTTTGCTATAATTAGACCTCCCGGTCATCATGCAATGTATGACACACCGGAAGGCTTATGTTTTTTTAATAATATCGCAGTTGCAATTAGAAAATATAGAAATGATTTTAACTATAAAGAAAATCTTGCAATAATCGATATAGACGCTCACTATGGAAATGGAATTGCAAAAATCTTTTACACAGATAAGTCGGTTTTATATACAAGTATTCATGAATACGATTTTGAAGGAGGAAATGATGGTTCTTTCTCAGAACTTGGAGCAGATCAAGGATTTGGTTACAACATTCCATTTCCAATACCATTTAAATCTGATGAATACTTTTTAGATCTGTATTTAGAATTTATTGAACCGTTTTTAGATGAATATTCACCTGAAGCTATTATTATTGCCTCTGGTTTTGATAGTCATTGGGCAGATCCTATAGGAAATCTTAATTTTACATCAAATACTTATAGAAAATTCGCAAAATGGTTAAAAGAACTTTCCAAAAAAGTTTGTAATGAAAGAATTTGTTTGATTTTGGAAGGAGGTTATAATTTAATAATGCTTCCGAGACTGATTGAAACAATGATCTGCGAATTTATTGGTTTAGAACCTCAGAATCCTATTGATCAAATAAATAATCAAATTTTTTCTTTTAAAGATGAACAATTTATCTTAAAATATAAAAAAATGATTTCTGAAACAAAGACACGTTTAAAAAGGATTTGGAAAATAATAATTTGAAAAATTTTTAATAAAAAAAAAATTTTAGTTTAAATTTTGAAAATCAAATAGAATTTTGTTTTAAATTGGAATTTTATTTAATTTTTGAGCAGAATTTTGAACATTAAATAAAGCATCACGAGGACCAACTTGAGGTATAATATATGTAACTAAAAATCCAGTCTTAAACGGAGCAATAATAATATGTCCTTGGCCTTGTACATTTGTTCCGATAATTCTTTCTGGGGTATTTTCTACAATCATGTATTTAACTCCTTGAATAATTATCGATGAACCTCCTTTAGATGCATTTATAATATTTTGTATATCAGCAGAGATATCCCAGTTATCCGTTTGAAATAGAAGAGTTCCATCCAATTTAAGAACAGCTATGGCCCCTACATTAGGATCTTCATTAATTAATTCATTTATAACTTGATTAAGAGACAATTTATATCGTTCCTATATATTTTTTTACTTAAAATAAAATTAATTTTGAAATTGAAAAATCTTTTTATTTTTAATGATTATAATAAAAAAACTTAAAATTTTAAACTTTGAATTTTAATTTTTATATAAGAAAAAAATTTTTGAAGTTATTGGTGAAAATAAAAATGGCAAATTTTAGACTATTTAAAAAATCAGTAATGATGGCTATGCGTTCAAGAAAGAGGTTTAGTACATTTGTATTAATGTATACAGGATTGATCATATGGATGAGTGCTTCATTAGAAAATGCAGGTACTATAACCAAGGCAGGATGGATGTTTTGGATTGCTATTATAATTTCAATAATTTTAAGTATATTATATGCATTCGTTATCACACAAGCAAGGCGAATGGAAATAGCTACGATGAAATGTATTGGATACCAAAATAGTGAAGTAAGGGTAATTATATTAGGAGAAATTATATGGGTGACAATTGTAGCATTTTTTATAGTATCTGAGTTACTAATTCATCTAACTTCTATTATTGCATACATTAATTATGATTATGTTCATAATCTAATGGGAAATTTCAAACCAGCAATTAGTTTTGGAAATTTAACATTTGTAGTTATTCTATTTCTAATGGCTCAAATTGTTGGAATATCTATAGCATATAAAAGAGTATTGAAACTTAGACCAATTATAGCTTTACGTGTTATGAAATAAAAGTATAATATATTTTAAAAATAAATTTGGTGATTTGGAATATGAAAGAAGTTATGATAAAATGTACAAATGTCAATAAGGAATTTAGATTGAGAGGTAATATAATAAGAGCACTAGTAGATATAAATCTAGAAATATATACAGGTGAGTTTATATTTATTCAAGGACCAACCGGTTGTGGAAAAACAACACTATTGAATGTAATGAGTGGTTTGGATGTTCCAGATGAAGGTTCTATAATTTTAGATGGTGAAGACATTGCAAGAGCATCTGAAGATAGATTAGGAGCAATAAGAAGACAAAAAGTAGGATTTGTATTTCAAGACTTTAACTTAATAGAAAATTTAACTGGAATTGAAAATGTTGAAGCATTACTCTGGCCAACAGTTTTACGTTCTAAAGAAATTGAAGATAGAGCAATTCAGGCATTACGTGCAGTTGATATGCTTGAAAGAAAAGATCATTTTCCTCGAGATATGTCGGGAGGAGAACGACAACGTATAGGAATAGCAAGGGCAATAGTTCATCAACCAAGAGTATTGTTTGCAGATGAACCTACTGGTAATTTGGATCCGGCTGCAGCAAAAATGGTATTTGATTTATTAAAAACATTAAATAAAGAAATGGGCACTACAATGATAGTTGTTACTCATGATGCCAGTCTAACTAAGTATGGTGATCGAACTATCAAAATGGATCGTGGAAGAATTGTTGCTTAATTCTTCTCTTTTATTTTTAATATATTGAATTTAAATTTTTTTAAAACTTCATAAATTTTTTCTAAAGGCAATCCAATAACGTTTGAAGAAGAACCTCTAATTTCTGAAATAAATAAACTTGCACGTTCTCTTAATGAATAAGCACCTGCTCGATTAAAATATTCGTTTGAATTATTTATATAATCTAATATTTCTTCATCTGAAAGATTTTTAAAAAATACTTGTGTTTTGGAATAATCTTTTATTATCTCGTTTGTTTCTGAATCATAAACAGTAAAACCAGTTATTAATTCATGCATTTTTCCTGATAATGTTTTAAGTATTTCGAAAGCATGATTTTTATTTTTAGCTTTTCCTATAATCGTTCCATTATGATAAACAATAGTATCGGCTGTTATTATGATAAAATACTGATTTAATATGGATTTCCATTTATCTTTCTTTTTCAATTCTTCAATTTTCTCAAAAATCTTATTTAATTTTGTTTCTGCTAAATTCATTGCTAATTTTTCTGGAGATATTTTTTCGTCTATAACCTCTTCATATTCACTTATAATAATTTTAAAATCAATCTTCAAACTTTCTAATAAATTTTTTCTATCAATTGAACTAGATCCTAAAATCAAACTTTTTTGAATCATATATTTAAAAAGTTTTAGTAATAGAATAAATTTTTCAAAATATTAATTTAATTTAATCAAACCTTGTTTTAAAAAAGATTTACAAAATAACCAAACTTTTTCAGTTGAAACACCAATTTTTTCTGCAATATTAGAAATTGTGTTAAAACCATTTATCTCATTAAATATTTTTATTGGAATCTCTCCTGATAAATATTCTAAAATACTTTGGTCATTTTGACAATTTCTTTGTGGAATTAATTTATAATAAGTATTAGTAGTTGTTAAAGAATGATTAGAGAGATCTTGATTGGATAATGATGTATTATTGTTATTGATTTCATTTAATATTTCATTTAATTCTTTTTTAAACGTTTGAAAGATTTCTGAACGACCATTCCATTCTTTTTTAAGTATTGATGGAAATTTTCGAATGAATTTTGAAGATATTCTATTTAAAAGTGTATTTATTAGATTTTCAGGTGTATTTGAATCAGATTTACTTATCAACATTAGATTAGAATTTTTCGCTTCATCTGGAATGTAAAAAGTAAATTTAACGTTTTTCAATTTTATTTCCTTCATATTTCCAAAATCACCTAGTGTATTTGCAAATGAATTTAGAGCAGAGAAAAATCCAGAGATCATTGTAATATTATCTTCACTGTCAAAATTTTGGTCATTTATAAAATTTTTATTTTTGTTTGATAATGTATCAACATAAATCGGTAATCCATTTTTTAAAATATAAATATTATCTATCATATTTATCACAGACATTCCTATTAGAAAATTAAAAAGTAATAAATTAAAACTTAAATAATATGCTGAAAATATCTTGGTATTAGTATAAAATTTTTTATACTAAAAAAATAAAAATATTTTATGTCTAAAAAAGCTGAAGAATTAAAAACAGTCATATTAATTTGTTATAAATGTGGTTGGTCTTTTAATAGTAATAAGGATTCATGCCCAATGTGTGGCGCTGAAATAGTTATTAATGCCAAAGAGCTAGCAAGGATTTTGGGAGAATATATAGAGAGACAAGGCTTTTGGATTTCTAAAAAAGAATGTGAAAATTTTATTAAAACTTTCAAAAGTAAAAATAAGAGACTTCCCACTTTAGATGAATTATGGAAATCGGCCGTTGATTACGCTAAAGTTCAATTAATGGATGAAAAAGAATTGAAAAAGGCGAAAGAAAAACAAGATTTAGAATTGAAAGCTCAAATTGAACAAATGAAAAAGAAAAAACTTGAAGAAAAAAAATTAAAGGAAGCAAAAGTAGAGAAAAAAGAATCCATTGTCTCGGAAAAAGAGAAAATATCTATTAAACCTGAAGAAAAAGAGATTAGGATAAAAGAATTGGAATTAAAAAGAATTAAAGAACCTCCTTTAGAAATAGAACAAAACGTTCCAAAAGAAAAACCAATAGAGGAATTTATAATCTGTCCAAATTGTAAATTTAAAAATCCAACTGGAAGTAGGTTTTGTTCTGAATGTGGCTCGAAATTAGAATAAATTAAAAATAAAAAAAAGATTAAAAATTGATTTATCTAATATAAAAATTTAAATTTTAGCTCCACAATTGGGGCAAAATACATCAGAAGGTAATACTTTAGCTCCACAATTAGGGCAGAAGCTTGAGCTTCCACTTGCTTTGGAGCTTACAGTTTTTGTGGATGGCTCAATAGGCACTTTTGATTTACTAAATTTTGGTTCAGAGATTTCAATTTTTTCTCCTTTTTTCATTTTTTCAGGGTTATACTTCAATGAACCAATAAAAGCTCCAAATATCCCACATATTAAACCACCTTCTAAAGTTGCTAAGAGGACTGCAGCTAGATATGGTAAATCAGTCATACCACTAAATATTCCATTGATTATAGATGTGATATTTATACCGATTTGTGCACTTAAGAAGGTTGACAATGCAAATGGAATAATTCCAATACCAATTGCATATCCTACTCCTACTGCCATTCCAGAGTCAAACCCTTTTTTAGTAGTTTTGCAGAATAATGCAGATTGGATTACACCTACCAAGATCCAAGGAACTATTATAGCTAGTGCAAAAGTTATTTCATCTGGTCTGTAATATAAAGACCAATGTAAGGGGAAAAAACATAAAATAACTAATCCCATTAAGCCTTCCACTAAAATTGGTATAAAACCCTTTACTGCTCCAAGTGTAGGAGGAATAATTGCTTCAAATATAGAATCTAAAGCAGGTCCTAAGTTTATAAATAAACCATTAGTAATCGCAGATCCTAAGTCCAACACATTGAAACCTATCCACGCCATAGGAATAAGGCATAGCATTCCTAAACATCCAGTCCAACAAACTCGCCAAAATCCCGTTATAATCACCCTTTAATTTTAAACTTTTTATTAAAAATATGATATATTTGTTATATAATTGAAAAAAAAATTTTAAATTTAAAACTTTTGCTAAATTCTTATTTAATATATCTGTTTATTATTTTTAAAAAGGAATATTTATAAAAAAAATTTATTATAATTATACAAATTTAAACTTAATAAAAACTAAATGATTTTTATGGATAACGAAATTAGATTCGATCCATTATTAAAAGAATGGGTTATAGTAGCAACTAATGTTGCTAAAAGGCCATTAATATTAAATACAACAAAGGATAATAAAAAATCCGAGTTTTGTCCTTTTTGTCCCGATGCACCAGAAGGTACTGGAAATTGGATAGTTAAGTGGGTTCCAAATAGATTTCCTTCCTTAAGATCAGATCTAGGACATTCTTTTAATGAAGAAACTATTGAACATAATTTTTTTAGAGTCAGACCGGGTAAGGGACGCTGTGAGGTTATTTTATATTCTCAAAATCATAATAGTTCTTTTGCTGATTTATCAATAGATCATATTGTGGAGTTGATTAAATTATGGATTAATAGATTTAATTCTACAATAAATGAAGATCAAGAATTAAAATATACATATATATTTGAAAATAGAGGTACTGCTATAGGAGTATCATTATCACATCCACATGGACAACTTTATTCATTTCCATTCATTCCACAAAAAATTCAAAGAATTATTGATTCGGCTAAAGAATTTTTTGAAAATAATAATGAATGTATATTTTGTAGAA
>Ga0123519_10009269_pt1 | contig 14840 bp, 11 predicted proteins | sample YelNatPaOPRAMG02_FD_87396 | JGI IMG/M metagenome (GOLD analysis project Ga0123519, IMG submission 87396) | Hot spring microbial communities from Yellowstone National Park - Yellowstone National Park OP-RAMG-02 (version 2) | ecosystem: Environmental > Aquatic > Thermal springs > Hot (42-90C) ...
CGGCATCGCTACGTGGGCACAGGGAGCACCCTGGATCAAGGTCATTGGGAGCGGAGAGATACCCACTGCTCAGGCGTGCAGTCCGAATGTTTTCTATCGTCCCTACGACGCAGATCCACAATATCACGACGACGGTTGCCTGCCATCGAGCCTGACCGGTTCCCAGTATGCTGATCTGGTATGGGCAAAGATATCGGGGCTGGCCAGAAAACCAGAGGCAGTTGGGTATCGCAACGAATTCAACTGGAGTAGTAATCCCACCGAGCATAAGCGCACTTGTCGGGAGTTTGTTAATTACAAGAATCGGTTGAGGCAACTCGGTTATCAGGGTATGGTAGTTTTCGGCTCGTTCGGTGTCGGGTGGGTCGATTCCGAGATTTGGGACGATCCCGATGTTCGCGCGGCGACTGATGCCGCAGATGCAATCGAAACCCACGAGTACTTCGACCTACAAGTTTCTTGCTGCGCACCATGGCTTGCTTTCCGACATCGAGACATTGCTATTGCTAACCACCCGGATCATCTCGGTAACAAGCCTTGGTTCATTGGTGAGTTTGGAAGTGATCGCGTATGTGGGAACTGCACGAGCTGCGATGATGACTTGTGCCGCCGTGGATGGAGAGACAACGGAAAGCTTTCCGAGCAGGCCTACATTAATCAGCTTAGCGCCTATCGAGCAGGCTGTGCCGACCAGGTGGTCGCTGTATTCGTATTCCAGCAAGGATCGGGCAACTGGTGGGACTTCGAGACTATGGGCACATCAGTTGCTGACTGGATGAAGAGCACATGGACCGTTCAACCGGGTGCTATCGCCGGTAACGTGAAGGACTCCAACGGCCAGAATCTGTCGGGTGCAGTGGTTACGACAAACACCGGCGGCTACTCTGCCACTACCGATGCAAACGGAAACTACACTATGACCGGCGTCTCTCCTGGCACCTACAACGTGACTGCATCAAAGAGCGGCTACCAATCACAGACTCAAACCGGCAAGACGGTTACTTCTAACCAGACCACTACCGTAAACTTTACACTTACGCCGTCGAGCGGGACGGAATTGCTGACCAACGGTAGCTTCAACAATGGCTGCACAGGCTGGTCGCATTCGGAAAGCCCATCAAATTCCTACTGGGGATGCGGTTATAAAGCATATCCGGGAACTTCCTCCGGCAATGGTGGACATAGTTGGAATGCTTATCTTGCTTGCGGAGGATGGTTCTGCGATCTGGCGTTCACCGGTGAATTGCATCAAGACAACGTGCCTGTCGTAGGCGGCCAGACATATAATGCTTCAGCTCAGGTCTACTACGAGCCAGTGGCACATACAGACCCCGGCGACCAGAAGGAAAGAATCGTGCTCATCTTCAATAACGGCACAACCCACTACGGCACCTGGCATACGCATGTGAACGGCAACGGATGGGATCAAATCACACTTTCCGGTACGATTCCGTCGGGAGCTACAAGCATGACGTTCAAGGTAGAGCTTTCCCATGTCGACAGCCAATGGTCCGGAACGGGTGCTGTAGATGAGTGCAGCTTCATCTCCCAAGCGTCGGGATGCACACCGCCGTCAATTACGACCCAACCACAAAGCCAGACCAAGTGCGTGGGTCAGAGCGTTACGTTTACGGTGGTTGCATCAGGCACAACACCGCTTTCTTATCAGTGGAAGAAGAACGGAGTCGATATCTCGGGAGCAACGTCGTCAAGCTATACGATCAGCGCAGTTACGACCGGAGATGCGGGCAGCTACACCTGCTCCGTCTCGAACGCTTGCGGCAACGTAACGTCCAACGCTGCTACATTGACAGTGAACACGCCGCCGTCAATCACAACCCAGCCTTCGAGCCAAACGAAGACACTGGGACAAAGCGTGACATTCACAGTTGCAGCCTCAGGAACCACGCCTCTGAGCTATCAATGGCGAAAGAACGGGTCTAACATCTCCGGCGCAACATCGTCGAGCTACACGATCTCATATGTAAAGACTTCGGATGCGGGCAACTATGACTGTGTCGTGTCGAATACATGTGGGTCGGTTACGTCCAACACAGCCACGCTGACCGTGAACCCGATAACGCAGAACTTCGACTCGATGCCGTCGTGGAGTTCCAGCTACGATGCTTCGTGGGGCAGCGCTGCTACATGGTCAATCGTTAGCGGCGGACAGTCCGGCAACTTCCTCCAGGCTGCACGAAGCTCTCAAGGATCTTCTGCCAAAGTGCTGGTCTACACAGTGCCGCCCAATACTACGATAACCGTTTCCGTTTATATGAAATGCCCGAGCTTCGGCGGCACTTACTGGATGGAGTCTGCCTACAAGCTTGGCAACTATTCGGCCCAAGACTTTGACCAAAACTCGGGCACATGGACTCTGATCCAGAAATTCGCGAACTCAGGCTACCCGAATGGAAACGGCAATACATGGACCAACTACTCCGTCAACGTGAACACCGGCTCCAATACTCAGATATCAATCGGCTATAAGCTCGGTTCCTCAGGTGGAGCTGGACCAACCGTCGGTTGGGATACGTTCAAGATACAATAGCGCGATCTACAGACCGTGCTTAATCGAGGCCTCGGCGCTTCCAAGAGAAGTTGCCGAGGCTTTCCTTTGATACAATCAACCAAAGTGCAAACGATGAGAGCATGGAGTTGATCTTAACCAATCGAAGATTCGAATGTTGAGTCAAGGTGATCTGCTATAATACTTTGGCTGCAACTCATATGGCAGCAGACGAATATGTATTGCCGAGGGTAGTAATGGCTAACGAGACCGTATTCAAACGTTACGAACACAATCCTGTTGTTACAGCGGCGAATGTTCCACGAGCTAACAGTATTCACAATAGTGCCGTTGTTCGACTGCCGAATGGCAAGTATGCTGGTGTGTTTCGAGTGGACGAGATCGACATGCGTTATCGCCTGCATGTTGGACGGAGCGACGATGGTATCGAGTGGAACATCGACCCCGACTATATAAGAATGCAAAGCGATGACCCTGAGGTTACCGTCAGCGACTGGAGTTACGATCCACGCCTAACCGAGATCGAAGGCGTGTACTACCTTACCTGGTGCAACTCAAAACCGCAGGGTCCTGCGATAGGGCTTGCGCGGACTACGGATTTTGTAACGTTCGTCCAAATGGAGGATCCGTTTCAACCGCCGAACCGCAATGCCGTGCTGTTTCCCAGAAAAATCAACGGCAAGTATGCCATGCTCCATCGTCCCAGCGACCGCGGACATACTCCATTTGGAGACATCTACTATTCGGAAAGTCCGGATTTGATTCACTGGGGACATCATCGGCACGTGTTCGGACCTTATCCAGGATGGCAAGGTACTAAGGTCGGCCCCGGTCCGTCGCCAATTGAAACGTCCGAAGGCTGGTTGCTCATCTATCACGGGGTATGGGGATCTTGCAATGGCTTCCTCTACTATGCGGGAGGAGCGCTATTGGACTTGGAGAAGCCCTGGAAAGTGCTTTATCGCACGCGGGATTATTTAATAGCTCCGACTATGCCTTATGAGCGCATTGGCGATGTGCCCAACGTAGTATTTCCTAGTGCAGCAGTCGTATATCCGGAAACAAATACGATCCGGGTCTACTACGGGTGTGCGGATACATGCGTCTCGATGGCCGAAGCGAACCTGGACGAACTCATCGATTTCATCAAGACGCATAGTCTGTAGCGTGTATCTGCAATCCGGCGAGCGGCGAAGATAAGCTTTAACAGCTCGGCTTCATCGGCGGAATGGGCTTCAAGGCCGACTAAGCTCCGTCCACAGTGCCCGGTAGTACTTCATAAATCGCTCGGCTTGAGGGTTCTCTTGTACTTCCATCAAAGTCCAGCGATCATAGCCGGATTCCCGCAGGAGCGTGAATAGCTCCCGCCAAGGATAATCGCTGATAAGCTCGTTTATGTGAACACTTTTGAGCCAGGGACGCAGAAGCTGGAAATACGAACGAACGCTGCCGTCCACTACGTCAGTGGGGTTCGAGTTCCAACATACGCCTACCGCAGGATGATCGGCAAGCTTCATAATATCGGCAATTACGGGCGGATGCTGCGTATCGCGGCCGTGGACCTCGAGCCATATCTCAACTCCACGGCCTGCGGCATAGTAGCCGAGTTCTCGTAAGGATGCTGCGATATTGGCGATAGTGGTCTCTTGAGGTATTCCTTCCGGAAGTGCATTTGGGCGCACTTTGACTCCTACGGCGCCGGTATCGCAAGCAAGGTCCACGAAGGTCTTGGCAATTTCCACCTGTCGCGCGCGTTCGGTAGGGTCAGGCGAATGAAACTCACACACGGAGCCGTATCCAACCAGTTCCAGTTTGCTGTTTTCAAAGAGCTTTCTCACACGCTGACGTTCCTCAGGTCCAATCGACGGCTCAACTCCGTGAGCATGCGTGGTACGGAGTTCCACAGCCTCGAAGCCAAGCTCGGGGAGTTTTTGTAATATTTCCTCCAGGCTCCAATCTTTGAGCATATTGTAGGTCACTGTACCAAGAAGCACTTTGCGTTTCCTCGATTTCGTATCGCTATTATAAGGAGGCTTGTCTGATGAAGAAAAAAAGAACGCCCGATCTTTCATTCGACGCGGTTCAGGACAAGCCCTTCGGTAAAGCTGAATACAGTGTTTTGGGGAAGAGCGAGCTTACAGAGAATCGTCGATTATCTTCTTTGGCTGAGATTGGATGTCTTACCAACATTATCCGGCTATTTTCGCTTGACTCGGCATCAATAGATGATTAACATGCTCAGCAGAGCACAGAAAAGGAAGTCGAAAAGATGAAGATCCTAACAGCAATAGTTCTTGGCATCGCAATTATAGTCGTTCTTTCCGGATGTGGAGAAAAACCCGAGGTTACCAGGGCTGTGCAGGTGGAAAATCCTCCTGCTGAGGCAGTCGAATCCAACGAGCCGACTCCTCCTGCTAAACCGGAAGCCAAAAATGCCAGCGTGCCAAAGGGTTTTATTAAGACAGCCTCTGGATTGATGTATAAGGATCGGAAAATCGGAAAGGGAACGGCAGCGAAAGCTGGCGATAAAGTTATAGTCCACTACAAAGGTTGGCTGGACAACGGACAAGTGTTTGACTCCTCGCGCAAGCCGGGAAGAGACCCATTTAGCTTCACTTTGGGCCGCGGTGAAGTTATAAAAGGCTGGGATGAAGGCGTGACGGGAATGAAGCCTGGCGGTGTCCGGGAGCTTATTATTCCGCCGTCGCTTGGTTACGGCGATCAGGATTTGGGCAATATCCCGCCGAACTCCACGCTTCACTTTGAGGTCGAACTATTGAAGATCGGCGGGTAGATGACGCCGTAAGACCAGCCTGCGTCCGCGCTTCCTGATTTGCATCCGAGGTTTGAAACTCAAGCAACAAGCAGATATTCGTCAATCGCTTGTTCCCAGAAGTTCCTTGAGTCGCCGATATTCCTCGCGTCGCTTTGCTATCTCTTCGCGGGTCATCAGCCGGTTGCGCCTGGCGTCGAAACGCGAAGCTTCAAGGATGCTATCAAGAAGATGGCTCTTAGGAACGCCTGCAAAGAACTGATTGCGCCGTATGTAGTCGCGCCAACCTATCTTGCCTTTCACATAGAGAAGGGAAGCAAGCAGTTGTGCGAGCTCCGACCGCTTCTTGTTTTCCAACTCTTCGCGCGTGAAAATGTGGTCGGCGAGGTAGTCGAAGTCGTTACGATGAGGCGGATCGTCACCAAATGCTTCGGCAAGAAGCGTGGCTGCGCGCCAGTTCAGTATTATCTTGCGGCTGTTGGCCGTGTAAAACAGCTTGATTTCGGCGTCGTAGATATCGGCTTCGATGCCCTCAGACGAAAGAACCCTATATTTCTTTAGCGTTCGATAAAGTCTCGGTTGGCCGGGCTTGGCCTGAGCGTTTTCTATGCCGGCTATATCCGACGGCTCGACAGCCAGAATCTTGGCATAATGATTGTGAAGCGCCTCTGTCTCTCGACGCAGATCTCCGCGCACGCGAATGTAGTCGCCCACGTAGACCGGCAAGTTGGCTCCCTCGCGCGATGCTTTAGCCGCTAGCTCCTCTTTGTATAGAAACTCCCTTAACGTGGAACGCAGCAATCCCGCGCGCTCCGGATTCGACAGTGCTTTCGCAATCATCTCAGCAAGGACGCCGTCCTCCAGCTTGTTCTCGGCATCTTGAGAATCCCTCCGCCACTGTCGGCCGACGGTCGTGGCAAACTTTATCTGGTCTTCGTCAACCGTTGTGATCTCTTGGTTTCGTACGTTGCGGATAGTGTAGACCCAGTGAGGTGTCGGATCATAAACCGCTTCGACTGCCAGAATCTCACCAACGGTCCGTTCGTGACCGTAGTGACCGTAGCTCTGCCTGGGGAGTTTAGGGTCCGAGTGTTTGTAGACGACGAGCCGCCCAATGCTGTACTTGTGGTCATCTAGCATATTTGTGGCCCTCTCATCTCTATTATACTCCGAGTTTCCAAGGCGTCAACCGAGCAAGGGCAGAATCCGAAAGAAAAGATCGAACAGCATTAGGAACCCCTGGAACTGATGCGAAAGAAATCTGAAAGCGGAGTGATCCGGTCAAGGGAAGTAACTACCCAATCTGCTCCAGCGGAGGAAAGCAGTTCTTCGTCGTTGACTCGAGCGATCCCAATGCACTTCATACCGCCTGCCTTCGCAGCCTGAACTCCCGATGGAGCATCCTCGACTACAACACACCTTTCGGGAGGCACATGGAGCGTCTTCGCTGCGGTCAGAAATATCTCCGGATGCGGCTTACCATGCTGGAACTCCCGCCCGCACACATTAACATCAAATACATCCAGAAGAGTTGTGCCAGGCGAAACAAAATTGGAGTAAGCAGAAAGGTCCACCTTAGTCATCAGCTTATTTGCGTTCTTGCTGGACGACGCTGCTGCCAGGCTTGCTCCCGCCGATTTTGCTCGCAGAAGAAGTCGGATTGCGTCGTCATAGGCCCGAAAGGCACCTTCATCGATGAGCCGGACGATCATATCTTGTTTGCGTTCGCATAAAAGCTTGGCGCGCTTTTGATCAGGATCGGGAATACGAAAATACGCGAGTAGCGCGGCAGCGCCTTCGGTGCGGGGTCTGCCCGCCACAATGCTCTGGTAGACCTCCGACGTATATTTCTCCGGCGAATAACCGGTGACTTCAATTAGCTCGGACCATTCGTTAAACATCAGGTCTCGCAGCGTATCGCCCCAGGCGCGTTCGTGCGGCGAGTCTACCAACACTCCATCAACGTCAAATATAAACGCTTCTATCACCGACATTTCCTCGCTCATCAGTGTCACAATCCCATACTAAATCCTGTCTTGGTGCCTGTCAACTGCCAAGATTGGCGGTTAGCACAAAAGTAACGTAGTTTCATTTGGGACGCTTGTGCTATACTTATCTCACTATGAAAGCTCTACTTTATGGTGCGGTTGTTTTGCTAATTTGCTTCGCTGCTCCTGCTGTAGCAGGACTGCACGTAGTTGATGCTCGATGGCGACCTGATGCAAACCCGTTTACCCAACACCAGGTCTGGGACGGCCTCATCTGGTCTGAGGGCTGGCAGGAAGCAGATCAATTCTATCCAAAACACTTCAGACCGGCAGGTAGCCTGCACGTCATTTTGGCGAACGATGCGCCCGAACCTCAAACATTGAAGCTCACACATGTCGACGGCGAGCCGATTGCCGACGTGTTGACGACACCAAAGCGTGCCCGACGTGTTGTCTGGCAGTGGATTGAACCGCAGACAATGTCGCCGGGCAGTTGGACGGAATGTATAGTTCGTTTGCGCACGGTTCCTACGAAGGATGTGAAGCTCTCGTTCGAGACGGATTCCGGCGAGGCATTCAACGTTGTCGTGCCTGCGAAGCCGCCAAAGATTCGCATAGAGTCCGTATCCTTTTCACCGGCCATTGATCGAGTCTATGTGTATTTGAGATCCCTCGACGGATCGAACTTTAAAGCCGGTACTCTGCGCGTGGACCGACGCGAAGTGAAATCCTGCACCTGGACTGCTGCCCCCGCTAAATCCGGCCTGATGCTTGTAGAGGCACCCTTGAATCCGAAATGGGACTACGGCTCGCACCACTTGATCGAAGTCGATGTGCCCGGCTTGGGGACACAAGCTGTTTCGGTACGAGCGTGGGATTGCTATTTCTCGATAGGTCTCTTCGGTCCGGCAGATCGAGAAAGCGCCGTCGATGCGAAGGCGCATGGGTTCAACACTTATTACTGGAACTCGGCCCCGGTGCTCGATGAACTTGGCCTCAACTACATTCCCTACGGTGCTGCCGGACGTCCGCGAACGCTCCAACAGACAGGAGCTCTGTTCTACTACAACATGGACGAACCCGATGCGCACGATGTGAGCAAGGCGAGTGAATCGGTCCCGTATATGGATAGACTCGGCATCAACGCATCTGTGGAAGTTATCCCTCGGATTCTCGAGCAGCGCAAAAAGGATCCTGTTACGCTAAATATGCTGCTTGTTGACAATACATACAAACCGCTCAATTGGTATGTTTATGGGCAGATTGCGGACGTTTTCGCAACGGATCCCTATGTACCACTCGGAGGCGAACAGATAGAGCGCGTGCCTTATTCGCTGGCAACCGCCCAGGATGCCGCCGCACCTCGTCCTCTTGTAGCAGTGATTTGGGCTACAGCGGGTACGAATCATAAGTGGGGCAGGCGATTCCCGACAGTGGAGGAAGAGCGAATGATGGCGTTCTACGCACTCGGTTGCGGCGCCAAGGGTATCGGTTACTTCGCCGACTACGAACAGCACGGCGAAGGCGAAGGACTCAAGGCCGTCTCCGATAACGCGCCTCTCTGGGAAGAGATAGGCAAGATCAACGCGGATATTCGTATCCTGGCTCCGTATCTTTCTATTGGGTGTCCAATTCCCTGGTCTGGCGACACCAACAAAGTTTGGGTGAGAGCACTTATGTGCGGGCGTAACCGCATGGTTGTAATTGCGGTAAACAAGGCTCACCACATTGGTTTCAACACTTCTACCGAATTCGCATGGCATTTCCCGGCCAAAAACGTCGTTATAAGCGTTCCCCTTCCGCGGCATTTTGCCAATTGTCGTGTTCAGGAAGTGGTTAACGGCTCTCTTGTTCCTGCTTCTGGCAAGGTCGAGAAAGGCAAATTGCATCTTTCGCTCGACGAGCTTGATACCTCTCGCGCATTCGTTGTTACAGGTTACGAGAGATAAAACCGGCTAACCTTGGAACCGGTTATAAGACTCTCGCGATAAAGCACATCTCGCAGTGATTTTGACACTTTTCTTGTTTGGTTGAGGAGCAATTGAGCAGCAAAATCGTGGCAGCAAATGCTTTATCGCACAATCTTAAACGAAGGGACGGGCTCTGAGAACCCGTCCCGTTGTTTCTTTATTGTGCTATGGCCGGGCTTATGCGACCTGTTCGACTTCTCCCAAGAAATCGCGCACTTCGTCGGCTGATACCGTACCCAGCCTGACTATGCGCGGAGGAATGGTGCTTACATCAACTACAGTAGGAATATGCCCGGCCGCACTACGCCCAGCATCCAGTACCACTTCCACAGACGCTCCAACTTGTTCGATAGCCTCTAATGCTGTAGTTGGAGGTGCATTTCCCGGTAGGTTCGCATTAGTGACAGCAAGAGGCATGCGAAGCTCTTTCAAGAGAGCAAGGGCAACCGGATGTTCCGGAGCCATCACGAGTGCTGTTTCCTTGTGTCCGGTGGCAAAATCGGAGACGTCGTTGCTTTTATCCACAATGAACGCAACGTGGCCAGGCCAATATTTGAGCGCCAGGTCTCTGGCGCGATCGGGCAGATATTCAGCGGCCTTTAGTATGTCCTCCAGTCCGGACACCAGCAACGTCAGCGATTCGGTCGGTCCGAGGTCCGCGGCACTGTGCAACTTCTCAACGGCCTCGTCGTTTTGAGCATCTGCGGCTATAACGTATGCGGTTTCGATAGGGAAAATCACAAGCTCACCGCGCCGGACAGCGTCGGCTGCAGCGCGGATAGCAGACATGTCGGGTTCCAATCGATCTACTTTCAGCGTGAGCATATCGTACCTCATGCTTGTCAATGAAACGCGGGCGACATCCAGCCGCCCGCTATCCTTCCATAGTAGGATATACCCGCACACAAGGCATGCAAACGCTTCCCGATGCTGTTGCGTTAACGCATGTATTGTCTCGATTTTGCTGTTCGGTTGCTTACTAAGAACGGCAAAATCGCTAGGTTAGTTATATATCGCAATTGCAGAACCGGTGTGGTCGGTCGATCAGGGCTGCGACCAAGCAACAAGCTCTTCGGCAGAACTAACGAATCTGGCCGCAGGGTGGGGCTCCGACCAATCCACAAAGCCGAACCTAATGTGGCCGTCGAAAAAACAGGCTAGCAAGGAACGATTTCCGCGATCTTTGACTATCTCCGTGCCTCCGCCCTCGCCCCAGAACGGTCTGCGGGAGGACAAATCGAAGCGATCCATTCGATCACTCTCGAAAATCCAATGACGGTTTGTTTCTCCACGCATTGTAAAGTTGGCTATTAGATACCACTTTCCGTTTCGCGTCAGTAAATTAGCGGATTCTAAGCTGCCCTGAACGTGTCCGCCGTCCAACCTTGGCTCATAGCCGTCTGTGGGGCCGACGAGTATTGGTCCGTGATCCTCCCAATTTTCCAAGTCCTCTGAGGAACACAGCGCTATGCAGGTTGCGCCCTCGCGAGTGTTTGCAGTATATGCAATCCAGATTCGTCCCTCATGTTCGAAGATGTGCGGGTCGCGACAGCTAGATATGCTGTCTTCTCGCCAGAAGCTCCATGCCTTGTCCTTGCACGGAGAGATTGGGTTACCCTCCCATCTCCGCCAATCAAAGAGATCTTCGCTGAAGGCAAGGCCTATATTTTGAGAGATGTGACGATTTACGCCCGTGTAGGCCATAACATAAGTCCGACCGCGCTTGAGAATGCACGGTGCCCATACGTGTGCACCTTCCCAAGTGTCGGGGCGGATAAGCATGACGGGTTCATGAACTTCCCAATCTAAAAAGTTGCGAGTTGAAGCATGGCCGAAATAGATCTCGTTACCAGGATAGAACGGCGTGCCCTCTACGAGGCGACGTTCTATATAGAAGAAGTGATACTCTCCTTCCATCTCCGCAACCCCGAAATCGGCTACGTTACCGCTGACGGGGCGAAACCCTTTTTGGACAACGTCGATCTTTGGATGGTGGTATTTCTCGTACCGCCAGCGCGCAAGGGTTTGTTCAAATTCAATGATGTTCATGGTGTGGACAGCTTGATTACAGTCGTCAGATTGGTCTTCGGGCTGGTCCAGACATTGTCCCACCGAATGGTAATGCTGTCTACATTACCGGCATCCAACTTTGCCTTTTGGTAAGCGCCCAGCTCAATCTTCTTGTCTCCGATTGTGCCCTTAAAAACGATCGGACAGCGGTTCTCAAAGATGACAGAACCGTCTGCATTACGAGTAGCAACAACACAGGAACGCAACAAGTTCGAAAGCAAATCTTCCCGACCCCACACCATTTCGTTGAACCATGCTGCAGTCCTGCGCGCACGGATTGCCTCCATTACTCCCGATTCTGTTCGCTCTTTGACTAGAAGAAGTGTCCCCGTAAACGATTCGGTCTGCCGTCTGCCGTGCGCATCAGTGCAAGCAAAAATTGCAAGATTGTGTTCTAAGGCCCAATCGAAAGCGTTTGGGTAACAGTCTGCTCCCTCGAACTTGGTGGTGTTCCAGCCGGTACCGACCACGCCGTTTTTCACTTCTATACCAACTACATAACCTTGCTTGATGCCCCACAGCATGGGATCGCGCATTCCCTTGTGAGGATGTGCATAAATGAGTATTCCTCCGCTCTCACCTATCTGCTTCATTTGATCTTGATAATAAGCCCTATCCTCTCCGGGATTCTCGGCCCAATTGTGCGAATCGCGGGGTTGGTAGTTGGAATTGAAACCTATTGCAACAGTGTGCTCCATTCTGTTAATTCCAGTCTCTATACCAGGAATGACCACAAGACCAAGTGGCTCTCCAATATACTTGGCTAACCGAAATGTGCGGGTCTTCCCGTGGTCAGTGACGGCGATCACATCATAACCAATTGCATATGACTCTTCAACTCGTTCACGAGTGGTGAGCTTGCCGTCGGAGTTAATAGTGTGCATATGGAAGTCTCCCAGCAAGACTTGATAGCCGTCTACGCTCGGAAAATCGTGTCGCGGCGGTGTCTCAGCCCATACTGGAACTGGGATTGTAAGTGCCGTTATTATTGCGATAATTGCTAGCGTTTTGATTTTGAGTAGTTTCATGTGCGTCATCCTTCCTATAATTTGCTTTTAGTGAAGAGCTATCTCGTCGATTTCCACGACGATACCTTCCTGATCCACCGGATCGAATCGGAAGCGATCCGTGCGGCCGCGCCATTTCGGATGCGCCGCCAAATCAAGATCGTAGTCGTGCCAGAGACCGTCTAGCTGCACAGCGAACTTGACGGAGGCGTCTTCACAGATTCCGAAGTCGATAGTGGACCAGAAAAGCTGCCCTGTCGCTGAGGGTGTGCCGTCTATCGGCATTGCTCGCATTCGAATGTGAGCTTTTGAATACTTCGCGCAATCGAGATACGTGATCGGGCTGGTGATCTGGGGGTCTTTGTTCTCGCTTGTCATTACGAGCGCTCCCCACGCCGCTTTCATTTCTTTTACTCCAACACCATGCCAACCTTGAGCATCAAAATCGAAGGTCCACTTGTCCGCCGACGGTAGTTTCAAATCATAAACCGGCTGCCGAAGACCAAGCGACTTTGGGTCAGCATCTTTGTGCGGTCCCGCATTAGGACAGAAGACCTCGCGGACTTTATCCAGATATGCAAAGCCGTATTCCACGCTCGGCTCGAGCACCGATCCCTCGCCCCATTCGTTCCACGCCTCGATCATCACAACGCGGTCCTTGTTGACGTATTGTCGCATTTCACGAAGCGATCTCGCAAACAATTCGGGGTTGGAACCGATGCGAACAAGATCTTGGTCTTTAGTCCACGGGCGACGATCCCAGCCGGTCATTACGGTCGGCCAATAGGCACCGCCGGTAAGTTTTCGCCACTGCCTGGCCAGCTCTTCTCCCTGACGGATTAAGTGCTCATAAGTGGCCTCGCCGTACTTGCCCGGACCTGCGAACTCCGTGCCTGCGTAGGGATAGTTGTAGCGAGCGAACGCGTTTACCCCTATTTTTTTAGCGTCGCCAATCTCGTTCGGCCCCATGGCGTCATGACAGAATACAAGATAGACGCCAGGCAGGCCAGCTTCTTTACAGCGTTCCTCGAATCGCGCAAAAGCCTTCTTGGCCTCATCAACGCCCAGGTTTCGGATAAAAGCATGTCCAATGAGGAATATGACCACCGGCTTGCCGTCGATCTTTAAATAGCTTGGGTGCGTCAGGTATTTGCGTATCACCAGATCGCCAAATCGTTCCAGTTGCTCGGCGGTCATAGTGGATTCTTCGGCATGGTTGCACCAGTTCAGACAAAACTTAAACCGATCTATGAACTTGGCCTTCAGGAAGCCCTCGTCGAGTGCTGCCTCCAGCATTTGACTGCCGTTGGCGGTGTAGAAGTCGAACGCAAAGAATGATATGCCGTGCTCCAGCGCCCATTTGATGTGCCAATCGGCAGCATCAGGATCGCCTTCCCGGTAGTATCCCAAAAGTGGATGCTGCGCCGTGTTGCTTGCAGCGATACAATACCACCTGGCAACATCACACCAGCCAGGAAAGTAGTAAGCACCAACAAGCATATCGGCTTTAGCTGGTTCAGGCGCGGGTATATGCTTCGCGCTGCGTGCAGCGTGTATATCGACACAAAAGAGCAGCACAATAATTAAAAAGGCGGCGACTGATGGTGAGATGAGGACACTTCTGGGCATCAACATGAGTTCGGCTCCCCCCTGTATAAACTGTTAAGCTTGCAACCAGGTTTCACCTTCGTAACGCATAACTTTTTGGTGCGACGCAACGACGAAAACCCAATGCTTCGCACAAAATCAGCCTGCCGTATCTCCAGTAATTAATAAGGATGCGCAGATAGAAACCATTTGATAAAGCCAAACTCGCATTGGTTTTACTTTCTTCCTTCAACGGTCTAAGGGCACAGCTCGGTTGTTTCCTAACCAAATAGAAAATTGCAGACGAATGCACTCCGTTGACTTCGATCACCACTTTACTAAAGCGGCTTTGTGAGGTAATATGCGAGCGAGGAGACCGAGGGGATGGTACACGGTCTGCGGGAGGGTTCGCATGAGCAGATTCCTTGTGTTTTTCATATTCTTGACTCTATCCTCAACCTCAGTTGTGTGCGCGGCTGCTCTTAGTCAGGTTCGGTTCACTCTGACCACAAGCACCGGTCAGACGATTCCTTGGAGTTTTACTGCGGCGGCTGATAGTTCAGCGTCGGATGGAATCGATTCCGCCGACGCGCTCGCGCCGCCTGCACCTCCGCAGTCGCTGTTCGAGATCAGGCTCGTGGGCATGCCGGTCTATGCAATGATCGACACAAGAGATGGTACCGGCGGATGCGAAAGTTGGGACCTGCGCGTCGAGTCGTGGAGCCTGCCCCAGCCCTGGACTGGCCAGTGCCTGTTGACCTGGGACCTCTCGGCAAGCGCGGGGTGGTCGTATGTGCTTCAGGACCTCACCAACGGGACACAGATCGCGCTGACCCCGGGCGGGTCGTATGCGTTTCAGGTCACGGGGCCGATCGGCCCGATCATGGCTCTGCACGCCGGACCAGCCGCATCGAC